>ENA-OSJC01000377-OSJC01000377.1-marine-metagenome-genome-assembly--contig:-NODE-377-length-44164-cov-6.962256_pt1 | contig 44164 bp, 65 predicted proteins | sample MGYA00237885_ERZ534234 | MGnify/ENA primary metagenome ERZ534234 (study PRJEB26413, sample SAMN06343907) | marine metagenome | isolation source: coastal waters | place: Atlantic Ocean: West Antarctic... | reverse complement strand
CCGACCCAACAGCGTCACAGGCTCAGGTGGGAATGACTAGTAAAGTCTCTGTAAAGGAAATAGACTATGTTGCCGGAGTTGAGGCAACTGCAGGCACTGAAGCACAACACGAAGACGATCATCCAGCGAGAAGCATTATATCAGTACCTACTGGAATAGATATGGAATTGTTTATTAAAGAATTTATGGAAAAATGAATGTAAGCAAAGAAAATATTTGGCACTTTACTTGCGATCATTGTCAAGGATTTTGGAGTGTTGCTACAATGGATGATTGGCATCCAAAAGAGTTATACTGCACACACTGTGGCAAACAAAACACAAACGATTGGTGTTCATGTGGACACAAGGTAACAGAATGCGACTGTAAAGCTGGCTGCAAGTGCGGATGCCGGAAGCAGTTCTTAAATGCGTAGACCAACAGTTTGGCTCCCACATATTCCTAGAACAGGCGGGCAAAGTAGACATGAAATGCTTATGCATCTTCCTGAATATAAAAGATTTGATCACGAACGAAATTCACACATACCATTAACAGATACAGTTATAATGGGACATATGTCTTGTCTTGAGTCACCAGAATGGATTAAAATATTATTTGTACGAGATCCAATAGAACGTTTTTGGAGTTCATTTTACTACACTCAAAAGCGCCATCCTTCTGTTACATTAGCACAATATATTAAAGGTATAACAGCACCGTTGCGTGGATACTGTCCATTTACTCCAACAGTTGATTGGTTAAAATGGCAACAACAGGAGGGAGGTTGTAACTGGCAATTAGATCCATATAAGTGGGATTACATTTTTACTATACACGAAATGGATAAATTTGTAAAAGTTATGGATAATATTGGATACAAAGTTAATTCACCTGTTCAGGTTAATGGCAATAATATAGATTACTCAAAACTAGCCACTCCTGAACTAGAAATGATAAATACTGAGTATAAGTATTACAAAGATTTAGGAATAACATTATGAGAGGAAATCAATTATGAGTATTTGGAATAAAGGTAAAGACGCTGGAACCCAGTTTTGGGGAGATTTTAAAAAAGCTGGTAACCATGCTTGGACCGCTACAAAAGACGCACATGTAAACACTTATAATAAAGGTGTGAGCGGTGCTAAATGGGTCGGTAACAAAGTCAAGTTCTGGTAAAACATTATGACAGGCGATGAAATTTATAGATTAAAATATCTAGCAGGCATTACTGATAAACAAGGTGATGTTATAAAACCCACCGATGAATCAAACTTGAGCATCAATGGTAGTAAAAAAGGTGCATATATGCGTAAGCATAATGTTCAACCTGGCACAGATGAATGGTTTAAATTGTGGTTTAGTAGACCAAAATTAACAGGCGAGAATCCAACTCCACATGGGGAAGATTAATAATGTTAATCAACGAAGTTATAACTCTAAAGGAAGAAACGTTAGATATTAATTCTATAGTAACTCCTGCTATCAAATATTTAGATAAAGTATTTAAAGATAATAACTTTGAAATCCGCATAGTTGGCGGAGCAGTGCGTGACATTGCACTAAACAAAGCGCCTAAGGATATTGACTTTGCCTCAGATGCAACACCAGATGAAATGATTGCTATGTTTGATAAAGAAGCAATTAAATACATTCCTACAGGTTTACAACACGGAACAATTACCGCAGTTGTAAATGGCGAAGATTTTGAAATCACAACACTAAGAGCAGACAAAGAAACTGACGGCAGACATGCAGAAGTTGAGTTTGTTAAGAGTTGGGAAGAAGATGCTAAACGCAGAGACTTAACATACAATGCTATGAGCATGGACATTGAAGGTGAACTATATGATTACCACAATGGCATGGATGACTTACAAGATAAAGTTAGTAAGTTTGTGGGTGATGCAGAACAAAGAATTACAGAAGATTATTTACGTATACTACGTTACTTCCGTTTCCAAGGAAGACTATCAACACCTACTTGGGATAAGGATACACTACAAGCAATTAAAACACACGCCAAAGGACTATCCGGTATTAGTGCCGAGAGAATATGGCAAGAAATGAGCAAAGCACTTTCAGGACAAAATATTGCAAGTGTATTGTCAACAATGCACAAAACAGGTGTAGCACAAGTAATAGGACTAAACGTAAGCAATTTAGGTGCAGTAACAGACGGCAGCAATCCAATTATAGCATTAGCACAGTTAGGCAATAGTGTAGATATCGCAAAGCGTTGGAAAATGAAAAATACAGAAGCAGAGTTACTAGGCTTTTTAATTAAGCATAAAAGCAATCCACTTGATCAAAAGAAAGTTGAAGATATGATTGCTGATGGTGTTAAGCGTGAGCTAATTACAGCACTAGTATCAATGCAAGGTAAAAATTTAAATATAGATGCAAAAGTTCCAAACTTTCCTGTCAGTGGCGCAGACTTAATTGCTACAGGTATGAAACCAGGACCGGACTTAGGCAAGAAACTAGCACAGTTAAAGCAACAATGGAAAGCCGGTAATTTTAAAGCCAGCAAGGAAGATTTGCTAAATACTACTAAGGAGCAAACATAATGAGAATTAATGAGGTTGATAAGCACGTAACCCAAACTGATATTGATCAGTTAGAAGTGTTTGCTGACCGTTTGTTTGGCAAAGTAGGTATTGATGTAGAGTTTACTCGTCATTTCTTAGATAGAGTTAATGATGAACGTAATATAAAACAAATTACAATGTCAGAGCTAACACGTTTATTCAAACAAGAATACAAACGTTGGGCTAAGCCTATAGCACAATTAGGTCCAGATGCAGAAGCAGTTATGAAAGATATGGTAACTGATATTAATTTGCCATTTGCATTACGTTGGGACCACCAAAACAAAGAATTAGATCTTATTGCTAAAACAGTAATGCGTAAGAAAAACTTTAAAACTTCTAATAAAGAGTTTGAAGTAGAAGGACTAAAGTCCTTATTAACGCCAAACAGGTATAAAACAGCTTCAGAAAGATTACATCAAGTATTACAGCGCAAAGAAAAAGAAAATGCAGGCAAGCCATTTCGTCATGCGTTAGGTTGGTATGCAGCAAAAATTGCTGGTGGATTTAGACACAATATTGATACCCGAGAATTAATAGCATACTATCAAAAACATTTTAATCCAGTATTATCAGAAAGTACACTACCATATATTACAGAAGAAGCAGCAATTGATTATTGGAAAAATGCGTCAGCTTCAGACTTTCAAAAGAAATTTAACATGACTAGGGCCGCTGCTAATCAAAGTATTAGAACTCCAATAACGCAATTATTTCCAGATGGACCATACAGAAATAATCCTAAAGTTAATGTTAGGCTTGGTAACTGGATTTGGGGTAATCCAGACCTAGCAAAACAGCTAGGACAAAAAGCTGCAAACTCTAACATTAAACCAAGTTTTTGGAGCAACTTCAAGGGCCAGGGATTAAAAGCACTACCAAGGATATTAGGCGGTGTTGTACTTCAAGTACTGTGGCCAACTACACTTGGAGACGGAACTATATCTGATGAAACTCTATTGCAACATAAGATTATACAATCAGTGATGCGAGCAGATCCAAAAGCATTTATGAATGATCTAAAAGATTATTACAAAACAACAAAAAATCCAGAAGGTTGGAAAGATGATTGGGACTATAAACAAGCAGAATCATATAGAAATGATGAAATAGCTAAGTCACTTGAAACACTTAAAGGACTACAAGGTAAAGTTGACCCACCACTAAGAAAAGCCGCAGATGAACTTGCTAAAAAAATGCGTGATGCAAAGACTCAAGATGCATTAGATGATTTAATTGGTAAAGTAGATCCAGCATTGCAAAAGGCATTAGATGCGTTAAAGACTAGTACGTCAATGACTCCAGAGCTTTCTCCAGATGCTGTATTAAATCCTAAAACTAGCCCAACAGACTTAGGATTTTATCCTTTGCCAGATGCGCCAGCAGGTGATGCTATTGATGCTAAAAAAGTAAAACCACAGAGAATTCCAGACCATGCGAAACCTTGGCTTTTCCCTCCTAAAGTTAGTCCAACTGGACCAGTTGATAAACCAATAAAAGAGCCAGTTAAGGAACCTGCAAAGGAACCTGCGAAGAAAACAGATCCAACTAAGGATCCAATTAAGAAAACAGATCCTGTTGAGAAACCTAAAGGTCCAGTCGATAAACCAATTAAGGATCCTGTTGAGAAACCAAAAGGGCCAGTTGATAAACCAATAGAGCCACCAGTCAAGAAACCAGATCCAATTAAGAAAACAGATCCAAAGAAAACAGATCCAGTTAAGAAAACAGATCCTTTAAAGGAACCAAAAGGGCCAGTTGATAAACCAATAGAGCCACCAGTCAAGAAACCAGATCCAGTTAAGAAAACAGATCCAAAGAAAACAGATCCAGTTAAGGATCCGGATCCATATGTTGCACCTGATATGCCAGGTAGACATCCTGGAGAACTAGTACCAGCGATTTCACCTAATACAACACCATGGGTGCCGCAAACTATGCCAGGTAGACATCCAGAATTTGATCCATCTACTAACCCAGAGATCAAACCATTCGACCCCCCAGCAGACAAACCAGAGGCTCCGGTGAAGCCCGAACAGCCCAAAATTGATGATCAGCCTGAGATTCCACAGCCGTTTAAACTAAAACCATCGGAGATCCCTTTTATACCAAAAACAAGTACATTCTTTGACCCTGAAATAGCATTTCAGCCAGAGCCTTTTGCGCCAATTACAACAGCAACAGGAGCATCGCCTACAGGAACCGGAACGGGAACCGGTAACAATAAAAACGATAAAAAGAAACGCAAAAAGGACAAAGATGGAAGTGACGGAAGCGGAGATTTCAACTATGATGATCCGTTACAGCGTTGGCAAAAGAAATACGGAATGTGGGAACATTAACATAACATAGGAGAATTATTATGGAAAAGAAATCAGTAGCACAAGAAATTAGAGAGTTTGCAGATCGTCTAGCACAGATTAATCCTGAAGTACAGGAAGCAGAAGAAAAAGACGCTACATACTATAGAGATATAGATAAACAAAACACAGATCATGTCAAAGCCGAATTAGAACAGGTTGTAAGTAAATTAGAACAAGCTATAACTTATAGATACAAAAACAGTCACTTGTTTTTTAACAATGGCGACAAAGCTGGAACAGGCGAGATGTATAGATTAAAAGAACAACTTGAAAAGTTACATGCAAGTTGGGACGAATCAGTTGATTTGTACGGAATGTAGGATTAGGTATGAAGATTAAAGATGTACTACAACTACCTAATATAGAAATTGGTGACGAGATACTAGTAGGCAAATTTAAAAATCGTAAAGCAACCGTAACAGGATTTGCTAAAGATGAGAACAACCAGCCTGTTTTAAAAACAACTAAAGGCGATCAAAAACTATTCAAACCAAGAATAGTAAAGTTAATGGACAAGTAAAATGAAAATAGATGAAATCAACTGTTGGGATGGTTATAAGAAAAAAGGAACTAAAGCCGGCACAGGTAAAAACAAAGGCAAGCGTGTAAACAATTGCGTTAAAGAACAGGGTGTTATAGTTCCAGGTGTTAACACTACAGTAGATGTTAAACCAGGCGAAACTGAACGTCAAGCAGCAAAATTTGGTAACGGTAAAATTAAACCACTGATGCCTAAACGAGGTAAGTCACAAACAATCAATACACTGTATAATCTAGGCTTAGCTGAAAAAAGTTCTAAGTAAACTCCAAAAGGATATAGGCGTAATGTCTACACCAAGCGAAAAATTAATTAAACAATACAATAAATCATTCTGTATTAAACCATTCACGGAAATATCTAATTCAGCAACTGGCAACCGAATGTTATGCTGTCGCAGTGAACCTATTGGAATAAAAATTAAAAATCCAGATATTACCGAAGACTTTTTTAACAATCCTGTTATGCATGAGATTAGAAGAAAAATGCTTGCAGGCGAAGAAGTAGAAGAATGTTGGATATGCAAAGAATCAGAAATAGCATCTGGTAAATCACATAGAACATTTGTAACGTCAGATTTCGATCAAGACAATGTTGATGAAATATTTAAAACTGGTAAAGTAGAACTAAAATCACTTGATATACGTTTTGGAACTAAATGTAATCTAGCATGTGTAATGTGCGATTCTGGTAGCAGTAGTTTAATTGCAAAAGAAATTGGTGACCCTATAGGACAAATTGATTTGAATGACTTTTCGTTGGATCAAATTAAAAAACATTCAGACAGTATTATACTATTCAAAACAACAGGTGGCGAACCTATGTTGCTTCCAGCATATAAGAAAACACTTGAGTTTTTTGTAGAAAAAGGACTTGCAAAAAATATAAAATTTACAACTATTACAAATGGCACAGTTGACTACAGTGACTTAATGCCGCTAATGAATGAATTTAAATTATTTAAAATAAGTCACAGCATAGATGCAGCAGATGAATCATATAATTATGTTAGATGGCCTGGAACAATATCACGTATAAAGCGGATACACAAACGTATCGTAGAGAATGCTAAACAATATAAAAACATAAAACTTGAATGGGGTGCTACTATACATGCATTAAATGTAGATCAAGTAGTAAAGATTTCAAAATACTTAGAATCATTTAATATGCATGATGCTTATAACGTAGACATGGTGCATGACCCTGAATTTATGCAACCAGGATTGGTCACTAAGCAAGTACTTGACGAGTTAGAAGTAGAAGCTGTTGAATGGCAAAAGGAAAAACCTGGACAATATAGACAAGAAATACTTGACTTTATGGAAACATTAAAGTATAATTATAGTATGATAAACAAGGACCCAATTAATAAAAAAGTGCTGCTTGACGAGCTGGAAGTTAAAACAATATTTTGGAAAGCAAAAAGAAAACTAGAGGTTCGTGATTATATTCCATATTATGAAGGGATGCAAACTAAATGAAAGTAACATTAAAGCGACTAATTCCAGAAGATATATATAAATTAACAAGTATATTGGATAAGGAAACCGCAGAGTTAGCACACATAGAATGGCCGTTTAACAGAGTAGAAGCACTTCAATTTATTAATGATTTTAATACATGGGGCATATGGGTTAACCACGGGCAACTAGTTGGAGCAGTAGAGGTAAAAGAAACATTAGAAACTGCATACTTTGTTAGAAAAGGATGGCGTGATAATGGAGTAGGTACAAAGGCTATTCAGTTATGTATAGAAGAATTTGGTGAACAACAGCTATGGTGTATTATTGATCCTAACAATAAAGCCAGTTTAAAAGCTGCAGAAAAAGGCGGCTTAAGAGTAAAGTTTATTAATCCAGAGAACAAGAGTATAATTACTGTCGTAAAATAGCTATTTTAAGAGGGAAGATCATGTCTAATAAGAAGATTACAAGGGAAGATCAATTAGCAACAGAAGGTCCCATGAATGATGTAGCAAGTGAAGATGCAATGGTTTACGCTAATGCAGACCCAGATAGACCACTTGATAATAAAAGAAAACGTATTGTTGTAGCTAAAAAACAAAAAATAAAGAAAAGCAGCAAGAAAACAGACCGTAGAATCACTAAAAGTCTTATTAAGAACGTGGACAATCTTTAAAAGATTGACAAAAGAATTAATATTGATAAATACTAGTATGAAAATATATGACATTATAACAGAAGATGCTGAAGCAGGATCAACAATGGCAGGTAATATTGCCAGTGTAGCGTTTCCTTTATTTGGAAAAAAGAAAATGATTAGGCGAGCTGTTGACCCAAAAGGGTATTTAGGTGATGGTAAAATTAAAAAACAATCAACTGGGTATAATACAGAGGTTAAGTTAAAATGAAAATTAACGAAATCAACGAAGCAATACATCAGATGAATCCAGAGGAGCCAATGAATCCTGAAGTACTAATACAGGGCTACGGCACACTCAACCTAAAACAACTTGAAACTAAAGTAAGCAGAATGTTTAGTGAACTTGCTGAGAGAGCAAAACGAGGAGATTGGGAAGGTGTGGAATACAACCTTAACAAAGGACTTGTACAAGAGTTTATTAAAACTATTAATGTAGCATATGACGAATTAGAACAAAAACGTAAACGCGGCGGTAAGAACAGTCGTGGCATTAACCAGAGGTAACGACTATGAGTAATAAAATTGAGAATACATTTAGCAAAGCGGCAATCGAACTAGCTAGATTACAAAAAGCATTTGCTGAGAATAGCAAATTAGAAAAAGCAGTTATGGAATCAAAGGGAGATGCTTCAGTTATAGCCGAAGTTAGATCTCACTTAGCCAACGCAATTATTGCACTTACACCAGTAACACTTACCGAAGGCGTACTTGACGGAGATGACGAAGATGGGTTTATGGCCCGTAGCCAATTATACTTTATGGCTAAAGATGCAATTGCATTACATGGACGTATAGATGATAGAGATGATTTAGAGCCATGGGTACAAAGTAAAATTGCACAAGCTAGTAAAGATATGGATTCAGTTCGTCGTTACACTGAATACAATGCCATGAAAGATCAAGTTGAGCCGGAAGTGCATATGCATGGACCTGAAGTAGAATCATTAGAAGAAGATCCAGTAGATCGTAAAATGCAAGTAACCAAAGCTGATAAAGATGGTAATACTCCAGCCTGGCAAGCATACAAAGCAGGCGATCCAAGATACGAATATACGCCACCAGTGGTAAAGGAAGATGCAGGTTACCCACAGGATGTTGAATTAGCTGGCGATAGTATTTGGATGGAAGATGAAATGTGGGAAAGTGATTATATAACTGTTAAAGATATTGATGTACAAACAGACGAAGATGGTAATACATCTGTACATGTTATGCATAACGGACCTTGGGAAATTTATACAGACACTGGATTTGCAGCAGAAATTAGTAAACTAGTTGGCAAAGAAGTTGACTGGAGTGAACAAGGCATGCAAGCAGAAGGCGTAGCACATCTAGAAGGATTTTTAGAGGAAGCATACGAAAGTATTCGTACTATTCAAAGTGCAACTTCTAAGCTAAACCAATCAGGTCAAGGCGTTAGAAACAAAACAGATAAAGAGCCATCAGCAAATCCTAAGATTAAGACTAAAGTAGAAAGAGTTGCAGAAGAAACTAAATTTGATGATAAGCCAAAGCACAGTGAACTTAAAACAGTAGCCAATGATATGATGAAATCTGCACTTACTAAAGCTAAGAAAAAAGCGGAGAAATAATTATGAAAGCTGATCAATTAAACGAAAGATTCGACAAAGCAGATTGGGATGAAAATGAATCTCATAATCTACATACTGAAAATGCAGTAGAGATTGCTCATGCATTTGGAACTCGAGAAGAAATAGAAGCAATGGAACGAATTGCTGATCAGCACCAGAATAGAGGACATATTCTACCACACGAAATTGAAGAACGTAGTGCATTAGTTAAGAAGTATTATAACATGTTAGAGAATGCAACAAACCCAAGTGTTAGATCTAAAATGGAAGGCTACAAAATTATGCCTCCAATGGATTCAAAGTACGTAGCAAGAGATGGACTAGAAGGTCCATTCACTACATTAAGTGGCAAGGTTGTTTATTATGATCCCAAAGAAGGCAAATATTACGATCCAGACACAGACATATATTTAACATATGACGAATTCCGTCAATACGATAACGATTACACTGGAATAAAAGGCGAAGAAGCAGACGACTTTATTAAAGACATTGAACCAAAAGAAACTGTAAAAGGTCCAAGAGGCCATTTAAGTTCTATTGTAAATGCAGACAAAGACATAGAAGAAGGCAAATATAAATCACATGCACAACGTAAAGCAGTTCATGCCTCTAAAGCGGATAAGGAAAAAGTTTCAGAGTTTGGACCAGCTGAACGTTATGTTAGAACTGGCGACACAATTACTACAGCAAACAGTAGAACCGGCAGTATAAGATCTACGCAGAAAGTAGGCGACACTGTTCGTTCAGTAAACAATCATTTTAATGCAGATGGCTCACAAGGCCAAGCAAGTGCAACTACAACAATTGGAAATAGAAAAATATCAGTAAATGGACCAATTGGCGGTGGGTTAGATAAAGCAAACGTTACTACTAGCACAGTAAACGCATCTAAGAAAAATAAGAAAAAAGTTTCAGAATTAAATACAATATCAAGTAGACAAACTTATAATGCTCAAGACAAGGGTGGAGTTCAAAAAGACAATTACACAAGCCACGCTAGAGACTATGACAGCAAAAAAGGATTAACTACACATACTACTGCACAGCAATTTGATGGTAGTACTACTGACAGATTTGTAATGCCAGGCGGTTCTGGAATTGCAACAAAAAATGGTGTTGAGAAAAATATACAAATGAAAGGCCCTCAATCTTGGGCATACGACAAACCAAAATTAAACGCATCTAAGAAATCATTCCAAGAGCAAGAGCTAGCTGCATACAAGGAGAAAAAATAATGGGAATTTTAACTAATATAGTAAATGAAAAGGGTAATCCACATAAGGAACCAACTCAAAAGTCAAGCCCAACTTCAATACCAAGCAAACCAAAACAGCCAAAACAGCCAAAACAGCCAACTCAAAAGTCAAGCCCAATATCGCCAACTAAAGAACCGGCGCCAGTAAGCAGTGCGCCACCAATACCAAAACAGCCAAAAAAAGCTAGACAGCCTGAACCTACAGCAATACCAAAAAAAGCTTCACCAGTTAAAGAGCCTAAAGCAATACCAAAAAAAGCTAGACAGCCTGAAACATACACTGACCTTAGACTTGCTGCACGTGCAAAAGTAGCTGCGGTAGAATCCGATCTTACTGAATATAGAAGCAGACGATCAGTTAATTATGGTCGTAGCAACCCCGAAATTGATCCTAAAGAACATCCAGCAAACATAGAACAATACGGACCTATTATGACTCGCTCGGGTCGTATAATATATTATAACCCAAGTCATGGAAATTATACAGACGGCGACACAGGCAACGTACTTACATGGGATGAATGGAACGAAGCAGACATGCCAAACCAAGGTGCAGACATTGAAGGTGCAGCTCCTGTTCCAGAATATGGTCTTTCAGGTATGCATCCGCAACTTGATAAAGATAAAAAACAATGGTCACTAGAAATGTGGGCAGGCGATTTTGAATCTCGATATGCAGGATTAACTGACGAAGCAAATACAGAACACAAAACTAAACTACAAAACGAGCATCCAGACATTTATGCTAAAGCAGTTGAAATGTATCCGGACTTTGCTCTAGAGCATGGTAGTCATCCGTTTAGACGTGACAAAGCTGTTGAAGAAACAGATAGACTTAAAGAATTAGCAGGCATATTTAGAAACGATACAGAAGAAGTAATTAACGAAGAACCAGAATCAATGTCAGTTGACTTCAATGACTTTATGCAATGGTTTTTCACAGAAGATGAGGATTATCTGTCATTTGCTTCAGAAGCAATACAGAGCATTAAAGCCAATGGTTTTGTTAAGTATGAAAAAATAGATATGTTTAATAGAGCAGAATATGTTCCAGGAAGGTTTGTTACTGGTGGAGACGAAGATGGTGAATACCATCCATCAGAATTAACATTACGAGAATCAAAAGAATTAGACGAGATAGCGCCATTGATACCACTTGCAGTAGGTGCAGCGGCAGCAGCCACAGGCGCCATAGCTTACAAAGCGGGTAATTTAATTCACAAAGGTGTTAGCAAAATAAAGAAAAACTTGTCAGACTATGGCAAAGCAACCTCAAATCCAGCTAATGAAGAAACAGTAAATGAAGAACATGATATAGACATACTTAAAGCAGTTGCACAGCAAATGGAAGCAGATGCTCACACAGGTGACTTTACTGCTATAGAAGAATTGTTACAAGATATTCCACAAGAAAATTTAGAAGCATTTCTATCTGATCACAGAAGTAAAAATGAATACCCAGAAGAAAGTGTACACAGTGAAGCGCCCGAATTAGAAAGAATACAAGATTTAGTTAAGTATAGATAAGGAATAGTAAAATGAGATTGCACCATTTATTTGAACGAGAGCAGAGTAGAGAAGAACTTAAAAAGATGCAACGCATCTATGCTAAAATGCAAGAAAATCCAGCAGTTATTGATGAGCTATGGAAGACAGTATCAACTATGACAGCCGCAGAAGGTGGTGAACTTAAAAACAGAATACTAGTAGCGGTAGATCCAAAAAATACAGGTGCAGAACAAGACCAAACATACGCAGAAGGCTTTATTGAAGGCTTAGTTAATGCTATCGATAAAACTGAAGGCACTACAGAAGAAAGAATTGCGTTTGCTAAGAGTTTAGGCAAAGTAAGCCACATTGATACTAATGCACTACTACAGCCATTAAGTGGATGGGGTGACTGGTTAGTTGGCAGTGAATTTGCTAAAAGACTATTTGAAACATTATTTCTTGATCCAGCATTTTTACAAGCAAACAAAGGACCTGGTGAATTTGCACTTGCAATATTAAGTCCAGATATTTCGCTTACAGGTGCCAAAGGTGATATTCAAGTTAACGGCAAACCAATTGAAGTAAAGTCAGGAAAGACTTCTTCGGGTGGTAGATTAACACCAACTGATGGAACACTAGGACAGTTATATAAGAACGCAGAATTTTGGAGAGACTTAGTAGGGTCAGAAGATGAAACTGGCTTAGCTGGAATACTAGCAGGTGTTAATAAAGTAAATGCTAATACTTACACACAGTTTTTAGAAAAGTATAATTTAGATAACAAACAGTCCACTCAAATACTAACAGCAATATTTAAACACCCAGGTGCATTACCATTGGCACAGAAAATTGGTAGCATGGGTACAAATGCAAAAGCATCTGACTTAATTAAACTAGCAGTTAAGAACTATGGTGCATCACAGGGTGATGATCATTTCTTAATACTACAAAAAGATATTAGAGCAAGTTTATACTTTGATGTAGATAACTTAGATCCTGTAATTAGCAGACTTTCATTTTCATTACCATTAATTGACAGTGATGCAAGAAGTCAAGGTAAAGCCCAAATTGGCATACTAAAGAAAGCCAGATAATATGTGGGAAATAATTGAACGCATGGCAACCGAACGTTTGTGGATTTACACAGCACTAGCAGGTAGTGTTTTTGGCGCATTGTTTATTGCATATATGCGTGGTACAAGAATTAGCTTTTGGACATTCAGCAAATGGTCCGCACTATTAACTTTCCTTACAACCCGTTGGGGTTGGACATGGTTACAACAAGATCCAGAAGCATGGAAAAAACTAAACCCAGAACTTACTAAACGAATAGAATCATTAGAAAAACGCATCAAATTCCTTGAAGCTACCAAAAGATAATCTTAAATGAAACAACTATATCTGGTATGCACTCGTAGTGCAATCACAGCCAGCGCATTAACCTACATAATTAATTCAAGCCCAGACTTTTATAACATGGCACACAATAACCTATGGCTGGAAGAAAATAGTGAATGGTTTGGTAAAGCACACATTATTAATGATTGGTGGAATGTAGCTGACGACATTAGAAAAGCATATGATCCAGATTTTAGAAATAATATAGAGTTGTCAGAAGAGAAACTAATTGCGGCATCTACTGCATGGCAAAAGTTTCCTAGTTCCAAGAATTTATGTTTATTTACACATGCACGTAATACCGCAGACATTATGGCGTATGCAAAAAAGAACAACCTACCTGTTAAAGTTATTACTACAGTAATGGGTAACAATTCACATCACTTTATTAATGCATTTTTACGCAGAGAATATAACGAATACATGAATTCGTTTGATCAGCAATTTGAAATATGGAAATACATATATTATCAGCTTAGTAAACAAGACGAAGTATGGCAAGAATCATATGACTATTGTTTTCAAATGTCTGATTGGTTACATAAGCCACACAGTTTATACACTAAACTAAATGTAGCAGATTGTTCGGATATTAGCATATGGACACAACAGTACCTAAAATGGAACGACAGTGATGATATAATCAACCCAACAAATTGTTCATTAAAAAAAGATATAGCAAGAAGCATGGAATTGCTGACTTGGCTATATAACAACAACACTTCCCTTCAACAATCCGGTTCTGAAAAGATAAAGTTTGCAATTTTACTCTATGAGAACTATCAAAAAAACTACACAAATAACTCCAGTGAACTCGTAAATGATGTTCAAAAAAAGCTCGGTATTGACTTGACAAATAGCGTATAATACGTTATTATAGTTATAGTTAAATATTAATTATAAACGGAGAAGTAAATGACATTCGCACCAGCAGACGTAGAAAAGCTAAAGCACCTTATTAAAGAAGGCATTCAAGTAACACAGGAAGTAGAAACACTTCGAGAAGGACTTCGCGATACTGTAAAAGCAATTGCAGAAGAAATGGACATTAAGCCATCAGTGCTTAATAAAGCAGTTCGTATTGCTTACAAAGTTGAGTTTGCTAAAGCACGTGAAGAATTTGATGAACTAGAAACAATATTATCAACTGTAGGCCGCGATCAATAAATGGCATATGTAGATGGGTATTTTGACAGACAACGTGACGTTCTACGAGTTGTAGAACGTAATGACGGCAAACGGGAGTTCAAAGAATTTCCAGCACGTTATCAATTTTATTATCAAGATCCACGAGGGAAATTTACAAGTATATTTGGTGATAGTTTAGATCGAGTAGTATGTAATACAAGCAAAAAGTTTAATACTGAGAAAAAGATACACGGACATAAGAAGTTGTTTGAGAGTGATCTCAATCCATTGTTTCGTTGTTTCTCAGAAAACTATGATGCAACTGATACACCTAATCTACAAACAGCTTTCTTTGATATTGAGACAGACTTTGATCAAGAGAAAGGCTTTGCACCACCAGAAGATCCATTTAATCAAGTAACAGCGGTTAGTGTACACCTAAGTTGGTTAGAGCGTACAATATGTTTAGCTATTAAACCTAATACATTAACTAAAGAAGAAGCTACTAAAATTTGTGATAAGTTTGAAGACACAATGTTGTTTGATACTGAAAATGCAATGCTTGAAGCATTTCTTGACTTAATTGATGATGCAGATATCTTAACTGGCTGGAACAGTGAAGGATTTGATATTCCATACATGGTTAATCGTATTGGTCGTGTACTAAGTAAAAGCCACACACGTAAGTTTTGTTTATGGGATCTATATCCTAAACGCAGAATGTTTGAACGGTTTGGCGCTGAGAACGAAACATTTGACTTAATTGGTCGTGTACATTTAGACTACATGCAACTATACCGCAAGTATACATATCACGAAATGCACAGTTATAGTCTAGATGCAATTGGCGAGTATGAACTTGACTCACGCAAAATTGAATACGAAGGCACACTAGATCAGTTATTTAATAATGACTTTGAAACGTTTATTGCGTATTCAAGACAAGACGTTGACTTGCTAGTAAGACTTGATGCAAAGCTACAGTTTATTGATTTAGCGAATGTGCTGGCACACGCTAACACAGTGCTTCTACAAACAACAATGGGTGCTGTTGCACAAACAGACCAAGCTATTGTTAACGAGGCGCATCAACAAGGCTTTATTGTTCCTGATAAAAAGTATGACAAAGATACAACACAAGCCGCGGGTGCATATGTTGCAGATCCTAAACGTGGGATGCACAAATGGATTGGCAGTATGGATTTAAACTCACTGTATCCTAGTATTATTCGTAGTTGCAATATGAGTACTGAAACTATTATTGGCCAAGTACGACATACGTTTACAAGGGAATTACTTGAAAAGGCTAAAACTATTCCAGAAGCATGGGAGGGTCGTTTTGCAACACCTGAGTATGAATTAGTTATGGAAAAAGATACAACAGAAATAATGCACATTGACTTTGAAGGTGGTGAAAACTTTGAAGCAACTGGCGCAGAGATTTATGAGATTGTATTTAACAGTGGACAGCCTTGGATTATTAGTGCAAACGGCACAATCTTTACTTACGAGAAAAAAGGTATTATACCTGGGCTACTAGAGCGTTGGTATGCTGAACGTAAGATTCTACAAAAGAATGCAATTGATGCACGTGAAGAAGGCGGAGACAACTTTGCGTATTGGGATAAACGACAGCTAGTTAAGAAGATTAACTTGAACAGTTTGTATGGTGCGTTACTTAATCCAGGCAGTAGATTCTTTGATAGTAGACTAGGACAATCAACTACACTTACAGGGCGTAGTATTGCAAGGCACATGGCTGCTAAAGTAAATGAGATTATGGCAGGCGAATACGATCATGTAGGCGATTCAATTGTTTACGGTGATACTGACTCTACGTATTTTAGTGCATATCCTATGCTTAAAGATGAAATTGAGAAGGGTGAAATTGAATGGACCAAGGATAGTATTACTGCATATTACGAAGCAGTATGCGAAGAAGTAAACAAAACATTTCCTAACTATATGAATAAAGCGTTTCATACTACAGTAGATTTGGGTGCAATTATTGCTGCTGGTAGAGAGATATCAGCACAGTCTGGATTGTTTATTACTAAGAAGCGTTATGCGGCATTAGTGTATGACAATGAAGGTAAGCGTGAAGATACAGATGGCAAAGTTGGTAAAGTAAAAGCTATGGGATTGGACTTGAAGCGTAGTGATACGCCAGCATTTATGCAAGAGTTTCTCAAAGAATTACTAATGATGACACTAACTGATAGCACAGAAGAAGCAGTTATTAAACGTATTATTGAATTCCGTAAAGAATTCCGTGGCATGGAGAGTTGGAAGAAAGGCACACCAAAGCGTGTTAACAATCTAACAAAGTTTCGTGGCATTGTTAATAAGTATGATAAAACAAAGAACAACGCTATTAGAGATGGACGTAGTGCTAACGATATTAAAAAGCCTGCATTGCCAGGACACGTTAGAGCTGCATTAAACTGGAATACGTTGCGTGATATTAACAGTGACAAGTACAGCATTGAAATTAATGATGGTATGAAAACAATTGTATGTAAGCTAAAAGATAATCCATTGGGTTATACAAGCGTAGGTTATCCCACAGACGAAAAGCGTTTACCTGAATGGTTTACTTCGTTACCATTCGATGATGATCTTATGGAGCATACTATTATTACTAAGAAGCTAGACAACTTATTAGGTGTGTTAAAGTGGGATTTAGATGCAGGTGCTGCACGTAATACGTTTGCTGACTTGTTTGACTTTTAATAAATACTATTATGGAATATATAGGTATTATCGTAACATCAATCGTTTTAAGTATTGTCTGGTTCTTAATTGTACTAGTAATAGCAAAGCGATTAGATATCAAAAAAGACGCACATATAAGTAAAATTTTGTGTTGTTTAATCGTTATGGGCCCAATCGGATGGAGCATTATACTCGTAATATGGGCATATGACCTCGTAGATAGCCTAATTACACGAAAAAATAAATAAAAAAATAGTAAGTCGTTGATTTCCCAAGACTCTTTTCTTGGGTTTTCGCTTGACAACCAAGAACTCTTAGTGTATAATATTAGTATAAGTTAAACAAAAGAGGTAGTAAGTATGACTGTAGTTGTTAACATTAAGGGTGGAAGTAAGACACAAAAGAAACATACGCAAACAATGGTAGAGTTTTGTGTTAGTATGCTTATGCCTAGAATGAAAACACTAGAAATTAATGTTCATATTAAAGACTTCAAAGAAGATGATTCTTATGGATACGCTATTGCAACAAATGAGGCATGTGATATTCGTCCTAGAGAGTTTGATGTAGATATAAACAAAGATACTAAACTACGTAGATTGCTTGAAACAGTAGCACATGAAATGGTACATGTTAAGCAGTTTGCACGTGGAGAGCTTTATCAAAGTTCAGTATCAGCAAAGCATCGTTGGCAGGGTAATTGGCAACGTGGAGAAAAACATTATTATGATTTACCTTGGGAGATTGAGGCTCACGGTAGAGAAATTGGATTATTTGTAAGATGGGCAGAAGCGAATGGACATGCAAGTAAAGCATGGACACAAGAAGACTAATCACACAATAACGAGCAGGAGATATTAATGTACATATCAAAAACAAATTTATTTAGCGGTGTATTTAACCTTATTACTTTTATAGTACTTGCAATGGGCGTAGCAGGTGTCACCAAGGCAGAGAGTCGAACATTTGCGTTTGATCAAAAACAATTTCCACAAGTGCATTGTCTGGCATTGAATATCTATTACGAAGCACGTGGTAGTAATTTTGCAGACAAAGTAGCAGTAGCTGATGTAGTGTTAAACAGAGTTAATGATTCACGTTACCCAGAGTCACCTTGTTTGGTTGTACAACAAGGCATATCAAAGCCTAGTTGGAAAGATAATACAATAATGATTATGGTTCGTAACAAGTGCCAATTTAGTTGGTACTGTGATGGTAAAGCTGATGAACCAAACAATACAGACGCATGGATAGAAGCACAAACAATTGCTTGGCGTATTATGCAGTTTCAAGAGTTCCGTGGCATCACAGAAGGCTCGACGCATTATCATGCAACATATGTTGAACCAAACTGGGCTGGATCATTACAGTTAGTTGGTACCATTGGTAAACATATCTTTTATAGGTGGAACTAATATGAATCACAAAGACTTTAAAGAAGCCCAATACCTAAAGAGTAAATTTTTCAAAGAGTTTACACTAGGACTAGATGAGCCTGGAAAACACTATTGGATGGATGATGAAGAAAAAGAATTGGGATGTGCAATAGGATACACTGAAGCCAGTGTGGAATATTTTATTAATAGTTGGCGTTATAGAGGACAACTAATTCCAGAAGAAGGCGCTGATGCAGCCTTTGGTTGTAGTTATACATTTGGATCTGGAGTTAATATTAGTTGGCCAGCACTAATGGGTGCTGTAAATTGCGGGCAGAACGGTGCAAGCAATGATCAGATAGCAAGACTAGCAATTACATATTGTAAAACATTCCAGCCTGAAAATATATATGTAATGTGGACGTTTGCCGGTAGACGAGAATATGCAAATGGAACAGGAGTACAAAAGTTTAATGTTCAGGGAAATACTACTAAAGGTGATATGATATTTGATGCACATACTATGCTATCAAATGACTCATCTGATTTGTATAATATTCAAAAGAATCAGTTACTGCTAGAAAGCTTCTGTAAATCACACAGCATTAATTTACATCAACTGACTGTTCACTATTTTAACAAAGATGAATATCCTTTAGCCAGAGATAATATGCATCCAGGACCAGATTGGCATTTAAATGTTAGCTCATCATTTGAAACTTAAAGATTGGTATGATAATCACAATACATTAGGTGGATACGTAGCCAGCTGTTATGTTGATTGGGATATCGTAAGCACACCATTATACGAAATTATTCGGTTACTTGAAGCATATAAGAAGATTGACTATTTAGAAATCGAAGAGTTTGCAACATCTGAAGTTACAAATAATAATATGCAAAATAGATTTGTAATGGAAGACTTGAGTAAGATCAAATATCTCACAGAAGAAATACTAGCAGACGCATTAATGTTTCATCCACAAATTATACATGAACCTTGGTTTGATAGATACCGAGTACACCCCGGTAGTGGCAGAGCAGTAGCATTATGGTTATGTGGTTTTAAACAGTTTAAAACAATATACACTCACTTTGATGAACCAGGGTTTGAACCACCTGGTCATACTATAAAACTTACTGATTGGAAAAGTTTAGGAAATGAGTTATTAGTTACTGGCCCATCAACTAGTTTTCGTAGTTCATATGATGTTGAAACGTTTACAGCATTCCCTACTATACACGAAGATATAAAACATACAGAAGAAAAAGATAGTATATGGGCTCCGAATTTTACTAGCAGTAAACCTTGGCAGTTCTTAGTGTACAGTGAAGGTAAACAGTTCTTAAATTTTAAAAAGGAATGGCGTTCACATAGTTACGATATGTACACGGACCTGCAACATAGTATTACACAAATAGGTAGGACTATATTTGAGTTTAAAAACGACAAAGTAATTAGAGTAATTAGAGGTGAAGAAACCCATAATATCGTTGACTAATTACATTTTTTAATGTATAATAATTTTAATGAATAGGAAATATACATGACTAATATAGTAAACTTTTTTAAACGAAGTTATCAAACAGATAAAGCTGCATTTTATGCAGAGATTGTAGAGACAATGTTACTTGTAACAGCAAGTGCAGTATTAGCCTTTACAATTTTAGATCCAGCAACAACAATTTTTATTCCACTATATTTGTGTGGTAGTATACTTGGAATGTTTAGCACATACAGACGTGGTAGTAGTGCAGTAATACTGACAACATGGTTTACAATTATGAACACGTTTGCATTTACACAACTATTTTTACTGTAGATAAATACAGTATAAGAGGACTTAACATGGAATCGACCCTCTCTAAATACTCCGCTCCATATAATCTAGGAGAAGAATATGTCAAATTATTTTAGCACAAAACGATACGGGCACGACATTGGACTAAGTGCAGTGTTTCGTCAACCAAATGCAGATCATTCACATTGCCATTTACTACATGGTTACAGTTTAGCATTTAAATTTACATTTGCATGCAGTGAACTTGATGAAAAGAACTGGGCAGTAGACTTTGGTGGACTAAAGCCGTTGAAGAAATGGTTAGAAGATAGTTTTGATCACAAGACTGTTATTGATAGAGAAGATCCATACTTAGATAAGTTTATGGAATTACAAGAACTTGATCTAGCAGAGATTGTTGTTATGGACGGTGTTGGTGCAGAGAAGTTTGCCGAGCATGCATTTAACTTTGCAAATAACTTAATTAAAGCCCAGAGCAATGAGCGTTGTTGGTGTGTAGAAGCTGAAGTTTCTGAACACGGTGCTAACTCTGCTATCTACCGAGGATAATACATTAATATGAGAATTGCAATAATTGGTTGTGGCTTTGTTGGCGGCACTGTAGCAGACTTTTTAGAAAAACATACTCTTAAAGATGGAGTAGAGATTACTCGAGTTGATCCTAAATTAGATTCAGTTGATGTACATGAACTTACTTCACTTGATGGAGCTATTATATGTCTAAATGCGCCTACAGTTGGAAACAAAGTTGACGTTGTGTTAACACAAGATTCAATTTACACCTTAATAAGAAATAATCCTGGTATAGAGATTATGGTTAAGAGTACGGTGCCTATGTTTACTGAATTAAGTACAGCGAATATCTGGCCTGAACAAGTTGTATATAATCCTGAATTTCTAAGACAAGACACAGCCGAAGAAGATTTTGCAAATCAAGAGATATTTATTCTTGGTGTAGCTAAACACTCTATAACAGACGACTTATCAGCTGAAGATAATCCACATGCAAAGTTTTGGACAAACTTGTTTGCACCTAGCTTACCTAATACAAACTTTGTATATACTGATAGAGAATCAGCAGTAATGGTCAAGTATACACACAACGTATGGTTAGCAACTAAGGTTGCATTTTTCCATAAGCTAAGTACACAAATGCCTGGGCTATCTGATTACAACGAAATGACTAGAATTCTTGCACAGTTTCCTAACATCGGTTCAAGTCATATGGGCGTACCAAATGCTGATGGTGGACTAGGATTTGGCGGTGGATGTTTTCCTAAAGATATAGCAGCATTTTCTGGGTTTGCTGGTAATGAAATTGTATATGCAGTAGAAGATGTAAACCATAATCTTAAAAAAAAAGAACGTGAAAGTTTAAAAAATAGAGTTAATTTTGAGGCTTATAAAACTGAGATACCAGACGAAGACTACATTATAATATTAGGCACTAGCCATACACTAGGTGAATGTACTGGTACTAAAATTAACAGTTTTGGATATTTTTTACAAGCAGACACAGGTATTAAAGTAGTGCAAATTGGGTACTCTGGGTGTACTAATAATGATTTATTACAGGTTACAAACGAATTAGCTACATTAGGATTTTTTAATGAACGTTGTAAACTTGTATTATTAGAACCACGTATTACAGAAAATCAACAACATGTATCATTAGATGCAATATTTGGCGAAGACTTTATGCTTAATTGGTTAGAACGTAGTGGACAGAGACAGCATTGTTTGCCAGAAATTGGTAGAACAGGACTAGACATGGAAGTTGAGAATAAACAAAGGTTACAATTTAAAACAACCATATTAAATGAAGTACTACGTAGAGTTGGATTTGCTACATGTGAAAAACAAACAGTATTTGATAAAGCATTGCTGAATCACATAGATCCAGATAACAGCCTAGCTGGAGTAGAGTTAAAATTTGTACAGCAATGTTTAAAAGAACACGGACCTGGAGCCAGAGAAGCGGCACAGTATGCATTAGCATTTGGAAATAGTAATATGAAAGCACGGCACAGTGATATCAGTATAATTGAAGCAATATCACACATAGTAAAAAATGCTGGTGTTCCATTTAGATGGTTTTTGGTAGATAATAGACACTATGAGCTACATTATCTTCGATTTGTGTTAAATAGTACTACTAACATATTTAAAGAAATGTTGCTTACAACTCCAGTACAATCGTTAATGACAAAGCGCAATGGTGTGGAACTACATCGTGATCAGGGGCCTAAGTTTATATGCGGGTGTGGACACTTTAATGAACACAGTAACAAGATAATAGCAGAAGAATTTTTAACTCCTGCAGTAAACAAAATATTAACTAAATTGAAGGAGTTATAAATGACATATGTCGTCAAAGATGATTGCATTAAATGTAAATACACTGATTGTGTTGCAGTATGCCCAGTGGATTGTTTCTATGAAGGTGAAAACTTTCTAGTTATTAATCCAGAAGAGTGCATTGACTGTGGCGTGTGTGAACCAGAATGTCCAGCAGGTGCCATTGTACCTGATACAGCATTAGATAAGAACGATCCAATTGATTGGGTTGCAGTAAATCAAAAGTACGCAGATATGTGGCCTGTGATTACTGAACAAATTGACCCTATGCCTGATGCAGACAAGTTCAATCCCAAAGAGGGATATGATGGACCTAACAAGTTTAGTGAGTTAAGTGAAAAGCCGGGAGACGGAAGTTAATAATACATAAGCCAGGAGGCAATAATGGGTAAAAGGAATATACCGTTTATAGAAAGCAAACGTGGGCAACCACAAGCAAAGAAAAACATGAGTCATGGAACGTTTACAGTTAAACGTAAACCAAATAGTAAACGTGTTACTAACGGCTCAATGAAATAATTAGGAGAGCAAAATGCGTAATAAAGCAGAAGTATTAGCAGAAGTAGAAGTAATCATGGCAAAATATGTCACACCTAATGTAGCACAACATGGTGGACAAATCAATGTTATAGATTGGGCAGAAGATACTGGATTTCTACATACACAACTAAGTGGTAGTTGTAGTGGATGTGCAAGTAGCACAGAAACTTTGAAACTTGGAGTTGAAAATACACTAATGCATTTTATTGAAGAAATTAAAGGTGTAACAAGTGAGGACGATCCAATGTTTAATGACCCTTACTATGTAGCAGACCACGGCATGATGGATGACTTCCCTCCATTTGAGCAAGAATAAATGAGTTTAAAAGGTTACATAAGAACTGTTCCAGACTATCCAATTAAAGGTGTAAACTTTTATGATATGAATAGTTTGTTTGCAAGTGATATATGGAGCAGTATAGTAGACGATATTGCTACCACAATAATAGATACATATGAATATGTGCCTACACACATTGCTGGCATTGAAAGCAGAGGATTTGTAATAGGAGCAGCGGTCGCGCACCAGTTAGATGTTCCTTTTGTAATGATTCGAAAGAAAGGTGCTAAATACCCAGGTAAACTACTAGAAGAAACATACCAATTAGAGTATGGATCAGATACACTTGTATTACAAGAAGGTATTTTAGGACACACTAGTAGAGTTTTACTTGCAGATGATTTAATTGCAACAGGCGGTAGTGCCATTGCAAGTAAGAGTTTATGTGAGCAAACAGGAGCAAGTGTATTAGGGATTATTTCCTTAATTAACCTCAAGTATCTAAACACACCAGAACTTGAGAGTATTGACATTGTATATGGACAGGAGATAGTAGCATGATAGAAGTTAGCCAAAAAGCAAAAGAATACATGAAGGGGATTGCAGACGCAGATTCTACCCCAGGCCAAGTAGTATTCCTTGGCATCAAAGGTGGCGGTTGTTCTGGATTCAGTTACGATTGGTCACTAAAATCAGAATCAGAATTAGATGAATACTCAGATGAGATTATTGATCTAGAAAACGGTACTAAACTTGCAATTGATGGAACAAGTTTAATGTACTTATATGGTAGTCAAATAAACTTAAAGCAAGATTTGTTTGGTACTACATTAGAAATATCAGCACCATCAACCGCGAGCTCATGTGGATGTGGCGAAAGCATCAACTTCGATATGACAAAAGTCGAAGGCAACATGGACTTAATTAAAGAATTAAAATTACCGTAAATTGGAGAACAAGTTGAGTAATAAAGTAAATCTAAACGCCTACAATGACTTTGTAAAAGAAGTAACTAGTAATGAATCTCAGGATTCAGTAGCAATGTACGAACGTATTGTTGACATTGAAAAGACAAGCGGAGTCAATATGGCTTCACTACTTACTGGTAGTATTGGTATGGCATCTGAAGGAGGAGAGTTCAGTGAAATTGTTAAAAAATGTGTATTTCAAGGCAAGCCAATGGATGATGCAACAATCTTTCATGCTAAACGAGAACTTGGCGATATTATTTGGTATTGGATTACTGCTTGTCGTGCGCTTAATTTAGACCCTAATGAAGTAATCGAAGAGAATGTGAATAAACTAAAGTCACGCTATCCTGGTGGTGACTTTGATGTTCACTACAGTGAAAATAGACAAGACGGAGACTTGTAAGTGGAAACTAAACTTGTTATTTACACAACCATGTGTATGGCAATCATGCTTACTATTGTATATATAAGTATGAGTTTTATAGCAAGTGTAGTTCACTAGATATAGGAAAGGCACAAATCTATGACAGACAAAGAGTATTCAGAATATGGATATAGAGGACTGGAAGAAGTGTTAGCTAAAGATGCAGAAATCAAAGAACTTAAAAAAGAGATTTCTGAGCTGAAGATGAAACTGCAACAAGCAGAAAATCAAAGCAACATTTATATGGCTAGGGCTCACCTTCCACACAACTAAACTATGATTCAATATAAAGGCAAAGACTACCAAGAACTAAATTTCAACGAGTGTGTTGAATTTGAAAAAGAACTATTACAAAAAGTTCTAGCGGCGAGTCGGGCTAACATGGGTGATGAACTTATACATCAGTTAAATGTTTTTATTGATTTACTAAGAGACCAAAAGTCAGAGTCTATTAGAAAAGAAATGAACAAGAAAGCTGATGAAAAAGATGATGGCATTGTGTTAGACACTGCTCCACCAGAGTTAGAGATACTCCAAAAAGAACCTGAGACAGAAAGATACATGGCGCAAAGGAAACCTACTGATCATAAACCACATATAACTAAGTTAGAGTTATCAAAAGAAGAAAAAGCCAAGATTGCAAAGATGTACCAATGACAACTAACGTATTCGGATGTTGGTATGATCCAGGTGATGCAGGAACATGGTTAACATGGTTTATTAATCAACATAAAAACTTTCCAAAGTTTAACAAATCTATTCGTTATGAACAAGCTGATAATACATTTGGAAATATTCCTACTGACTACAGTTGTTTTGATTCGGATTGGCATGTAACAGACTGGAGTGATAATAAAACAACACAGTTCAATGACGTAAACGCATTTAAAGGTTACGACAATGTATGCTATAAAATATTACCATGGCATAATCCCTTTCAAGTTAATGACGATGAACTAGAAAACGAAACACAAGAAGAACTTTGTATTAGGTTGCTTAAAGATAGTAATACTAAATTAATTATTACACCTCAAGTAGAAATAAGTTACCAAATATTTGCTAAAAGACTTGCATTTATTCGTCCAAGATTTACAGTAGAACAATGCATATCATCATATAAGAATAGAATGAGGCGTTCGTACAATAACACACTAACAGAGATGCGTAAACACATACCAGTGCATGTAGTAGCAATAGATAAATTGATTCTACGTAATGATGTAGATGAATACAATAAACTAATAGACGTATTAGACGTTCCTGCAATGGATAATTGGACTACTCATACAAATCATTACTACACTTCAATTTTTGCTCCACTAACACTTATTGATTCTGACAGCCTAAACAACAGACCCGAAACATTAGAACGAAGTGGAGGAGCTCCGTATTAATGAAAACATTTTGTGTACTGTACAGTAACGGATTAAGTGGAACATGGTTAACATGGTTTATTAACCAACACAAAGGCTTCCCTAACCGGTTAGAACTTGATGTTGAACACAGCGACCCAAAGCATCCAGGGCGTGTTACTGATTATACTACACAAGCTAAGTGGTGGTATGGTGATACTACATGGGAAGAATTTGTTAACCATCTAAAAGAACAAAACAATCATCATAATAAACTTCCAGTTAGCAATTTTTCAGAAGTAAGTTGGGAGTTTGATAGGCTAGCATATAAAGTGCAACCATATCATGAGTTCTTTGGACCTGATATGACTGGGGAAGATTCACAAAGAGCTGCAGAACATGTGTTAGCTGAAAGTAATTGTACACAAGTAATAGTGCCTGTTTGCAATGATTGCATGTACGACTCAATATACAATAGGTTAGTTGCAATAAGACCACATATAACCATTGACAAAGACCCAAAAATGTGGTATAATAAACACTTGTACGAATACATTAATAATACATTAAACGTAGATGTTCAACAGATAGATATTGGATTAATACTTAGTGGTGATCCAACAGAGTATTATACTTTAATAGATCGTCTGGGCGTTCCAGTATTAGATAACTGGAGAGAGCTAGCAAATGAATGTAAAGAACAGGTATACGACAACTACAATGAAATATAAACATATGAAAACAAATTATCATGGACAGACTATAGTAAACGAAGTAGATTTAATAGACAGTTGGCTATCTGGTAAGCGTGTTAGTGATGTAATCATGGACGATGTAGAGCCGATAAATATATACAACAACTGGTGTAATATGTATGACAATACAGATGTTATTACTGCACAACCAGAGTATAAAAAAGACAATTACATTGAAAAATGTATGAGTAACTGGGCAATGCCCGAAGACTATAAAGAACTTGATATAGTTAGGTTTATAAATAATAGAGAACTAACATATCAAGAGCGTGATAGAGTACATACAGAAATTGAAATGTACCGTGAGCGTAACATGATTCCAGTACTAAGATTTTTAGTTTACTTAGTGGATTTGTGTAAAGAAAATAACATTGTATTAGGTGTTGGACGTGGATCAAGTGTATCAAGTTATGTATTATACTTACTAGGCGTACATAGAGTAAACAGCATTAAATATGATTTAGACATAAAGGAGTTTCTAAAATGAAAACAATTATAACAGCGAAAGGCAAGGTACTCAATATGGGTGCATTGGCAGCTCAAAACGAAGAGACTCGTGCTATTAGTAATGTACCTATAAATGCTAGAGGCGACATTATTGATAACCGAGGAAAAGTTACTATTCCACGTGAAGATATTTCCAAGGAATTTTATAAAGACAACGTTCCAGGATCTGATGAAAAAGAACAGAGCATTAAAGAAGAAATAGTTACTGCTGCTGTACCTAAGAAAGCAGAGCCTGCTAGAGACGAAGCAGAAGTTGAAGTGTCACGTACTGAACGTGAGCGCGGAGATGGAACCGCATATTACGAGATAGAGTATATGGACGGTAGCATGGAGGAAGTTGAGATCCTTCGCAACACAAAAGCAAAAGATAAAAAATAGGATATAAAATGTCAATTAAAATAAAAGCAATGCGAGATAAAATATTAGCAGAAATGATCGATGAGCCCGGTGAAGAAAAGACTACTGAAGGCGGAATCATTATTACTGAAAAAGACGGCACAGAAGGTGCAGTTAGGCCTCGCTGGTTTAAAGTGTACAGCAAAGGCGATGACATTGATTGGCTATCAGAAGGTTCATATGTACTAGTTGATCATGGACGCTGGAGTAACGGTATGACAATAGACACCGACTTAAAAGTTTATCTATTAGATAACAAAGACTGCTTAATGGTATCAGATACAGATCCAATGCTAGATGATAGTATTCAAATATTCGGCAAGTCAATTCCGAGACGTCCATCAGACGATGCAAGTAGACATGCAATAACCACTGGTTTTGTAAACCCAAATTAAATTTAAAGGACATTAAACAACAATGAATAAAACTTCAGTATTACCTGAACCTAGAGAAGTGCCTACACCACCACCTGCACCTCCAATGCCTACACCACCAATTCCACCTAAACAACCAGGTGACTATTTGCGTGAAAACGGTGTATTGCACATGGATAAAGAGTTCAACCAAGAGAATTGCATGCCACTGGTTAAAATGATTATTGAATATAATCTAATGCCAGCAACAAAAGCACCAGAGGTAATTCATTTGTACATCAACAGCAATGGCGGCCTTGTTGATAGTTGTATGCACATGATTGATGTTATTAAACAGTCACGCATTCCAGTTTATACATACGGAATGGGCTCAATTGCATCGTGTGGCGTTATGCTTATGATGGCAGGCGTTAAAGGACATAGACATCTCACACAAAATACAGCAGTTATGAGCCACGAGTTTAGTGGTGGAATGAAAGGCCAGTATCACGATATGGTAGAAAGCCGTAAGCATATGGATTGGACCAATGAAAAATTAATGGAACACTACATTAAATGCACAGGTAAAAAAGAACCATACATTCGTAAATGGTTGTTAGCTCCCAAAACTGATCATTGGTTAACTCCAGAAGAAGCAGTTAAACATGGCATCGCAGATGAAGTAGTAGAAACTTACTAACATGAAAGAAATGCGGAATCCAAGTCTCGAGGAAATGAAAAAAGAACTCGACGAAATGGGTTTAAACTCTGAAACCTTTTGTACAGCTCCATATATTAGTATTGATTTAGATCAAGATGGAGCAGTATACACTTGCTACCGCGGCAAACAAAATTTAGGTGGTTGGAAAAAGACTAGTTTAAAAGACAGTTTCAATAGTCCTCATATGCAAAAGATTAGAAGAGATCTTTGGTCAGGTAGACGCAATAAGAACTGTCGTAGTTGCTATGCTGCAGAAGATAAAAACAGTAACAGCCCAAGAGTTCACTTTTATTATGATTTCTTTGATAGATATTTTAATGATGATCCTGAAGGTGCGAGAGCATTCCTAGACAAACTCAAAGAAGACCACATACAAGCTGATATCAGCGGGCTAAGACGTGGCGAATTAAGACCAAGTAGTTTATGTAATCTACGTTGCATGCATTGTGGTCCACACAGTAGTACTAAATGGGTTGAAACATTATCAAAAGGCGATAATGCAAAAGTATACATGGAAAATGACGGTCTTATGGAAAATGGTAATGGTGTCATTGATACTAATATTATAGAAACAGGCCTAACAAAATATTACAAAAACACATTAACTAGTGATACTGATTATGAAGAAGATTTACTAGAAACATTAGATGCACTAGATCATCTAAGTTTTACAGGTGGCGAGCCATTGCTTACACCAGAACATCCACGTTACTTACAACACTTTATTGATACAGGCAGTGCAACAACAAAGGATTTAGAGTACAATACAAATCTTAATATTAAGAACATTGAAAAGTTTTTTCCATTATGGGAACATTTTAAACATGTACACATTAGAGGAAGCATTGATGCCAGTTTTGACACATACGAATACTTCCGTACATATGGTAAGATTGATTTACTTAAAGATTGCTTAACTAAGATTCAAAAGTTCCGTATGGAAAAAATGGGTGGCAAAAGAGGCATGAAAATTAACGGCACAGTAACATATAATTTGTTCAGTGCGTTGCGTTGGAAAGAACTTACAAAAGATTGGACAGATTATGATGTGGCATTTCACACAAGTCTAATTATTGATCACCCCACTAGTGTTAAATACTTACCTAATGCATTACGAGATAAAGCAATAGCAGATATGCAATGGTGCTATGATAATATAATGCAATTTACAGATGATGAAGATTATGCAGTAATTTATAGACTTCATACAAAAAATTGTATTAACTATACAGCAGGGTTTGATAACCCGTACGATAAGTTCCCAAAATCAACTATTAAGTATATTGAATTCTGTGATAAAGCAAGCGGTATGAGCTACAAGGATTATTTTCCAGATTTAATAAAGTACATGGAATGAACAAAAGTTTAATACAAGATGTTCCAATTGCAATACTACAGCAATGGGCAAACCCACAATACAGTCCAAATAATGATCTGGAATTAATGACAGACATTATGGATAATGGCATACTAGAACCTATTGAAATAGGAATTGGAGTATGGAGTAGAAAAATAAGACTAGACACAGGCAACCATAGAATATATATTGGGCCACGTTTAGGATTAACACACTTACCAGTAGTGTGTAGAGTATGGAACTATTGTGCATTTAGTAATGGCAACGGTGATCATAGTTTTGATTGTCAACACATAACAATCAAACGAGAGTGGATAGAAGAAGAATATTACGAAAAGCCAAGTGAGGCTTTGGATATGATGTCTTTATTAACAAATATATTATAACGGAATACCATGGAATTAATTAATTTAACACCTGATTATAAACTTGACTTAGTTGAAGAAGATCCGGTAAGAGCGCACTTGCATAAACTATGGCGCATACAAAACAACCGAGAAGTAATGGCATTAGAAACAGACGGTAAGGTTGATGCTATTATTTGTGTAGCATATACCCACGAAGTTGCACGTGATGAACGTGATTTGCAAGCACTATATTCAGACGGTGTTACAGGTAGTATAGCAATGTTCTACACAGTTTGGGCATATACTCCTGGAACAGGCAGAAAGATGGTACATGCTGCCGCAGCAGAAGCTAAGGCCAAAGGTGCAGTACGGTTTGTTACACTAAGTCCGTTAACTGCAATGGCAGAAAGATTTCATATACGAAATGGCGCAAAACTAATCAGTACAAACCCAGAAACAAAGAACTTTGAATATACCCTGTAAAACTACTTGACAAATGTATAAAATCGTATATAATAATATAATGAACTTAGAAAAGCATGGAGAGTTAAATTGAAAGAATTATGGGTAGAAAAGTATCGACCTACTAAAGTAGACGAATATGTATTTAAAGACAAAGCACAACGATCACAAGTGCAAAACTGGATTGATGATCAAGGTATTCCACATCTACTTTTTAGCGGTAGCCCAGGTACAGGCAAAACAACATTAGCAAAGGTACTTATTGCAGAACTAAGTGTAGAGAAAGCAGACGTACTTTATATTAATGCTAGTAGAGATAATGGCGTTGAAATGATTCGTAAGCGTATTAGTGCATTCAGTGAAACTATGCCATGGGGCGAGTTTAAAGTTATTTTGCTAGATGAAGCAGACCATATCTCACCTGAAGGACAAGCAGCATTGCGTGGTGTAATGGAACAGTACCATGCTACTGTACGTTTTATACTAACATGCAACTATCCTAACATGATTATTCCTGCATTACATTCACGTTGTCAAGGCTTCCATATTGAAGAACTTGATCACACCGATTTCACAGTACGTGTAGGAGAGATCCTAGCACAAAACGCGGTACAGTTTGACATTGAGACCTTAGACGCAATGGTCCGTGCAAATTATCCGGATTTACGTAAGACTATTAACACAGTGCAAATGATGATTGTGGATAATACACTTGCTATGCCCGATACAGATAGTGGCAGTAGTAGTGAGTGGCGTTTAGGTATGGTAGACCTATTCCGTAGTGGTAAAATCCAGGATGCACGAAAGCTCATTGTCAAAAGCGCACGTGCTGATGAGTATAATGATATCTTTAGTTGGTTATATAAAAACTTAGATCTTTATACAAAGAACGACTTTCAATATGATAGTTGTGTACTTGCAATCCGTGAAGGACTTATCAAACATACACAAGTAGCTGACCCAGAAATTAACCTTAGTGCTACAATGATTGAGATTGCACGAACGTTAAATGAGTAAACTAGAAAATCTTGTATTACCGGTAACATACAACAACTGGAACACCTATACATACAGTCCTAGAATTAACACACTGTTAAGCCTAAGCCACGATATGGGTGCCGTTCCACAAACAATTGCATATGTTCCTACCCCTCCACAATACTTGTTCAATGAATTGGGTCAACCAATAGACCATGATGATCTTGTTAGCCAATGCAGAGCAATTGACGGCAGTGATGATTTAGAACAAGCACTAGTAGACATGCTAACCAATATGAAAGATATTGAAGGCGAACCCATACTAGACTCAAACTTTAAATTTACATTACCCCATGCATTTAAATTTAGCCAAGCAAGAAATGTAAATGTGAGAAAGTTTTGTCCATATTATATGGATGATCCATGGATGGGATTACTTGAGTACAAGACGACTGATAGGTTTGATCCTGATGTTACACCTTTTACATACAAGAGTAATGTTGCTGATATTGACTTATTACTTAATTCACATTTAGAGCAACATATTGACTTAACAGGTTCTGACAATTACTTATTAACCGTTATAGACGAAATAGCAATACGTAATCATAATGAAGTTGTTAATGTAGGCGATGCATGTGATTACTTTTTAAACAAGCCTTTTAGAATGTTGTTATTGGCCGCTGATAAAGGCTTAAATTACATTATGGAAAATGGCTACACAGAATATAGAACTCAACTACTAGCAGATTATAAAATAGAGGTAAGTCACAGAGAAGAAGTGCCATATCCATATATGACTAGGTTGTTTAGTATTGATTATATTAATAAGGCTTCTATTGCATACGATACTATGTGTGATAGAGTTGACATAAAACCTAATTGGAACTTGTTTGAAGAATGGCATGCACACAATTACAAAGACTGTAACACCCCTGAAGACGCTGTCGTAAATACTATTGTTAGAATATCTACAGGATATGATTTCACCCTTGCTAACTGGAATTATTTTCAGCAAGCAATTTTCGATTTAGCAATAGAAGAACCCAACAATGAACACGATAGTAAAACATTTAAAAAATGGCTCAGTAATAGAAGGTAAGGAAATTTTCCTAGTTGCAATGGCTGGAAAGCACTTCTTAGAGTTATTACGTGAATTAGACACTGCAATATTAGTGCCACGTGGTAACATAACTACAACTCCATTAGAACATCTAGCTCATAATATTGAGTCAATAGTGTCAGCATATGTTTTTCTAAATGAAGAAGAAGCTATGCTATTCCGCATTAAGTACACATAATAATCGCCGCAAAACGTCATAAATAAGTGTAACAATGAGAAGTAATTAATATTAAGCACTTTAACGAGAGAATAATATAGAACATTGAAGCACAAACACAGTGCAACAGGATCCGTCTTTTCATTCAATATGTTTTTAAAGGATGAAAAAAATGAATACTAGATTTATGATATGGTGGCTTGCCACTGTTATACAGATTATTGGTGTCGGTGTTGCAATACAGTTTGGTGCGATACAGTTTTTACTCGATGCCGACCAAACTTATTTAAGTTTTGTTACTTTTGCAATGTGGGCAGTTGGCACAATTGCAATCGGGTACACTTCTTATAAAAGCACAAAAAATTATGATACTCCTTGGTTCATTGCAGAAAGTTGCATAAGCGTTGGTATGATTGGTACACTAGTTGGCTTTATGCTAATGTTAAGTAGCAGTCTAGGAAGCGTAGATCCAAGTGATATAGAATCAATGAAAGCAGTTATTAGTGATATGGCAAAAGGTATGAGTACAGCACTTGTTACAACATTATCGGGTTTAGTCTTTAGTTTATTTCTTAAGATACAAATCACAACAGTCGAACACGAAGTAGGTTAAAGTATGGCACGTAGACGCAGCGGGAATCAGCTCGCATTCAACGATATGCTATTTAACGTACTATTAGGCTTTGTGGTCTTATTCGTTATAGCATTTCTTTTGATTAATCCTATTACTAAAAAACAAGATATTCCATCTAAAGCTGAAGCTATGATTATTGTCGAGTGGGACAATGCAAGTTCAGTTGACATTGACTTATGGTTGGGACACGATAGCGATCCACCTGTTGGGTTTAGTAACAAAGCTGGCATGGGCATGAATCTCGAGCGTGATGATCTAGGTACAAGTAATGACAAAATGGTTATTGATGGCGAAGTAAGTATTATTAGAATAAACCGAGAAGTAATTAATATTAGAGGCATTGTACCTGGAATGTATTTTCCAAATATACATGCATATAGCTGGACAGCAAGTCAAAAAGAACCTTTAAAGGTAACAATAACAGTAATAGATATTAATCCTAGATATAAAGAAGTATACACAGTTGAAGTTATTGTAACTAGCAAAGGTGAAGTTTTAAGAGCACCTGGATTTGAAATAGATAAAGAAGGTCGGGTTGGTAAAGTTTTTAATCATACAAGAACAGTAGTACCACATAAACCCAACGCACCGTAAGGAGTATAAAATGGTATATACAGCAGCAACATTAATTTTTGTAACAAGTGTCATAACACTTTATGCGTTAATTATAAGTAGAAGAAATCCTATAATGTTGATTCTTCTAATTCCAATGTTATTAACATCTAGTGCATATACTGGTTATTCAATCTATGCGTTACAGGGCACTCCTATTACAGGAATACCAATTGGTAAGAATGTTGAAATTGTTTGGGTAGAACCTGCAAAGCCTTGGATTCGTTTAATGATTCGTATTGAAAATGAGTCACAACCTTTGTATTATAGAGTAGACTATACAGAAGAAAACATGGACGAAATAAACAGAGCAATGGCTAAAGCTGCAGGACAAGGCAAAAAAGGTGCAGAAGGTCAATTTAAAGAACTAGGCGCTGGTGGCGAAGAAAAAGGTGGCGAATTTGTATTCATGAACAAACCAAGAAGTATTAATCCAGGTAAAAAGGATTTATATGAAGAAAGAAATAGACCCAGACAACCACAATTTGAAAACTCTGATGAAGTTACTAGAGAACAGTTAGATGAACTTGGAATGGGTGACGGACAAGCATCAGACACTCCATACACACCCGAATCAGACGATAGAATTATGTTTCCAGATGATGGTGCATTTTAACTTGACAAATCCCCTTATCTAAGTTATAATTACATAGTAATATAGAAGATGTATAACTATGGCAGATAAACAAACACTAATACTAGCATGGTCAGGTGAGACACGTACACATACACGTGAAAAATTTGATACTATCTGTGACATATACAAAGATCATTTTAATTTAATACACGTAGGACATACCTGGAGTCACTGCAAGGAACCTGAAACTAAAGATAAATTTGCATACTTCCAGCAAACTAATCAAGAAGAACTTACTGAATTTATGAAAGCTGATGTTACACGCTTTCCATTGTTACGCCAAAATCAAAAAGAAAAACAAGCCTACAGATGGGACACTGCTGCAGAGTTTACAGAAGTACATAGTGAGATTTTTAAAGGTACGTGGGGACAAGTATGGAGTCATTTTAAGTCTGTAAATTATATTAAAAAACTAAATTTAGAAAAAGAAATAGTTGGTATAGTAAGAGCAAGATGGGATACTGAATCTCCCATATTTAAAAAAGACTATGTAAATTTGCCAGATGATTTTAATTGGTGTAGCAATATGGGAAGACACGAAAAACAAGCATGGTATAAAGTAGCATGTAAAAGACTTTGTTATAGTATTACTAGAAACACAGATGTTGTATTGTTTGATAGCGACTCTAAAGTAGAACATCCTGAGCATGGAGTTTCAAGAGCATGGATCAATGATTTACATTGGATACATGTTACATCACAAGTAGAAAATTATCCCGAGCCTGAGGTGCTGATAAACAAAATGCTTGATGCAGATGCGTATGGTAAATTTATGCCCGGGTTTACTCCATCTGCACATACCCTTTGGGGACAAGTGGTAGACTTTATGGGATGGAAAATGAAAAGTGAATTCCCACAAGAACTATGCATGATATCTAGACGGCATCCCAAGGTGCCAAACAAATTTGGAATATAATAATGAACAATGTAATACAATTTCCCACGTTAACTGAAGTTGAAAAACAGCGTAGGGTATTAGAAAAACAAAAGAAACTAATTGAAAAACAAAAGAAACTAATTGAAAAGTTAGAAAGAGAGGAGCCCGCAAATGATGAATAGAAATGCAGTAACCGTACTAGCGGTCATTTTAACCTTACTAGCGTTCATTGGAACATTTGGAGATTATTTACAATGATTGGAGCAATTCTAGCATGTGATGATGGATGGGGCATAGGCAAGAATGGAACGCTACCCTGGCCGCATAACAGTGCAGACCAGTCATGGTTCAAACGAATGACAAAAGGTGGTGTTGTTGTAATGGGAAAGAATACATGGGATGATCCAGATATGCCTAAGCCTCTTCCAGGACGATATAATATTGTGGTTACAAGAGGTGAAGCCCTTGGCGCACAATGCGTAGTTTCAATTGATGAAGTTGAAAAACTATTAGTTGAAGAATTAGATGGACATGATAATGTGTGGATTATTGGCGGTGCTAGACTTGTAAACACACTAATGCCAATTATAGATGATCTCTGGTTAAGTAGAATTGTAGGCGTGTATGATTGCGATACATTCCTGCCAGAAAACACAATTTTAGAAAAGTACGAGTTAGTAAACATTGATACGGAAACAGAGGGCCTAACTATTGAACAATGGAGTAAACTATGAAAACATATTTAAATGCACTAGGAAACATTTTAGCAAACGGCAAAGCAAAAGGTGATAGAACTGGAACAGGCACAATGGGTGTGTTTGGTTACCAGATGCATTTTGATTTAGAAAAAGGATTTCCAGCAGTAACTACAAAGAAACTAGCATGGAAAAGCGTTGTAAGTGAACTGTTATGGTTACTTGAAGGCAGTACAGACGAGCGTAGGCTTGCTGAGATACACTACAATGCACCACGTGAGGAGTTAGTAGGCAAAACTACTATTTGGACTGCTAATGCAGATGCACAGGGTGTAGCACTTGGATATGAAAATACAGATACTGTCAAAGAGTTAGGACCAGTATATGGTAAACAATGGCGCGACTGTAACGGTGTTGATCAAATAGCACAAATCATTGAACAAATTGAAACAGACCCAGACAGCAGACGCATTATATTAAATGCATGGAACGTCAATGAAATAGATAAAATGGCATTACCACCATGTCACACACTTGCACAATTTTACGTAGTGAACGGCAAACTAAGTTGTCAACTATACCAACGTAGTGCTGATATGTTCTTGGGTGTACCATTTAACATTGCTAGCTACAGTCTACTCACTCATATGATTGCACAGATTTGTAATTTAAAAGTAGGTGAGTTTGTATGGACTGGTGGTGACTGTCATGTATATAATAACCATATGCCACAAGTGCTACAGCAGCTTTCACGTAAGCCACATAAACTTCCACAATTAGAGATGCCTCAATTTACCAGCTTCTACGAAGCGTTAGAGACCAGTATAAATAGTTATACATTAGTGAACTATGATCCTATGCCAACTATCAAAGCGGAGATGTCAGTATAACATGGACAAAGATATTAGAGACCGTTACTTCGGTAACAACTGGAACCCAAATTACGATCATTACACATACAGTGGATGGGCGTTATTAGACAAGGTAAAAGAAACAGACAGTATTATTGATATTGGATGCGGTTTTAATTTATTTAAAGAACATTGGAATGAACGTATGTGGGGAATTGATCCTGCAAATACAAAAGCCGATGAACTAGTAGGTATTATGGAATTTAAACCTACTAAAGAATATGATGTTGCTATTATACTAGGTAGCCTAAACTTTGGCACAGCAGAAGATGTCGAGCCACAAGTAGAAAAAGCAGTTAGTTTAATAAAGCCAGGTGGACGTTTATACTGGAGGCAGAATCCAGGACTAGGTGATCACCCATGGAAAGGCGTAGACGAAATTGTTTTCTTTCCATGGAGCATTGAACTTAATTACAGTTGGGCAGACAAATATGGATGCAAAGTAATTGAATGTAAATGGGATGGCGACAGTGACAGAATTTATGCCGAATGGCAAAAAATCTAGTATGAACTGGTTAGACAATTTTAATAATATTAAAGTTGAAATTACATCACATTGTAATGCTAAATGCCCTGGATGTACTAGGAATGTAACTGGTGGTAAGAATATAGACAACTTAGATTTAAATCATATGCCGTTAGATCTATGGAAGCGTATTATGTATGAAGATACAAAAGGCATGAAGTTAAACGAAATATTGTTTGACGGTAACGTAGGTGACTTGTGTATGCACCCAGACGCAGTTGAATTTATAAAACATACAGTAGACGCACACCCTGAATGTTCAATACATATTAATACTAATGGTGGCGCACGTAATGAGAAGTTTTGGACCGAACTAGGATCAACGCTAACTGGCAAAGCTCATAGAGTAAACTTTGCAATTGACGGATTAGAAGATACACATCATATACACAGACGCTCAACAACATATGAGATGGTAGTGCGTAACATTAAAGCATTTATTGATGCAGGTGGACAAGCTAACTGGATATTTACGTTGTTTGACCATAACTTACATCAATACAATGAAGCAGAGCAACGTGCTAAAGACTTAGATTTTACCTGGTTTCAAACTAGACACAGTTGTATTCCTGGCGAAGATTTATATACAAAAACTGATACCGAAGAATACTCAATTGGCACAGAAAATATATACGAACATGATGAAAAACTAATACACCTAAAGCGTTCTATTGCGGCACCAGATAATCCAGCTAACAATGAAACTCCTAGTAAGTGTAATGCGTTTAGAGAAAAACAAATACAAATTGACTTTAGAGGTGTACTTTGGCCTTGTAGTTACATATACTCAACTGAAGTCTTTAATGATAAGCCACTTGCTACCAGTCCATTCCACAACCACATTGATTTAGATAAGCATCCATATCCTAATGTTCCACACCCAGGACAAACTATAAGCCTGTATACTCATTCACTTTCGGACATCCTAAACAATTCGTTTTACACTAACACACTTGTTAATGCAATAGAAAACGAAGAATGGAAGATATGTAATTTATGGTGTTTTGGAAACGAAGTTTTTCAGCATAATTAGGTGAACTAAATAATTCCATTTGCATAAATACTAGTATACAGTTAATAGGTGGAATACTAAGTGAGAAAAGTAAATAGAGTAGTAGTACTCCTGTTGGCAGCAGTAGTAATCAATGTTGTAATCAATGCACATTATAGAAGTATACAAGAAACAATACATGATGGAATATCCTGGGTTTGGAAAAAGAATAAAACCGTAGGTGAAGCTATATATGATGTAAATGCTTTTGTACTTAACGGTGATGCGTTTGATCATGAACGTAAAATTAAAGATTTCATATACAGCGGCTTTCCAAGTGTTGTAATGCTATCAGTATATCCCAACAAAGAAAACATAAAGAATGCAGCGGTAGGACGATTGTCCGGCAGAGGCACAGGATTCTTTGTTGAAGTAACAGATGAGTATGCACTCATTATGACTAATGCTCATGTAGTAGATGCATTTGTTGACAACCCAGACACAATGAAAATAAGCGTCAACACTGCAATTGACATGTGGACTTATGATTGCGAAGTAATTGGATATGATATAGTTGCTGATATTGCCATTGTTAAAATTATGAAAAAAGATAATGAAACATGGGAAGCATTAGAATTTGCAGACTATGATGATATCAACGAAGGCGATCCAGTTGTTGTTATCGGACACGGTATGAGTCTACCTTGGAACAGTACACAAGGTATTGTTACATATGATGGAAGATTTGGACAGCGACCATATTCATTAATGCTACAAGTAGATGCAGTTATTAATCAAGGAAACAGTGGCGGACCAGTTATAGGCGAAGGCGTTAAAGTATTTGGTGTTGCACAAAGTATATTATCTCCAGCTAGACAGATACCAGGTTGGGACGGAGTTGGACTAGCGGTTGGCGCCAGACAGGCAGTGCGTAGTATGGAATATATCTTATCTGATGAATACGCAGAAAAAGGATATGTACCTTACGTTGAAACTGCATTTAAGACAAAGAATTTTGAATTTGAAGCTATAAAAGACATAGAGCGTAAAGATAGAAATATGGCATACATTCATTACGAGGCTCCTATAGTGACCGCACCGGAAATGGATGCTGTACCACGTAAGATGTCAGCAGGTGAAATTGCTGGATTACAACAAGGCGATGTTATTTTAGAAATGGATGGCAAAAAAGTACGTTCATCATTTAGTTTATTCATAGAAGCATTATATGCATTACCGGGTGATACCACTGTAGTTAAAGTAAGACGCGGCGAAGAAGAACTAGAGTTCACTGTTACTTACATAGAAACAGATTGGGCTAAACTTAAACAGACAGTAATCAGCGCAAATAATAGAGGAAAATAACTAAATACTAGCAGTTAATAGGAGAAAGTTATGAATATGAAATTTATAATAATTGCAGTAGCCATAATTGGTTTTGTCGCACTAATGATTTGGGGCGTTGAAGCAACTATGTGCAAAGAAGCACTTAATTGTGTCTCTAAGTGATCTAGAACGAAGTACAATGACGTGGCGTTGGGCTGCGCTTTCGGTGTATCTTTTAATTTGTTTCTACGATTTTATGTTTGTACCTATCTGGTATGGACTTACTAGACCAGACGTAACTTCATTGCTGTTGCTTGTCGAAAATACTGAAGAAGTCCTTGTGCAGCTAGAGCTAATGAGCATGATTACTGCTCAACATTCACCATTTACTCTCATGGGTGGCGGACTATTTCACTTAGCATTTGGTGCAATACTTACAGGTAGTGCATACGGAATGAGTAAATAACCAAAAAAAATCTAAAATAAAGGTTGACTTTTTCACCAAGATGTCTTATAATATAACTTATATTGTAAACATTAAGGGAATAACGTCATGATAAAGCAATACTCAGTTCTACTACTACTATTCACGATCACTGCATGTGCTAATGCAACTACACCAAAAATTGGATGTTCAGACGGACAGCCACCCATTAGAGTTGTTTCAGCCGATGGAAGTTACTTTACCGGCCAAGAAATTTGTGCAGGTGACTTACCTGATCCAGCTACGTTAAACTCTATAGATGCTTCATACGATTCGCCACTAATGCAACCAATTCCTGCAGGCGTTGACTATTCGTTTTATAAAACATCAGACTTTGTAGATTTAAAAATACCGGTTGACTTTGATTTTGTAGATGAGCGTCGACTACGATATCTTATGGAACAAGGCGAATATCGTGGCTATTCCAATAATTGGGATAAACAAGAACGCTACAAGACAAAGCATGGTGGATGTAAAGCGGTACTACAACATTTTGTAATGGCAAATGATGATGCACGAGTAGAGAGGTGGGCACCAGATAATTCTGTACTACATATTATAACCAAAGGTAATCATAAAGCTATGACCGAGTGCATTCAGGATGTACCTTTACTAATGCATTTTGATTATGAATACGTAATTAACGATATGGCAGACATTATTTTACATCATGCTACTTACCGTAATGTACGAGAAGATTATTTAATTTCAGACATAAATCACATGCAATATCAGAAGTATCAATTAATGGCAAGGACAGCTGAGTTCTACGCTTATTTCAAAGATTTGATGCCTTTAACCCCACCAGAACATGATGTTATAAAAGCATATTTTGACGAGGTTTTTATGGGAAATCCTTTCCATACCCAACAAAAAAGAGCTCAGTGTGATGTTAAAAATCCAGAGCGTAATTCTACCTCAAAAAACAAATACAACGGAGTGAATGGACAAACCGGTATTGGGAAAAATGGATGTGGTACATATAACTTTAATATGGTTAATGCGGCATTGTTGTATTCAGTGGCAACTAACAATCAAACATTGTTTGAACAGGCTAAAAAGAACGTAACCCACTTATTAGGTACGTTTGATGACGAAGGAATACAAACTATGCAAGCATCTAGGGGTCAACTGGCATGGGGTTACCATGCTAATGTTACCATTCAATTAAACTATATGAGTGAAATATTTTATTCAATAGGTTATAAGTTCCTAGAACATAAGATGCCACGAAGCGGAATCACAGTAAAGCAAGTAATGTTTAAACATTGGGAAGCAATTGATGATCATAACGTATTGGAAAAGTATGCAAAAAACAACAGAGGCATCTATCAAAAATGGACACCAGAATTTAGCAAAATACCTACTTCAAAGGCTACAGCACGTGAAATGCCTTGGTTACATATTGCATTAAGTAGTCCACGCTTTATTAACGAACACGTCACTGTAATGAGCATTTGGGGTACAGAAATTAACATGCCAGAGACTATTGCTAAAAAGCAAGGTGGCGCTAATAATTGGTACCAACAATGGGTTCCAAACGAGTACTTATACTATATGAATAAAAACAGGCTATAATTGGTTGACAAAACTGTATAAGTATGATATAATAGTGTAACATTAATAAAGAATTAGAGTTAGTGACAGGGATGGGATCAGTTGTGACCGCTGAAGCTCACATTAACTTAATAAAATCGGTCACGAAAACGTAGGAGAAATAACTATGTTAGATAAAATCAAAAGTGTAGTTTCAGGTGCAATGGATATTGGTGTAATGCTAATTGGTCTTGCAATCGTACTACAAATAGTATTTGGTGGATCAGTACCTTTCTTAGGTGGTGATGTTATCGGAACTGTTATTGGAATAGTTGGGCAACTTGGCGCAGCTGGACTAACTGGTCTTATTGCCGCAGCAGTTTTGTGGAAACTATTTGATCGTGACTAAAGTATATTACTAGTAATATATTTACTTAAAACCCATGTATTTTTTACATGGGTTTTTTTATGGTTAATGTAAATAAAGGTAGACCTTAGTATGTAATAAATGTTATAATAGCTGTATACATTAAAACGAAGAGAAAGATTATGATCAGATATGAAATTGCAGTACTAGAAAGCATGATTGAACATTACACAAAAAACATTGAAATGTTCTCAACCCTTGCGCCAACTAATACAGTGCTTGATAATATGGCAGAGATGGTTGCAAACCGAAGGTTAGTTGCATCTTTTATTGAGAATGATGGAGTACCAACAGTACCTGCAGGATGGCGTAATGGAGATGTATTTTTTGATGGTATGGTAAATGCTGCCGCAAGTGGAGTAGAAATATTTTGAAATATTTAAAAGAAGTTACAGTTTGGGACACTCCTGTTCAAAATCATACATACATTGTTGACAATAACAACTGGTGTGTAGGTTATATCAAGAACGGCACTACTGAAGAAATAATCTTTTCGAGGCCTATGAAACAATGGTCTAAAAGCTATCGCAAGTTTGTGGAAGAAAAAGGTTGACAACCAAGACATCTTGCCGTATAATATAAGTATATTAGGAAATAAAGGAAAGACTTATGTTTATTTGTAAAAACTTAGAGCCAGCAGTAGATGCACTTAACGACTTAATTCCAATGGATGGACCGTGTGTTAACCCTGTTAAAAATCGTAAGCTAGATCAGTTTCGCAAAGCACAGAACGTTGTATACGATATTTTCAACAATGGACTGATAAATCGTGGAAAAAGTTTAAAATGCATGGGTCTTCAAAAACATGACTTAGATCTACCTTGGAGTAGACATAACTATAATTATCCAGGTAATTGGGATCAAATTGAAGAAGTACTTACTCCAATCTTCAAACAAAAGATATATGATGCGTGTAAAGAACAAGGAATACAGTTAAAAATAGTCAAATAAAAGGTTGACAACCAAGACATCTTGCTGTATAATACTAAGTATAAACACTAAAAACTTACTTTAACTACCGGAGAAT
>ENA-OSJC01000376-OSJC01000376.1-marine-metagenome-genome-assembly--contig:-NODE-376-length-44180-cov-12.471623_pt1 | contig 44180 bp, 40 predicted proteins | sample MGYA00237885_ERZ534234 | MGnify/ENA primary metagenome ERZ534234 (study PRJEB26413, sample SAMN06343907) | marine metagenome | isolation source: coastal waters | place: Atlantic Ocean: West Antarctic... | reverse complement strand
ATTGGTGATGATGCCCTGTATTTTATAACTGGATACGGGCATTTTGGTGCACTTGACTTTACGGATGGTCGTGAGCTTTGGGTTGAGGATATAGGTGTTCCTATGCGAGGTGCCCCGACTTATGCGGATGGTAGAGTATTTGGTGTCACACATGATAATCACATTTTTGCTCTAAATGCAGAAGATGGTGAAATTATTTGGGATGAGGTTGGTATTGCAGAAACAGCAGGTTTAGCTGGGAATGCTAGCCCCGCAGTCATCGGTAATACTATTATTGTACCCTATTCATCAGGTGAAGTTTATGCAATGCGTGTTGAAAATGGTCGAATACTTTGGACTGATACTTTAAACCGCCAGGGTCGCCTTACGGCAATGGCTTCACTCCGTGATATTGATGGTCATCCAGTTATCTACGACGGTAATGTTTATTTAATTAGCCACAGTGGCAGGATGGTTGCTGTAAACTTGCGGAGCGGCGTACGCCTTTGGGAGCAAAATGTGGGTTCTGCGGACACACCCTGGGTGGCTGGTGAATTTATTTATGTTGTCACTACTGAATCTGAAGTGATTTGTATGACAAGACGGGAAGGGCGCATAATCTGGATAACTCAACTTGAACGTTTTTCAGATCCTGACCTTCGTAAAGAACCCGTTCAATGGCATGGCCCCACAGTAGCTGGTGACAGAGTTATTGTTACATCATCGCACGGGTACGCATTAACCCTTTCTCCTTATACCGGAGAGGTAACCGGCGGTATTGACCTTCCGAATGATAGCTCTATGGGACCCATTGTATCTAATGGCACACTTTATTTTTTAGTTGAAGATGGCGAAATTGTCGCTATTCGTTAGACTGCTTCACTTTCATTATGAATTGAATTAACATGACTTTTACTGTTGCAATTATTGGTAGGCCCAATGTGGGTAAATCGACCCTTTTTAATCGATTGGTTGGCAAGCGTCTTGCGCTTGTTGATGATACGCCGGGGGTCACGCGCGATCGTCGTGATGCTATGGCTTCTCTGGGTGAATTTAAGTTTAGGATCATTGATACGGCGGGTCTGGAAGAAGGCAAAGATGATAGCCTATCAGCACGCATGCGACATCAAACCGAAATGGCAATTGAGGAGGCTGACTTTTCACTTTTTATAATTGATGCCCGGGCTGGTGTAACCCCACTAGACAAGCACTTTGCAGATATTTTGCGTCGCGGTAAAAAACCAACGGTGCTAGTTTGTAATAAAGCGGAAGGAAGGGCAGGTGATGCCGGTCGTTATGAGGCCTATACTCTTGGTCTTGGTGATCCAATTCCATTCTCTGCAGAACATGGTGAAGGCCTTGCAGATCTTAGTGATGCGTTTGATGAAGCATTGCGCGAACTCGGTATGGATCCACTGGCAAAACCTCACGAAGAAGTAGCTATAAAATCAATAATCATTAAAGGTGAAGTAAGTGAAGAAGATGCCCTTCTTAGTGAGCAAGATGACGGTCTTCCAATGCAAATGGCCATTGTTGGTCGTCCCAATGTAGGTAAATCTACCCTAATCAATAAATTGCTTGGTGAAGAGCGAATGCTTACGGGACCTGAAGCTGGTTTAACCCGTGACAGCATTGGTGTTAACTATACATATGAAGGTCGCGAACTTAGAATTTTTGATACAGCCGGATTGCGTCGTAAATCCAGAGTGCAGCAAAAACTTGAAAAACTCTCTGTAGCAGATACTATCCGTGCACTTAATTTTGCGGAGGTGGTTGTTTTGCTCATAGATGCTACCCAACCTTTTGAAAAACAGGATTTATCTATTGCCAGTTTAATTGTTCAGGAAGGGCGCGCGTTAGTTATTGGACTTAACAAATACGATCTTTTAGAAAATCGCCAAGAAGTTATGAAGGATATAGCTCACAAGCTTGAACACAGCCTTCCCCAGATTAAAGGTATACCCATTGTTCCAATTTCGGCACTAACTGGTCGTGGGATTGAAAAACTGATGCCACAAATTTTTTCTACATATAAACTTTGGAACCGTCGAATCAGTACAGCAAAACTTAATAAATGGTTAGCACAAACAATGGCATTTCATCCTGCACCTTCGGTCAAGGGTAGAAGAACAAAAATGCGCTATATGACGCAGGTTAAAACAAGACCTCCATCATTTGCTATTTTTACAAATAGACCTACTGATGTTGCGGACAGCTATATTAGGTATCTCCTAAATGAAATAAGGTGGGATTTTGATATGCCTGGCATTCCAATTAGGATCATGTTGAGAAAGGGTGATAACCCTTATAAAAAAGATTAGCTATTATAAATAATATACATATCTATATAATTATAGGTAAAAATAATTTTAAAATAGTTGGTAAACTCTTCAATTTAGTACTTAACTGAGCATTATATTTTTGTTTTTGAGGGCCAGACTAATATAAAGCTGTGACTTTCAAAAAATTAGGTTGAGGTGAGATTATGAAAATCGGTTATACAATGGTTGGTGTCAAGGATATGGCTCGATCTGCCCAATTTTATGATATTATTCTTGGCATCGTTAGTGCTAAGCGCATGATGGAAAATGAAAAATTTGTCCTTTGGAACGATAGTACAGGGCAAGCTTCTTTCGCTATTTGCATTCCATTTAATGGTAACGAGGCAACGATAGGTAATGGTTCAATGATTGCATTTGCCCTAGAAAACAATGAAATGGTTCATAAAATTTATGACTGTGCTATTGAAGCTGGGGCAACATGTGAAGGGCCTCCAGGCACTCGCAGCGGTGACTATTATATTTGTTATTTTCGAGATTTTGATGGTAATAAATTAGCTGCCTATCACTATCCTCACGAAGATCATTTATAAGAAATGAGAAAATAGAAAGTATAAGAATAGTAATGAGGGAGTATTATTAATTAGTAATAATTTATGGATATCTAACCTCGCTTATAAACTTCTTTTTAATTAAAAAAAGAAGTTATTCTTATCTTTTTTCCACATTTGATAATCTGCAATTTTTCCATTATCATTAAAAACTGGAGAGCAAAGCTTTAGTAGCAATGGCATCAGATCAGCTGGAGTATCAAGAGTATTAGCATCTTCCCCTGGAGCAGCACGCGCCCGCATAGCGGTTCGAAGTGCACCGGGATTTAAAATGTTAACTCGAAGGTTAGATATTTCAATTTCTTTTGCATAAGTTTTAACTAAACATTCAAGAGCCGCCTTACTTACTGCATAACCACCCCAGAAGGGTCGCGGATCTCGAACAATATTTGAAGAACCAAGAAAAACAGCCCTTCCATTATTTGATGCGCGTAAAAGTGGGTCTAGGGACCTTATTAAGCGATAATTTGCACTAACATTAATATCTATTAGTTGTTGCCAAACCTTTGGTTTTAAATGGCTGATAGGAGTTATATCACCCAGGGTAGCTGCATTGCCAACTAGAATATCAAGCTTGCCATATTTTTCGGCAATTATGCTTCCTAATCTATCAAGGGCGTCATAATCAGTGATATCAAGAGGAACTAATGTGGCTTCGCCGCGTCCGTTTGCCTTAATATCATCATCTAGATCTTCAAGAGAACCTACTGTGCGGGCGATAGCTATAACATGAGCACCTTCTGCTGCGAGTGCCTTAGCTGTTGCGTAACCAATGCCTCGAGACGCACCTGTTACAACGGCAATATAATCTTTAAACATCATTAATGGCTATCTGTAAGAAGTGAGAACTGTTTATCATCATCCGACGCATTATTATCGGTAAGTTGAGTTGGATATTCTCCACTAAAACAGGCATCACAGTATTGTGGTATTTTATTATTTCTACCACCCTCACCAACAGCGCGATAAAGCCCGTCAATGGAAATAAATTTAAGGCTATCAGCTCCAATATGCTCCGCCATTTCGTCGATAGACATGCGAGAAGCAAGTAGTTTATCTTTATCCGGCGTATCAACGCCGTAAAAACATGGGTTGGTAGTTGGTGGGCTGGCGATATACATATGAACCTCTTTGGCGCCAGCTTGACGCACCATATCAACAATTTTAACCGATGTGGTACCTCGAACGATACTATCGTCAACAAGAACAACAATTTTACCTTCAAGCTCACCTCGGTTTGCATTGTGCTTAAGCTTTACCCCAAGATGGCGAATAGTATCTGAAGGCTCGATAAAAGTCCGTCCAACATAATGATTTCTTATAATACCAAGTTCAAAGGGAATACCTGCTTCTTGTGCATAACCAATTGCTGCAGGAACGCCGCTATCAGGAACTGGAACTACTAAGTCTGCATCAAGTTTACATTCTTTTGCTAGTTCCTTACCAATATTTTTACGTACTTTGTAGATGCTAGTGCCATTCGTGAGGCTGTCGGGTCGTGAGAAATAAACATGTTCAAATATACATGGTCGCGGGCTTGACGCTGGAAAAGGTTTAACGCTGGTCATGCCGTCTTTGGTGACGGTAACTACTTCACCAGGCTCTACATCCCGAATAAAGTCTGCACCAATAATATCAAGTGCGCATGTTTCAGACGCAAAGATATAACCGTCGTGAGGAAGCTTTCCGATTACCAGTGGACGGACGCCAAGGGGATCCCGAGCGCCTATAAGGCAGTCCTGACTTAGTGCTACAAAAGCAAATGCTCCTTCAACCCGACGCATGGCATCAATAAATTTATCCTGCAAACTTGGATATGTGCTAGTGGCAATTAAATGTATAACGACTTCAGAATCTGATGTGGATTGAAAAATAGCCCCTTTATTGACCAGCTGTTTTTTAAGCGTCAAAGCATTAGTTAAATTACCGTTGTGGCAAACAGCAAACCCACCCCTTGCTAAGTCTGCAAATAGTGGTTGGACATTACGTAGTCCAGCCCCTCCAGAAGTAGAATAACGAACATGCCCAATAGCGCTATCACCTGGCAATGATTCAATCACGGGTTCTGTGTTAAAATTATCAGCTACATGTCCTAAAGATTTATGCGAATAAAATTGTCCATCGGCATGGCTAACTATACCAGCGGCCTCCTGCCCCCTGTGTTGGAGGGCATGAAGACCAAGCACTGTATGGGTTGAAGCTTCCGGGGTGGCAAAAACACCAAATACTCCACATTCATCATTAAATTTATCACTATCTAATTGATGTGTATCAAGATGAGCAGGGGAGAGCTTCGAGGAACTTACATGATCCGTCATTAATTGAACTCGTTTGAGATTACTTGTACATCTATATATTGTTATTTGAAGTTATTGTGAACCTTTTTTTATGATTTTGTGTCCTTGCGGATAAGTTTATCCAATTCTTCTCGGCTTTTATCATCATATTGGGTTTCAGTACCTATAATTTTTTTGTTAGATGGGAAGGCAGGAACAACATTTTTTAGAATATTGAACCATTCTGTACCAAAATGGTTTTCCTCAAACAAAGGCTCATCTTTATAAGGGTTCATGGAATTCACAATGCTTGCCCCATACTCAACCAATGGTCGGGCCTTTGCTTGCAAAAACATTTCAGGATATTCATCCCTTGAGAAAAAAGGTGTGGTGAGGAGATAGGCAAAACTAATTAATAGCATCCCTCGTGCCATTCCAAAAAGAATACCAAGACCGCGATCTAGTGCACCGATGTGGCTATTTTTTATTGTTTTACCAATGATTGCACCCACATACTTAAAGATAATTAAACTAATAATACCAATCGTTGCATAACTAATGATACTAGCCATTATATCTGGTTGAACTAAACCACCTATATAAGGATAAAGTATTGGGTGACCTTGAAGAGTAACAAAAAGTGCTAAAACCCACGCTATAAGACTGAAGGCTTCGGTTGTAAAACCTCGAGTTGTGGAGATTAAAATTGATGACCCTATGATCAATAGAACTATAATATCTATGGCGTTAATGTTCTTATCCTTTTATTTTTATTATATTATTCTAGGTTTGGGGCTATAATATCAACAAGTTTTATTAATTGGTCTAATTCAGCTATTTTTATTTTTTTATTTTTATGCTTAAGTTTTGATGGAATAAATGCTTGAGAAAATCCAAGCTTTTGAGCTTCTTTAAGTCGGGCATCTGCCTGGCCAACAGGTCGTATCTCACCTGAAAGAGCAATTTCACCAAAAATTATTGTTTCCTTCGCAATAGGGTCACCAGACAGTGATGATATTAATGCTGCTGCGACTGCTAGGTCAGCCGCGGGTTCTGATATTTTCAGTCCACCGGCAACATTAAGATAAATATCAAAAGCGCCAAGGCCAAGACCGCAACGCGCATCAAGCACAGCAATTATCATAGCAAGACGTGCACTGTCCCAGCCAACAACCGCACGGCGCGGGGTTCCAAGGGATGACTGAGCGACGAGGGCCTGAATTTCAACTAGCATTGGTCGAGAGCCTTCCATCCCAGCGAAGACGGCGGCTCCGATTACATCACCGTCACGATCACCAAGAAATAATGCAGATGGGTTTGGTACTTCTGAAAGGCCTAGTTCACCCATTTCAAAAACACCTATTTCATCTGTACCACCAAAACGATTTTTTACTGCTCGAAGAATTCTAAATTGGTGTCCACGATCTCCTTCAAAATAAAGAACAGTATCGACCATGTGTTCAAGTACCCGAGGGCCGGCGATCTGTCCATCCTTTGTGACGTGGCCAACAAGTAAAACGCAAACATTTTTTTTCTTGGCAAACCGGATCAATTCTTGAGCACAGGTTCTAACCTGAGATACAGTGCCAGGGGCGCTTTCAATAGTGTCAGCATACATAGTTTGGATGCTATCAATTACTACAACATCTGGGCAATTACCTTTGGTAAGGGTTGCCAAGATATCACGGAGGTTAGTTTCGGAGGCAAGACTAACATTGCTATCAGAAAGGCCAAGTCTTTCAGCGCGCATTCTTACTTGTGCAACCGACTCTTCGCCAGATATATAGACGGTTGAGACATTATTTTTTGCAAGCTTGCTAACTGCTTGAAGGACTATGGTTGATTTGCCTATACCTGGGTCCCCGCCGATAAGTATTGCAGAACCGTGAACGAGCCCACCACCGGTAACTCGATCAAATTCACCAATATTTGAGATCATGCGTGGTAATATTTCTTCATCCCCCTTCAAAGTTGATAGGGGAATAATGCTACCTTTTGCGGTGACTAGTTTACCAAGACCGGTAGGAGAATTTTCGGATTCTTCCTCAACTAATGTGTTCCATTCGCTGCAGCCTTCGCATTGCCCCATCCACTTGCTATAGCTAGAGCCACAACTATTACAGATATATATGCGTTTTTGTTTTGCCATTTAAGGCCTTATCCTTTTAAAATTTCCATTTTGATTGGTCCACTAGCTTTGCCGTTAACAAACTGATCAATAAAATCGTTACCACTATTATCAATTAAGTCGCGTGGGCCAGTCCAAATAATGTTACCCTGATAAATCATTGCTACAGTATCAGCAATTTTTCGAACACTTGACATATCATGTGTTATGGTGACGGCAGTAGCACCCACATCTTTTACGCATTCAACTATCAACTCGTTAATAACATCGGACATTATTGGATCAAGTCCTGTTGTTGGTTCATCAAAAAAGATAATATCTGGATTTGTCGCTATTGCACGCGCAAGACCTACACGTTTTTGCATTCCTCCAGATAACTCTGATGGGTTTAATATTCCTACATCGGGAGAAAGGCCAACCCTCCGCAGTTTTTCAATAGCTATTTCTTTAGCTTCGTCGCGTTCATAAGTCCGTTGGGCAAGCAAACCAAAAGCGACATTTTCCCAAACAGGGAGACTATCAAACAGGGCAGCACCCTGAAATAACATGCCAAATTTATTAAGAATACTTTTACGGTCTTTATTGGATATGTTGACCATTTCTGTTCCATCAATTTTAATGCTACCACTATCAGGATGTATTAAGCCAAGAATACATTTAAGCATAACCGATTTACCAGATCCAGAACCGCCTATGATGACCATACTTTCACCAGGCATAACCTTAAGACCAACACTTTCAAGAACCACTTTTTCGTTAAATTTTTTTCTAAGGCCATTAAGTTCTATTTTTGGAGTTTTGTTAATCATGATGAAAAAAACATCTCCGTAACTACATAGTTTGAAACAAGTATCATGATGCAAGCAGAAACGACTGCATTGGTTGTTGCAATACCAACTCCTTGAGCACCACCACGGGCATTAAATCCATGATAACATCCCATTAAAGATATAAAAAAACCAAAGACTGTTGCTTTTGTCAATGAAGCTATTACATCAATTGTTTCAAGAAAGTCTATCGTTGACCTCATATAATTAGCGCTATTAAAACCGAGTTTTGTAGTTGCTAGTAAGTAACCACCCATTACGCCGATGGTATCTGCGACTACAACTAACATTAACGGCATCATTATTACAGTCGCGAGAATCCTTGGGGCGATTAAAAATTTAAAAGGTTCTGTGGATAAGGTTTGAAGTGCATCTATTTGTTCTGTCACCCTCATTGTTCCAAGTTCTGCTGCCATAGACGCACTGACACGACCGGCTACAATCAAACCACAAAGAGTTGGTCCCAGCTCTCGAACCATACCAATAACCACTATTGTGGGCAGCGTACTTTCTGCATTAAAACGCGAACTTCCCTCGTAAATATTAACCGCAAGAGCGGCACCAGTAAATAGTGTTGTAAGACCAACAACTGGCAATGAATAGTAACCAATATTTATCATTTGGCGAATAAGTTCGCGAGGATAGTAAGGGGGGGTTAGCATATGGGTAATGGTTTTAGTGGCAAAAACTCCAACCCGGCCAGCTGCCCTTAAAAAAGATATGATAATCCGTCCGAAAACGGCTAAGAAATTCATTAAATTCACGTCCTTAGATTATAATTTCTATTATATCTGTGACCGATGCCGGTCAAAATTTCATATGGTTCTAAAGTAGAGACTTTAGCCACCATTTCAAGTGTTATATGTGTACCCAGTATTTCTGCAATGTCTGTGACTGTGACACAATCAAATTCTTTTTCCGTAATATCCACCGCTATCATATCCATGGATACTTTTCCGATTACTGGTGCAAATGCGCCAGCAATAAAAACGTGGGAATTTCTATCATTAGTTTTAAGTATTCCATCAGCGTATCCCACGTTAAGAAGTGCAACTCGAGAGTTTCGGTTTGCAGTCCACATCGCTTTATAGCCCACGGACATACCAGGACTAAGGTTTCTGATTTGCAAAATACGAGCGTTTAAAGTGACGACATCATGAATTCCATTAGGGCGAGTAGGAAGTCCGGGATTACCTCCATAGAGCATTATGCCTGGTCGAACTAAGTCAAAATGATAATCTTTACCAAGATAGATACCAGCTGAATTTGAGAGACTGGCTGGCACATTTTTTAATTCGTGGGTAATTTTAGTAAACTTATTAAGTTGATCATTATTACTTTTATTATCAACTTTCTCGGAATTAACAAGATGACTTAAAATAAGACTTATTTTTAAGTCATTAGTATTATTTAGAAAGTTTTCAGTATCAGCCTTACTCAAACCTAAACGGTTAATACCTGTGTCAAAATGTATTGCGCAGGACTGTCGGCGGCCATTCCACAGTTTTATTTGATTTAAATCATTTAGTATAGGCCGGATATTATGAGTGAGGTAGGTATCAACTTGTTCTGGAAAGATTCCATCAAAAACGTAAACTATTGCGTCTGGAAGGATTGTTCTTAGTTTTATAGCTTCGACCAGATTAGCAACAAAGAAAGTATTACATTTTGAGTTATAGTAAATCGCTCGTGCTACTTTTTCCAGGCCAAGTCCGTAAGCGTTTGCCTTAACTACAGCTGCGCAGTCTGCACCTGAAGAAATGTCTGAAAGAGTAATATAATTATTAATTATACTACCCAATTCGACATCAAGTTGGGCTGAATATTTTTGCAAGACGTCAGAGATTTTCATATTTAGTGTTTTTCTGCGTGGTATCCCGGGCTTAATGGTCTATCACTGAATTTTGTGATTTCAGCTTCAAATTGAAGTTCAATAATTCCAGTCGGTCCGTGACGTTGCTTGCCGATTATGAATTCGGCAAGACCTAACAGTTTTTCGCCTTCCTCTAGCCACTGCATATGCTCAGGCGTACCGTTGTCGGGCTCTTGCTGTTGATGATAATATTCCGGTCGGTAAACGAAGGTCACCATATCAGCATCTTGCTCAATAGTGCCAGATTCACGCAGGTCTGATAAGAGGGGTCTTTTATTGTCGCGGCTTTCAATAGCCCGGCTTAACTGCGATAATGCAATCACGGGGATTTCGAGTTCCTTGGCCAAGGCCTTGAGACCACGGGTAATTTCCGAGACTTCTTGAACCCTGTTTTCGGGACCTCTGCCTTTTCCAGTAGTTCCACGTAGAAGCTGTAAATAATCAACGATTACAAGTCCGAGCCCCTTTTGACGCTGTAGTCGCCGAGCTCGTGTACGCAGAGCGCCAATTGAAAGCCCAGCTGTATCATCGATGTGAAGGGGTAGGCCCTCAAGCTCCATGGCGACACGAGAGAGCCGATTAAACTCTTCCTGGCTAAGCTTACCCTGGCGCATATCCTGGGAAGATAGTCCAGCCTGTTCTGCTAAAATCCGGCTTGCGAGTTGGTCTGCTGCCATTTCAAGAGAGAAAAATCCAACTACAGCGCCTTTATTCTGATCATCTGGTACACCAGTTTCCTTGTCGTGCTTGTAAGCCTTGGCAGCATTAAAGGCAATGTTTGTGGCCAAAGCTGTTTTGCCCATTGCTGGACGACCCGCAATAATAAGTAAATCAGATTTGTGAAGACCACCTATTTTTTTGTTAATGCTATCAAAACCAGTAGTTATTCCAGCAAGTCCACCTTTTCGTTGGAGCGCACTACCTATTACATTTATAGCGGTGACAGCAGAGGTTTTAAAATCTTTAAAGCCACCCTCGGCCGTACCATTTTCGGCCATAGAATAAAGTTGTTTTTCAGCATCCTCAATTTGTTCCTTTGATGTTTCCTCTACATCAAACTCGTAAGCATTATTAACAATCTTGGTGCCAAGGTCTATCAAGTTACGGCGAACAGCAAGATCATATATTAGTAGTCCATAATCAATAGCATTTATAATTGTAATCGCTGAAGCTGCTAGTTTAGCTAGGTATTTTGCCCCTCCAACATCTTCAAGCAGCTGATCTTTTTCAAAGAATGGTTTTAAAGTTACGGGGGTTACAAGTTGACCTTTTTCGATCATAATTTGGCTAGATTCATAAATCTTTTTATGTGCGCCATTGGCAAAGTGATCTGGTTGCAGAAAGTCTTGAACCTTCTCCATTACATCGTTATTAACAAGGATAGCCCCAAGCAGTGCTTGCTCAGCCTCAAGGTTGTGGGGGGCCTCCTTGTAGGAGATATCCTCAATAGGGTTCTTTTCTGAGCGATCATTGTCCTGAATGATCGGAATTTCTGAATAATCTGACATTGGAGTACTCGATTTAAAAAATATACTTTCACTATATTACTATAATTTGAGAATGTATATCTTGAAAAATCCAAAAATTATTAAATAATTTAATTTATTGATGATTTTTCTTATAATAAAAGAAAAAATATTAATTTAATTATTAACTGTTTAGAATCGATAAACCTATAATCTGCAGTCTTTAGTTCCTTATAAATCCTCAAATTGCCATAAAAAAGGGCCGCCAAAAGGCAGCCCTTTTAAAAAATGTGTAAGAGAGTTATTTATTTACTTCATCTTCATCTGCAGATTTTTCTAATACCACAGAGGCATCTTCTTCATTAGCATCAGGGTTTAATGCTGTATCAGCGTCTTCTTCATTTTCGAAGAAGTCCTCAACTGCAAACTCTTCGCTTTCTGCATCGGCATCGATGTCTCCGCCAGCGGCTTGGATTTCTGCTTCTTCTGTAGAGCGTGCTACGTTAACAATAATACTAATATCAACCTCAGCATGAAGACGAACTGTTATGTCATAAAGGCCAAGTGTCTTAAGAGCACGGTTAAGAATAATTTGGTTTTTACCAACCTTATAACCATTTGCTTCAAGAGCGTCAGCGATATCACGAGATGATACTGAACCGAATAGCTGACCACTTTCACCAGCTTGACGGATAAGTATAACAGATACATTTATCATTTTACCTACAACTGCTTCAGCTTCTGATTTTGCCGCAAGATTATTTGCTTCAATATCTTTCCGCTGCACTTCAAATACTGCCATGTTAGCTTTAGTTGCTCGGAGAGCTTTCTTCTGCGGAAGAAGAAAATTGCGTGCAAAGCCGTTTTTGACTGAGACAACGTCACCGATTTGGCCTAGTTTTGCCACACGTTCGAGTAGGATAATATCCATGATAGTTCTCCTTATTTATTTAGGTATGAGATGAGAGCTAAATTACGTGCACGTTTAATGGCCTTTGAAAGCTCACGCTGTTTTTTCGCTGATACGGCTGTGATGCGGCTTGGTACAATTTTACCGCGTTCTGACACATAACGAGAAAGCGTACGAACGTCTTTGTAATCAATTTTTTGTGCATGGGATCCTGAAAAAGGACATGTCTTACGACGGCGAAAGAACGGGCGGCGTGCACCTGCCTGTGATGATGATGCGCTATCTATGCTCATGATTTGTCTCCCTCAGTTTTTTCTTCGCGTTTAAAACTTGGCTTGTCATCGCGATTAAAGCTAGGGCGTGGCCCTCGGTCATCACGTCCTGGACGGCTGTCACGATCCCTGGAACGAAGAACAACACTATCACCTTCTTCAAATTCATCCACACGGATTGTCATGAAACGGATTACATCCTCATGAAGACGCGCATTGCGCTCTAATTCTGCAATAGCTGAGTGAGGGGCATCTAGGTTCAAATGAACATAATGGCCCTTTTTATATTTTTTAATACGGTAAGCAAGAGGGCGAAGACCCCAAGACTCTGTCTTGGCAACTTCACCGCCATTATCAGAGATAATTTTAGTGAAGAATTCAGTTATCGCGTCAACCTGTTGAGGTTGGATATCCTGCCTAGCGATATATGTGTATTCATATAAAGACATTTAGCAATTTCCTTTAGTAGTTTCTCTATCGGGGTAGCAGCGAATATCAAAAAGCCACATTACAAAATTAACCGACCTCTTATGTAATTCATAAGAAGCGCGCAATATACATGAAACCTTATGTAACGCAAGGTGTATATAAAGATTTTTATTTTTTTTTATCAATTAAAAATTCAGCTTTTCTTGACAGTGTGGGGTGATTTGATATGTGTTGGTTAATATTTTAATTTACTCGAGGATTTTTTTTATATGAAAAGGGCATTTGTATTCCCAGGGCAAGGTAGTCAAGTCGTTGGGATGGGTAAGGAATTGGCTGAAAATTCAACCCACGCACGATCTATTTTTGATGAAGTAAATGATGCGCTCGATCAAAATTTGTCATCTCTCATGTTCGAAGGCCCCATTGAGGATTTAACACTTACATCTAATGCACAACCAGCACTAATGGCAACAAGTATAGCTGTTGTCCGTGTACTCGAAAAGGAATTTGGTTTAAAACTCAGTGAACTAGTTACCTATATGGCGGGGCATTCCCTTGGCGAATATTCGGCACTTGCAGCTGCGGGTACGTTAAATTTATCGGATACAGCAAGGTTATTAAAGATCCGTGGGGAAGCGATGCAACGTGCTGTACCAGTTGGTATTGGTGCTATGGCAGCGATTATGGGAGCTGAGTTTTCAGTAGTTGAAGATATTGCTGCCAAGGCAGCTGATGAAGAAGTGTGCACGGCAGCAAATGATAATGCCGATGGTCAAGTCGTAATCAGTGGACATAAGGGTGCTGTCGAGCGGGCTATGAACATGGCAAAAGAAGCTGGTATTAAAAGAGCTATTTTACTTCCTGTTAGCGCTCCATTTCATTGTGTACTTATGCAACCCGCTGCTGATGAAATGGCTGATGCGCTTGCAGGAACAACCTTCAATTCTCCAAGTGTTCCTATAATCACTAACGTAAGTGCAGATGTAGTTAGTGATCCAAATGTTCTACGAAGTCAGCTAGTTAAACAGATAACTGGACGTGTAAGATGGAGAGAAAGTGTTTTGAGAATGGGTGAGCTGGGAATTACTGACCTTACAGAATTGGGAACGGGCAAAGTTTTAGGTGGTTTAGTTAAGAGGATTAATAAAGAAATTTCAGGAAAATCTATTCAGACAATGGCTGATATTGAGGCCTTTGTTATTGAATTAAATTTATAATGGAGAATATAAAAAATGTTTAATTTAATTGGTAAAAGTGCGTTAATTACAGGTGCCTCAGGTGGTCTTGGTAACACAATTGCCCGTGCTCTTCATGGTGCAGGTGCAAGTGTAGCTCTTTCTGGTACGCGTGAAGGACCACTAAAAATGCTTGCTGATGAACTTGGTGACGGTGCTTATGCAGTACCCGCTAATCTCAGTGAAGCTGATAGTGTAAAAAAACTTTCAAAAGTGGCAGCTGAAATAATGGGAACCGTTGATATTTTAGTCAATAATGCTGGAATTACTCGCGATAATATCTCTATGCGCTTAAAAGACGAAGATTGGGATGAAGTTATGCAGGTGAATTTGAAGGCTGCTTTTAATCTAACTCAGGGTGTGATGCGGGGTATGATGAAAAATCGATGGGGTCGAATTATTAATATCACCTCCATTGTGGGCGTAACGGGAAACCCGGGGCAGGTTAATTATGCTGCATCTAAAGCTGGTATGATTGGCATGTCTAAAAGCTTTGCTCATGAACTTGCATCAAGAAATATTACCGTTAATTGTGTTGCCCCAGGTTTTATTGAGAGCCCTATGACAGATAATCTCACAGAAGACCAAAAAATAGCCTTATTAACTAACGTTCCTGCTGGCCGCCTCGGTAAAGGAAATGAGATTGCTGCAGGTGTTTTATACTTAGCTAGCCCAGAATCTGCCTATATTACAGGACAAACTTTGCACATAAATGGTGGTATGGTGATGATTTAAGACTTGGCAAATCCTATTTAAGTGTGGTAGGAAGCCCCAAACTCTATTTAGAGTTAGAAAAAATGTTTAACAGAGGCTTAGTTTTAAGCCCCTTTATTTAAGGATTAAGAAATGACTGATGTAGTTGAAGCCGTAAAAAAAATCGTTATAGAACATCTTGGTGTTGATGAAGATAAAGTTACAAATACAGCAAGTTTTATAGACGACCTAGGTGCCGATAGTCTTGATACGGTCGAATTGGTTATGGCTTTTGAAGAAGAATTTGGTTGTGAAATTCCAGACGATGCAGCAGAAAAAATTCTTACTGTTCAAGATGCTATCTCTTTCATCGAAGCAAATGGATAATTTCTTAGTTTATCTCAGAAAAATAAAATGACCGCGAACTAAATTATCTATATTATTTAGATAAAATTACGTTGGCGGTCTTGTTATATGTGTTTTTTTTGGGTAGCATCCTCATCAATGTATAATATTTGTAAGGTTTAATGAATGAGAAGAGTTGTTGTAACGGGGCTTGGCTTAGTAACTCCATTGGCATCTGGCCTTGAGAAGTCATGGGAACGTTTAATCGCTGGGGAGAGCGGTGCGGGGCCAATTACTAGATTTGACCCGGTAGGACTTTCAGCGCAGGTTGCTTGTGAAGTTCCGTTAGGGGACGGTAGCAATGGGACATTTAATGCCGATGATTGGATGGAACCTAAAAACCGTAAGCGAGTTGATGATTTTATTTTATACGGTATGGCTGCTGCAGACATGGCAATGGCTGATAGTGGATATGTAGCTGAAACTATTGAACAAAAATGGCGTTCTGGTGCCCTTATTGGTGCCGGTATCGGAGGCCTTCCGGGTATAGAGAAGGAAAGTATAAATATGAACGAACGTGGTGTTCGTAAGGTGAGCCCTCATTTTATTCCACGTTGTTTGATTAACCTTGTTGCGGGAAATGTTTCAATTCGTCATGGTCTAATGGGCCCGAACCATGCTGTAGTAACGGCCTGTGCCTCCGGTACGCACGCCATTGGTGATGCAGCCCGAATGATAGCACTCGATGACGCAGATGTTATGGTAGCTGGAGGTGCGGAAGCAGCTATTTGTGGAGTTGGCGTTGCTGGATTTAACCAAGCCCGTGCGCTGAGCACTCATTTTAATGATACGCCAGAACGTGCATCGCGACCTTATGACAAGGACCGTGATGGTTTTGTAATTGGCGAAGGTGCAGGGATGTTAATACTTGAAGAGTATGAGCACGCTAAGGCTCGCGGTGCCAATATTTATGGTGAAGTAATTGGCTACGGCCTCTCTGGTGATGCGCACCATGTTACTGCGCCATCGCCGGATGGAAGTGGTGGTTATCGGGCTATGGAAGCAGCTTTTAAACGCGCTCAAATTGACCCTTCTGAAATTGGCTATGTTAATGCTCACGGCACCTCAACCCCGCTGGGCGATGAAATTGAATTTAACGCTGTTAAGCGTATGTTTGGCAATGCAGCAGGCAAGATTGCCATGTCATCTACAAAGTCAGCAATTGGCCACTTACTGGGCGCCGCTGGCGCAGTTGAGGCTGTATTTAGTATCCTTGCTATGCAGCGAGGAGAAATTCCACCAACTTTAAACCTTGATAATCCATCTGATGGAATTAATGGTATTAATCTTGTGCCTCATGAGGCACAGCAAAAATCAGGTATTAATGCTGTACTTTCTAATAGCTTTGGCTTTGGTGGTACAAACGCATCGATTATTATCAAGCGAGTTTAATGAGAGGTCTAACAAAGTACATAATATTATTATTTACCGGCAGTGTCATTTTTTTTGTGATATTTGCATACTTACTTTACCAAGCCTTTCATATTCCTTCTCAAGTAAATCAGGATAGTGTTTTCCTTCTACCTGAAGGACAAGGACTTATTCATACATCCTGCCAACTTGAAGAAGAAAGGTTGATCACTAACCGTGATATATTTAAATTCGGTGTGATACTTAAAGGTGAGGACAGTAACTTAAAGGCTGGAGAATTTTTAATACCAGCCCAGCAAAGTATGGATCAAATAATGAAGATACTAGTCCAAGGTAAAGCTATTCAACATAGCCTCACTATCCCTGAAGGCTGGACTAGTTATCAAATTGTAGAATATTTAAACAGTATAGAGAACCTCAGTGATACTATCGAAGAATTACCTATAGAAGGTAGTATTTTACCAGATACCTATAACTATATTAATGGTGCTAGCCGGATTGGTATTCTAAGCCGAATGCAAAAACAGCAGCAGGACTTACTAAAAATACTGTGGGGTTCGCGTGATCCCGACTTACCCTTAGAAAATATTAATGAAGCTATAATTCTTGCATCCATAGTAGAGCGAGAAACTGGTCTTCCTGAGGAAAGGCGCCACATTGCTGGTGTGTTTATTAATCGACTTCTGCGTTCTATTAGACTTCAGTCTGATCCAACAGTTATTTATGGAATTAATAAGAAGGGATTTTTAAGTCGAGGGCTAAAACGTAGTGAATTGAATGATAATAAGAATTTCTACAATACATACAAGATTGATGGTTTGCCTCCAAGCCCGATTGCCCATCCGGGCAAGGCATCCATAGAAGCAGTTTTGCACCCGATGTTGACAGATGACATTTACTTTGTTGCCGATGGAACAGGTGGCCACGCCTTTGCAGTAAGTCTTAATGAGCATCAAAAAAACGTAAGGGAGTGGAGAAAAATTGAAGCAACTAAGAAATAAATTACTTTTGAGGTAATTTTTTTAATAAATATTCAAGTATAAAATCTGGAACTAACCGCTGCGCAATAAACGTTATGACGTGCATTTGCCAAGGAAAAATAATGTGTGGATTATTTTTTTCAAGTCCGCTACGGATGATTTTTGCAGCTTGATCAGCCTCAATTAAAAATGGCATTTTAAATTTATTTTTTTCGGTTATCCGACTTTTTACAAAACCAGGGCTGATAACGTTTATTTCAAGCCCATCCTTACAATAAAGCCCCCTGAGTGCCTCGCCGTAGGCTTTTACAGCGACTTTACTTGTTGAATAAGCTGGCGCAGAGGGAAGGCCGCGAAACCCGGCTACTGAGGCAACAACAGCAATTTGCCCCTGGCCACGTGGTTTCATACATTTAATTGCAGGATGGACAGTATTAAAAACACCAATGACATTAATATCAAAAATATTTTTAGTATGAACTGAAATATTGTCTGAATTGGATAAACTACTAGAAATTCCAGCATTCGCAATAACGAGATCAAGTGGGTGACAACTGAGTATCCATGCGGACATTGATACTTCATCCCTAACATCAATTGTATCAATGTGAACGGTGGCGCCGCTGGTTTTGCAATCAGCTTTGATGGTCTCCATACGTCCCTTATTTCTTCCTGACAAATGAAGAATAATACCAGGTTCAGCATACTCGTGTGCCAATGCTGCCCCAATACCGCTACTTGCTCCAGTTATTAATATAGATTTAGGGTTTTTCAAACGTACTCTTCCTGTTATACTTTTTTTAATTTTAATAACAATACAGTGCAATATGACATTATCAAGTATGACAGGCTTTGGACGTTCTAATAACCACTATGAGGACTATAGTTGGGTCTGGGAATTAAAAAGTGTTAATGGCAAGGGCCTTGATGTGCGCGCGCGCATTCCACAAGGTTTTGATACTTTGGATAAATATGTAAAAAGTGTCGCTAAAAAGGTATTATTTAGAGGCAACCTAAATATATTATTACAAATAAAGAAAGATGGTATCAAGACAGTTATAAATGTTAATGAGGAAGTGCTTGATAAATTAATAACAATTGCAAAGAATGCTGCAATTAAACATAATTTGCCCATACCATCCATAGATAACTTATTAACAATACGTGAAGTGATAGAAGTTAGCAATGATGATGCGGAAGAGGACATAGAAAAGGGGCGGGATAAGGCTGTAAAATTAAGCTTTGATGAGGCAATAAAATCTTTGATAAGCTCGCGGAAGGAGGAGGGGGCTGCGACCTACAATATGTTAAGTTTTATTCTTGATGATATTGACAGATTACTGAGTGAGGCTGAAGCTATTGCTGTAAAACAGCCAGAGTTATTAAAAGAAAAATATGAAAAAAAACTTGGTTCACTCTTCGATAACAAACAAGATGTTGATCCTGATAGACTTGCTCAAGAAATTGTTCTGCTTGCTTTAAAATCTGACATTAAGGAGGAGACCGATCGCTTAAATGCTCATATTGTATCAGCGCGAAAACTGCTTGTATCTGATGGACCCGTGGGCAGAAAACTAGAATTCTTAACCCAAGAATTTAGCCGTGAAATCAATACTTTATGTTCTAAATCTTCAGATATAAGATTAACTAATGTAGGTTTAGCATTGAAGGTAGCAATCGACCAGTTTAGGGAGCAGATCCTAAATGTTGAATAATAAGGTTATCGATACATTCAAAATTTGTTGATGGACCTTTTTTGGGAATAATGTTTATATATAATAAACAAAATACAATTAATAATACGGGATTCTTTTGTGCAAAATCATGAAATAAAAAGAAGAGGATTACTCCTTGTGTTGTCCTCACCATCAGGTGCAGGGAAATCAACACTCTCCAAATTGCTTTTGGAAAAAGATGATAATATTATTTTATCGGTTTCAAGCACAACCCGAGCCTCTCGCCAAGGGGAAATTGAAGGTAAAGATTATAATTTTGTTAGTGAATCTGCATTTGAAGACTTAGTTCGTCAAAATGGATTTTTAGAACATGCAACCGTTTTTGAACATTCTTATGGAACACCGGCTGCGCCAGTTGAGGATCTGCTGAAAAAAGGAAGTGATGTTCTTTTTGATATTGACTGGCAGGGCACGCAGCAACTTAATGAGAAGGTGGGAGCTGATCTGGTAAGAGTTTTCATCCTGCCACCCAGCAAACGTGAGCTTGAAAAAAGACTTAAATCCAGGGCACAGGATAGTGATAGAGTTGTATCAATGCGTATGGCAAAGGCTGATGCTGAAATAAGTCATTGGGCTGAATATGATTATGTGATTATTAATGATGATATTGATCAAGCAGAAGCTGAACTCTTTACTATTTTAAAAGCTGAGCGAATGAAGCGCTTTAGGCAATCGGGTATTGCATCATTTGTTGGTGCTTTAACACAAGATTAAATACTTAATATTTTATTTTTGATACTCGAGTGCTAATTTAGAAAAATCGCCAACTGATAACTCTTCGGCACGTGCAGTTTCTAAAATACCAGCAGCATAAAGTTTAGGAATTGGATCTGTTCCCAGAGCTTTTAAGCTGGCACGCAGCATTTTTCTGCGCTGATTAAATGCTGCAGATACAAGCCTTTCTAATACTTTTTGTTCTGGCGCATCCGCGGCCTCCGAACGGGGAGTGATATGGACAATAGATGAAGTAACTTTAGGTGGAGGAATAAATGCCTGTCTTGGAATATCAAATAATATTTCCACATCGGCTCTGTACTGACAAAGTACCGAAAGACGTCCATATGCTTTACTTCTAGGTTCAGCAACTATTCTCATGCCAACTTCTTTTTGGAACATCAATGTTAAGGATGTAAACCATGGCTTCCACTTTTTTGCTGTCATCCATTTTACTAACAGGGCGGTTCCTACATTGTAGGGGAGGTTTGCAACAATATGTATATCTTTACCACCTGTGTCACCTATGAGTGCACATTCATCTAATTTTAGAGCGTCTCCATGAAAAACTGTTAGTGCCCCATTATAGGCATCAGAAACGTCAGTAAGTGCTTCTATGCATCGGTGATCCATTTCTACAGCAACCACCCTTGAAGCACCCTGCATTAATAACCCACGGGTTAATGCACCTGGTCCGGGGCCAACTTCATAAACAATTGAATCTTGGAGATTACCAGCAGCTCGAGCAATTTTTTGTGTTAGGTTGAGATCTGTGAGAAAATTTTGACCGAGTATTTTTTTTGCCCGAAGGTCATAATTATTTATAACATCTCGGAGTGGAGGAAGGCCATCACTGTTCATATTAGTTTTTTTTCAGCAGCACTGTCAGTTCTAGAAAGTTTATCTGCTAATTGTAATGAATTTATCATACTTGTTGGATTAGCAAGTCCTTGGCCTGCTATATCAAAAGCAGTACCATGATCTGGTGAAGTTCTAACAATTGGAAGACCTAAGGTGAGATTAACACCTGCGTCGAAGTCAATTGTCTTAATGGGGATCAATGCTTGGTCATGATACATACAGATTGCCACATCATACTTTGCACGTGCAGACTTATGAAACATAGTATCTGCTGACATGGGTCCAAAAATGTGAATATTTTTTTTCTTAAAAATTTCTATCACAGGGGCTATTATATCACTTTCCTCTGTGCCCATGGAGTTATCTTCGCCAGCATGTGGATTTAAACCCGCAACGGCTATTCTTGGGAAAGGAATATCAAATTTTTCTTTCAAAGCATCGTATACTGTCTCGATGCTGCGTATAAGTAATTTTTGATTTAAAATTTCTGGGACTTTACTGAGTGCTACATGGATTGTCACAGGCACAACACAAAGTTCATCACTGGCAAGCATCATAACTGGGTGATAGTCTTTACCGGTATATTTTTTAGAGAGAGATGCAAGATATTCCGTGTGGCCTGGAGAATTAAAACCTGCACTGTAGAGGGATGACTTATGAATAGGACTAGTTACCATGGCACTTGCCCCACCATTTATTACAAATTCTACTGCCTTATCAATAGCGTCTAGTACCATTGGTGCTGTTTCTGTTTTTGGCAGTCCAAACTTAAAATCAACCTCATAGGCAAAATCAATTACTGGCAATGATTTTTCAAATAAAGGAGCAGCCTGATGTGGGGAGGTTATAACACTTATGGGAACATTCAAACCAAGGTCTTCTGCCTGCTTTTGCAAAATAGTGGCGCTTCCTATAACAAAAAAAGGATTAAGGTTATTTTCACTTCGTTTATTCCAAGCTTTAAGGGTTACTTCTGGTCCTATACCAGAAGGTTCGCCTATAGTTACCGCAATAGGGGTCATGATTTTTTTTAAATTTTTCATTGCGTTTTCTAATTACCGGTAATCAACAATAGCATCGCGGCGAAGGTCGCGCAAATGGCGTCTGGCGATAAGTTGAAGCCTCGATGATGTCATATCCTTAAGGACAGCTTCGTACTCCGGAAGCACTATTTGAGGTATGTCCTTGCTGCAAAGTACAAAGCTTCTGTAACCCTCATCTTCATCGCTAAGCGGTGTGCCATAACCAACATCTAACTTTAAAATTTCCGCTCTCATTTCAGCAGGTAAGTCGCCAACACGGATAACGCCGGTTGTGCCAGTATTAGTAGCGTTAAGGGTCGTTGCTATTATTTCAGTTTCTTCACAGGTGTTTGAGGACTGAATTACCTCTAATACTGATTTTTTTAGTTGCCCTAGTGTATCATCCTGAAATTCCTTTTTTGAGAAAAATAAAAATCTAAGGTTTACGGCGATATCGTTTTCATCAAGTGTAAGGATCCGTCTTTTATTGTTAAGTTTGAGAATATAAACTCCCTGTTCTGTCACAATAGGTTCAGTAATAGTACCAGTTTCAAGTAAACGAATTTCCGTGTTTACCTCTTCTGGTAACTCATTATCCATAATCCACCCCATATCGCCGCCCACAGAGGCGGTAGAGGATTGAGAAAACTGTTGGGCGACCCTTGGGAAATCAACTCCTGTAGCTAGTTGCTCGTGCATTATATTTGCAGCAGATTTAACTTCTTCTCGCTGTGCATTATTAGAAATAGGTAAAAATATTTCACTTACTTGGAACTCAAATTTTCCTTTGTCGCGTTCCATTTTTTCTATATAATTCATAACTTCATCATCGGTGACGTTTGCCATTGGCTCTAAAAGGCCGAATGTAACACGCTGCCAAGCCATAGAACTTCCCAATTGTGCTTCTAAGGTTTTTTTTGCAACACCAGCTTCATTTAGGCGAGTTTCAAGCACATCAGGTTCCAGATTAAATTGACGGGCATAGTTTCTATATGAGGTTGCCATTTCAGTTTCTGTTGCAATAGCTTTATATTTTTCTGCCTCCTCAAGTTTTAGTTTGTCATCGATAAGACCAGACATTGCCTGTTGTTGAAGTAATTGCTCTTGTTCCTGAGTGATCTGACCAGAGCTGCTAGAAAGAGCTAGTAATAAAGTTCGTTGCTTTAGATCATAGAGAGAAATAACCTCATCATTGACGATAGCTACAATTTCTTGAACATCCTGTAAATCTGCTATTGGCTGTTGGGCGTTAACAATGCCGTGTTGAAGTATTGGACACACAAAAAAGGTAAGCAGTATTTTCAATAATTGTCGTTTATAATATTTCATAATCATTTTGTATTCAAACACCTAACTTGCAAAGTAGAATAGCAATATTAAAAAAATACTTATATAACGAATTAATTCTTGATCCTAGAATTATGTTGAAAAATATAAATAATTTGTGGAATTTATCCTAAATTTTTAAGTATTAGTCTAAATTGTACAGTATTTGAGGGTGCAATATCGCGGTCACTTGTAAGACGGCGCTCATAACTAAGACCAAATTCAAGGCAGTCATCTCGATAAACTACACCTGCATTATAGGAAACTGTTTTTTTATTTAGTATGTCCTTAATCCAACTTCCTTGTAAGGCCCATTGTTTATCAATACTTATATTAAGGGCAGTGCCTATCTCTTTACGATTTTCAAGTTCGGTACCTATTAGCCTGACCCCATCATTTAGGTCCAAATCAAGATACCTAAAGGATAACTTCATCCACTCTGGACCAGTTGAAAGAATAAGTTCGTTTTTGCGTAAGCTCAGGGTTCTTTTATCAAGGCGAAATCGATGAACATAATCAATGAAATTACCGACTGAAAGGTCAAGTCGACCAACAAAATCAGAGGCTTTACCTTCGTATCCCGATCCTATAGGGAATGTTTCAGTGTTATTGAGCCTTAAACTTTGGCCAATAGTTGCAATCATATTGACATCATCAGTATACAAATTATAGCGCAGACCATAATTCAAGCGTGATCCACCCTCCCAACGATCATAACCATTAAAACGATTGTGACTAAAGAGGTTATTTTCATCAAATTCAAAATTACGACTGTCTTCATTTGAAAACTTAACTACATTATCTGCAAGGTTTGGTTTTGTCGGAGCAATTATTATTGAGAACATTGGCTCAAGCACATGGCTTGTGTTCCCCTGGGACTTTAAAAATGGTAAGCGCCAATCAACGGCAAACTTAGGAAGTATTCGGGTGTGAGTTCCGTTCTGTCCTGCATATTGCACTAGATCAGGTCTATTGCTGCCATTATTATTATAAATATCGCCTCTTATTGAGGCTGAGAATTTATAAAAATCACCTATTGGCGATTGAAAAGGCACTTCAAATGCAACTTTTGTGCTGATACGCCTACTGCCCATACCCTGCGCCCGCGAAATTTGGGCGCCACTGCTATCAATTTTTACAGTACTATTTATAAATCCCGTTTCTTTATTTAAATTAATGTTAAAAGTGGGCAGTGCCTGACCTGTTAAGTTAGAATTATCTTCTGCATTCAAACCCTGAAAGGCATATGCCCCTGCAGTTGCGTAATTTTTATCCCAAAATCTTTCAACTTTTATATGACTTTCAAGAACATCTGCTTTGTCATTGTAATAACGTCTGAGGTAAGTGTCGTCACTAACCCAGTTTGCTGCGTAGTCCCATTGCCAATCGCCACTAATATCATCTAAAGCTCTAAGATCAAAAGCTCCCTTGGAAAAAAAGTGACCTCGTAACTCATGATCACCAGTTTTTGCAAAGTTATTGTTTCGTTCGTTGACATTAGTAATAGAGCCCGAGGTAATTATTGTACCGCTACCAATATTTTGACGATATTTTCCTCCAAATACGAGGCCTTCTCGGCTGGTTATAATAGGTTCAAAAGTGAAGTCCTGATGCGGACTAATGTTTATATAATAGGGTACTTGAATATATGTACCAAGTTCTGAAGAACGCCCTAGCCTTGAAGGTGGTAAAAACCCTGTTCTTGCGCGCACAGTTGGATCGGGATGAGAAAAATAAGGTGAATAAAATAAAGGTATACCTGCAATTTCAAGGATAACGTTTTTATAAAGTATAGTCTTATCTTCGGCATCGTGTGTAATTTTATCAGCTCTTATTTGCCAGGTTGGTTCACGCTTCCCCTCTTCTAAGCAAAACTCACATGGGGAATAAATTGCATTTTCAAGAATGGTAAGTTGACCAGCACGCTCACCCTTTCTAGCAATCAACTTTGAACCATCGGTAAAAATTATTCTGGTATGATTAATAAAGCCTTGTTTAAGGTCTCCGGTAAGAATTGCATCATCCATAAAAAGTAGATTACCAGAGGCTTCCCGAATGGTGATTCCACCAAGTGCTTTTACTTCTCCAGAATTTACATAAAAGATAACTGTTTGAGCATTCAAACGATTACCATTTTGATGAAGTACAACGTTGCCACTAGCTGTAATAACAGCAGTTTTTTGATCATAAACCACTTTATCGGCGGCAAATTCGATTGGGTTTGTTGTGCTTGGTAATACCTGTGCTTGAATAGTAAATTGACCCAGAAAAACAAGCCCAAGGGCAATAAAGGTTATGTGTGCTATTTTGATCATGTGGTTCAATTACAAACTTTTTTAATTGGTATAACTATTTTCAGGAAAATCCACAATAATAATATCTATTTCACTTGATAACACTTCAACCTACCTTTATCTGTTGGAAGAATATATTATTATATTAGTGAAGCTGGACCAAATTGAGGCATAAAATGAAAATAAATATAAAAGAATTATCAAACAAGTACTTAAACACCGAAGGGGCTGTTGTCGTTTTCGCATTTAATGTAGAGGATGGATATACGTTTCAAAAACCAGCACTTCTGTTTGATGAAAAAACTAGTGGAGCTTTATCAAATGCCGCAAATTCATCTGAGTTTAAGGGAAAGTTTGGTCAAATTGTCGAATTACTTGCGCCGAATGGTGTTGCTGCAAGTAGAATTATTCTCATTGGGCTAGGTGAAATGGATGCTCTTAATCCTTTAACTTCCGAACAAGTAGGCGGGAAAGTTATAAATAAACTTATGTACAGCGGTGAAAAAAGTATAACCATTGTGGATGGTGTTATAGCCGCACATGCTGCGTTCGGTATTCGTCTGCGGTCATATAAATTTGATAAATATTATACCACTGAGAAAAATTCAAAGAAAAACTCAATAGCTACGGTTACTTTTTTAACGGTGGGGGCAGATGTTTCCAATCGTGCCTTTTCTGATCTTGATAAGATAGCTGACGGCGTGATTATGGCCCGCGATCTTGTTTCAGAGCCCGGGAATATACTTTATCCCGAGAGTTATGCTGAACAGATAAAAGAACTTAAAAATCTTGGCATAGAAATTGAAATTCTTAATGAAGATGCCATGGAAGAATTAGGTATGGAATCTATCCTTGGTGTAGGACAGGGCAGTTCTTCGGAAACCCTCATAGTGATTATGAAATGGATGGGCTCAAAAAATAAGAAAGTGCAACCTCTAGCTCTAGTAGGTAAGGGGGTAACCTTTGATACAGGTGGTATTTCTCTGAAGCCTGGTCCTGGTATGGGAGATATGAAGTTTGACATGGGGGGCAGTGCTGCAGTTGTTGGCGCTATGAAAGCTATTGCAGGGCGTAAAGCGAAGGCAAATGTGATAGGTATCGTTGGTCTTGTGGAAAATATGCCTTCGGGGACGGCTCAGCGTCCAGGTGATGTAGTCAGCTCTATGTCAGGACAAACAATTGAGGTTTTAAATACTGATGCTGAAGGTCGATTGGTTTTAGCTGACTGTTTGTGGTATTGCCAAGAAAAATATAACCCAAAGTTTATGATTGATTTAGCTACTTTAACTGGCGCTATAATGGTGGCCCTTGGTCAAGAGTATGCTGGTATTTTTTCAAATGATGACGAACTTTGTGAACAACTTATTGCTGCTGGTAAAACTGTTGATGAACCAGTATGGCGCATGCCAATTGGAGAAGCTTACGATAAGCAGATTGATTCAGATATTGCCGATATGAAAAACATTGGTGGTAAATATGCAGGAAGTATTACAGCGGCGCAGTTTTTGCAACGTTTCGTCAACGGTGTTCCTTGGGTACATATCGATATTGCTGGTACTGCCTGGAAACAAAATACTTCTAGTATAGCTGAAAAGGGTGCAACAGGTTATGGAGTTAGACTTCTTGACCAGTTAATTCGAGATAATTACGAAGATTAAAATATGGAAATTAGCTTTTATCATCTTACGGCCCAATCTCTAAATATTGCTCTTCCGAAACTTCTTTCAAAAGTCCGGTCGGCTAATATGAAAGTTGTGGTAAAGGTTAGGAATCTAGAAGATATGAATGATATTGATCAAGTACTCTGGACTTATGAAGCAGAAAGTTTCCTGGCCCACGATACTTTAAAAAGTAAATATCAAAAAGATCAACCTATTTATATTACAACGGACGAGGAAAACCCGGCTATTGCTGATGTTCTTGTTTTAACTGACGGGTCAACTTCTGAAGATATGGAAAGTTATAAACGGGTTCTTGAGATATTTGATGGCAATAACTCTTCCGCTTTAGACGCTGCACGCGAACGCTGGTCTAAATATAAGAATGATGGATACGTCATTAGTTATTTTCAGCAAACTGAATCTGGTGGATGGGTAAAGAAAGGCTAGGCTCGCAAAAAATTATTATTGATTAAATCTACTTTCCAGGTCAATCCATCGTTCTTCTGCTTCTACTAACTTTTCTTCAAGGCTTTTTTTCTCACGAGTAAATTGTTGTAACGCACGTTTTGCGGCTGGATCGTTATTGTTATATAGCTTTGGGTTGGTAAGAGCCTTGGTATACTTTTTAACTTCTTTATTTAAGTAATCCACACGACGTTCTATTTCACGAATCTTGTCGCGAAGATGATTTTTTTCTGCACCAGACATTTTTTTCTTTGGCTTTTTATTAGTACTATCAATTTGCTCAGGTTCTTTGGTTTCCTTTTTTTCTACTTTTTCTTTTTTCTTTAGCGTTGCTTTATTGCCGATGACTTCGGCTTTATAATCATTGATATCACCATCAAAGTCTTGAACACCGCCATTTTCAACCACCATAATTCTGTCAGCGCAGGCTTCCACTAAGTAACTATCATGGCTAATAAGGATAACTGCTCCTTCGTATTCATTAATGGCGTGGATGAGCGATTGTCGGCTATCCATATCAAGGTGGTTTGTTGGTTCATCAAGAATAATCATTTGAGGAGCTTTAAAACTCATAAGAGCAAAAAGTAGTCTTGCTTTTTCACCACCAGATAACGTCGAAATTTTATTGGTAGCCTTATCAACACCAAAACCAAATCCACCCAGTCGACCACGGACCTGAGCCTCAGTTGCACCTTTCATCAATAAACCTAGATGCGAGAGAGGTGACCCGTCCTTATCAAGTTCATCTTGTTGGTGTTGTGCAAAATACCCTATGGAAAGTTTTCTTGAACGTTTAATTTGTCCACCCATGGGCATTAGGCGATCAGCGAGTAATTTAGCAAAGGTTGACTTTCCGTTGCCATTTTGACCTAAAAGGGCAATACGATCTTCCATATCCATACGCATACTAATATTGCGAAGTATTGGCTTACCCTGTTCATAACCAACACTACATTTCTCAATAGATATAAGGGGTGGAGCAAGTTCTTCGGGGTTCGGAAAATTAAACTGGACGGTATTTTCTTCGGCAAGGGCCGCAAGTGGTTCCATCTTTTCAAGCATTTTAATACGGCTCTGTGCTTGTTTAGCTTTGCTTGCTTTATAGCGAAAGCGATCAACATATTTTTGAATATGTGCGCGTTCAAGACCTTGTTTCTTAATTGCTGCTTGTTTAAGTTTCTTTTGTTCGCGATAAGTTTTTTCAAATTTATCAAAATTACCACCATAAAAAGTAAGCTGGCGATTTTCTAAATGAACAATTGCGCTTGCCGCTTGATTTAATAAATCTCGATCATGACTAATAATTAGGATTGTATAGGGATAGTTTTTAATAAAAGTTTCAAGCCAGAGAACTCCTTCTAGATCAAGGTAGTTTGTAGGCTCATCAAGGAGTAAAAGGTCAGGTTGTGTAAACAAGGTACATGCAAGCGCTACACGCATCCGCCAACCGCCAGAAAACTCACTACAAGCTCGACGCTGTTCTGCATCATTAAAGCCAAGGCCGGATAGAATACTAGCAGCACGTGCTTCTGCCTCGTATGCCCCTATATCTTGAAGTCGTTCATGGATTTCGGCAATCCTGTTAGGATCATTTGTAGTCTCCGCTTCGTTTTGAAGTGCAACAAGCTCGGAATGTGAAGAAAGCACTGTTTCCAGAAGAGTTTCAGGACCACCAGGTGCTTCTTGAGCGACCTGACCTACTTTGGCGCTTTTACGTACCCGGATTTGTCCATCGTCACTCTCTAATTCCCCAAGAATTAATTTATAAAGTGTTGTCTTACCGGAACCATTACGGCCGACTATGCCAATTTTATGGCCGGCTGGTATAGTAACATTGGCATTTTCTAGAAGAAGTTTTCCAGCAATGCGATAAGTTAATTCTGATATTTGTAACATGGGTCATGCTTTTAACAGGTCATTCAGAAAGATCAATGGGAAATAATTATTGATGTTTAGAAAAATACCACCTATAAGGCCCGCGAATAGTTAAGAAAAATAAGATTAAAGGATAAATCATGGCATTATTACAACGTACTTTTTCAATAATCAAACCAGATGCAACAAAACGTAACCTAACTGGCGCTATAATCAAAAAATTTGAAGACGGTGGACTTCGAGTGGTTGCATCAAAACGTGTTCGATTAAGTCGTGAAAAAGCTGAGGGTTTTTATGCAGTCCATTCCGAACGACCATTCTTTAATGAACTTGTTGAGTTCATGATTTCTGAACCGGTTGTAGTGCAAGTTCTTGAAGGGGAAAATGCTGTCTTACTCAATCGTGAAATAATGGGTGCTACTAATCCTGATGAGGCCGCAGAGGGTACAATTCGCAAAGAATTTGCTCTGGATATAGGAGAAAATTCTGTCCATGGTTCTGATAGCTTGGAAAATGCAAATATAGAAATAAAATACTTTTTCAGCGAGGATGAAATTGTTGGCTAGGCTTTCTTGGTTTCTTTTTTATCATCGTATCAAGTATTAGACTTCAATAATTTCAATAATAATGATGCTTGATTACTAATATGTATTTTAAAAGTCGTTTTGGGGTTGCCTCAAAACGTCTTTTTTTATTAACACACTATATAATTGTTTTTTAATCCTCGGTGGAATCAAATAATCATGAATTATTTCAACCAAAAAACCATTTTTTCAAAGGGGAAGCGGGTTGATTATGTTATAGGATTTATCATGCATTCTTTAGCGTAGATAACGTTTTTCATCGTTACTTTGTTACCTACTACGCGGATGCGACCTTCAGTTACAAGCTTTAAAGCTTGCGGATAAATTATGTGTTCTTTTTTCAAGACTTTAGCTGCAAGACTATCTGGCGTATCGTCAGCATTAATGGCAATTACTGCCTGAGCGATGATAGGGCCATCATCTAGTTCAGGATTTACGAAATGGACAGTACAACCAGTAAAAAGAACCCCAGATTCAATGGCGCGTTCATGAGTGTGTAACCCTTTAAAACTTGGAAGTAATGACGGATGAATATTTAGAATTCTATTGCGCCAGAGATTTATAAAGTTAGCACCAAGAATACGCATAAAACCAGCCAAACAAACTAGTTTAATACCATTATCTTTTAGTACTTCATGCAACCTTTCCTCAAAAAGATCACGACTTTTAAAGTTGCGGTGATTAATAACTTTTGTAGGTATGCCAGCGGCCTTGGCTCGATTTAGACCTTCGGCGTGGGGATTATTTGAAATAACAAGAGTGATGCGCGCGGGGAAATTATGGTCCTCGCAAGAATTAATGAGTGACTGAAGGTTTGTACCAGTGCCAGATATGAGTACTGCAACATCAACCATATAATTACCCTAATGCGTTGATTTGGCTGTCCACGGAACTGGGTAACCCCAGCTTCCGGCACTTCCATTTACTATTGTTGATGGCTCGTCGCCAGATTTAGATTTAACTGTTCCAATATAATAGGTTATTTCACCATTTTGTTCAAAAATTTCCTTAGCCTTTTCTGCTTTATCGGCGGGTACAATCACAGCCATTCCAATGCCACAGTTAAAGGTCTTGGCCATCTCAAGGGGCGTTATGTTCCCTGTAGTTCGAAGCCAGTCAAATACTGGTGGAAGCTTCCAAAGGCTTGCATCAACATCAACCGTGACACCTGGTGGGAGAATGCGGGGAATATTTTCAACAAACCCACCACCAGTAATATGACTAAGACCCTTAATACAGTCAGCCTTTAGGGCGGCTAGGCAGCTTTTAACATATATTTTTGTTGGACAAAGAAGGGCTTCACCAAAAGTTTTTCCACTCTCAAATGAACAAGGAGCGCTATAATCAACTTTTGAGACCTCTACTAATTTACGAACAAGTGAAAAGCCATTAGAATGGATGCCGCTTGAAGCAAGTCCGAGCACAATATCACCTGGACATACAGTAGTTCCGTCAATAATTCGTGAACGTTCAACAGCGCCCACGCAGAAACCGGCGAGATCATAATCATCATCTGAATACATCCCAGGCATTTCTGCCGTTTCACCACCAATAAGTGCAGTATTTGATTGTCGGCATCCTTCAGCAATACCTTCAATTATTGCTTTACCAGTATTAATTTTTAAATGTCCTGTGGCGTAATAGTCTAGAAAAAATAGTGGCTCAGCTCCTTGAACGATAAGATCATTGACGCACATGGCTACCAAATCAATACCTACTGTATCATGTTTTCCGCTTTCAATCGCAACTTTGAGTTTCGTACCTACTCCATCGGTTCCTGATACTAGGATAGGATCTTTAAAACCAGCTTTCTTTAAATCAAAAAGGGCACCAAAGCCTCCAAGACCATTATCAGAACCTAATCTTCGGGTAGAGGCTGCGATCGGTTTTATGGCTTCTACAAGTGCATTTCCAGCATCGATATCAACACCAGCATCTTTATAACTATATGATTTATCTCTCACTCGTAAATACCTTCATGTGTGTCTGCTAATACAAACAGATATAATGTGACTTAATCAAAAATGCTATAGAAATATCTTTAAAAAATTGAATTCTGCCGTTGCAAAGTTCCGGTAAGATAAGATATTTATACTATCTGCCACAGTCATGACATGATAGATTACTAAAATGTTCTGTAAAAAATAACTGAAAAGTCTATAAATTTGAAATTTAAACCAACTATATCAAGAACTTATTTTTGCCAGTTAATTCTATTGATTAGTATTTTATTGTGTTCAAGCAACCGATCTTTTGCAGAAATTGATTTGGAAAGCATGAACCGCGAAGCGACGATTTACACCCTTTATAATATTGAGGTCGACGAAACATCCAGAAATGTGGCATCTGCGAGGGACCGTGCTCTTCGTACTGGACAGAGAATTGCGTTAGAGCAACTATTTCGCAGGATAATATTAAAGAATGATCGAGAGAAACTACCAGTTTTTGCAGATAATGAGGTTGTTGAATTTATTAGTGGTTTTGAAATAAATGATGAAAAACGCTCTAGTGTTCGTTATATTGCATCTTTGGTTGTTCATTTTAATAGAACTAAAATTAATGATGTGCTTAGTTTTTATAAAATTCCTTTTGCGGAAACTCTTGGTACAGCAGTAAGCATTCTTCCAGTGCTCGAAAAAGGTGGAGCTATCTTGCTTTGGGAAAAAAATAATGGTTGGCTAAATGCTTGGCATCAGCATGATGTAATTAATAACCTTGTTCCAATTAGTACGCCCTTAGCAACTTTAAAAAATAAATTTTATATAAGCGCGCTCCAAGCCCGCGCTTATAACAAAAATCGTGTAGAGACTTTTATTAGCGAGAACAGACTTAACGATTTAATAATTGCATATGCTGTTATTGGAAAAAATCTGTCGGCTGGCAAGTTAACGCTCGACATTGAGTTAAAGCGAAATAGTTTGAAAAATAAAGGTGACAGCGTAGCGCTCTTAAAAGTTTCAGTTCCGTATCTTGATGAAAAAGGCAACTTAAATTACACAGCCCTTTTTAAAGCTGGGGTTGATGTTACAACCGACTGGGTTGATGATAGCTGGAAATCAAAAGTTTTAGTCAGTTATGGTTCAGCTTCGACTATTTTAGTGAGAGGAAAATTGCTAGCTGTAGATGACTGGTTATTCATGCAGAAGCAACTTGCAAAAGTTAACCTTGTAAGAAAGGTTAGTTTGGAGCAAATTTCCACTCATTCGGTAGATCTTAAAATTGAATTTGCTGGCGATCCCAGGCAATTAGCTCTTTCTGTTGAACAACAAGGGTTAAGCCTAGAGCCATCTGAGAGTGATAAAAAATGGATTATCACGCTTGGCAAGCGTTTTGGTGGCAAGGTTAACACTAATGAGCATTGATAACCTAAAAACTTCTGAACAATATTTATTAAACTGGCCGACCAACGAAAAATTTGCTCATGCCAATTTTCTTTCATCCTTATCAAACGAAAAGGCAGTTAAACTAATTGATCAATGGCCTAATTGGCATCGTGGAAATGAAAATTTTTATGCACTAATTATCTATGGGCCAACCGGATGTGGTAAAACTCATCTTTCTTGCGTATGGGGGGATATATCGAAAGCACGTAAAATAAGTTTGAAGCAGCTTGTCGCACATGAATTCCTTGAAAGTAAAAACTTAGTATTTATTCTCGATGATATTGATCATTACATTGTTGACCCTGTTATTCAGGAAGCTTTTTTGCACCTTTACAATTGGACAAGGGAACAAGGTGGCTACTTGCTTTTAACCGCAACAAAGAGACCAAAAGAATGGGGTGTTTCTCTTAAGGACCTCTCATCGCGATTACTGTCTTTTGAAACGGTTCAAATAAAAGCACCAGATGATTATCTTTTGCGTGCTGTGATCATTAAGCAATTTTATGATCTTCAAATTATTCTAAGTGATGATGTTTTGAGTTATATGGTGCCTCGTATAGAAAGAACGTTTAATGGAATAAGAGAACTAGTTAAGAATATAGACAGGTTATCACGTATTGAAAAAAAGAAAATTTCTATCGGTATGGTTAGAGAAGTGCTAAATTTAGATAACAAAGGTTACTAATTTGATTTCAAATTCTAAGGAAAAAAACAAAACGTTTAATAGATTAATTAACCGTGAGTTGTCATGGCTTTCGTTCAATATGCGCGTAATGGAGCAGTCATCAAATAAAACTTATCCACTTCTTGAGCGTCTTCGTTTTTTATCTATTTCGGGGAGTAACCTTGATGAATTTTATATGGTGCGAGTTGCAGGTCTCAGAGCCCTCATGTTGGCTAAGACAAAAATTAAAAGTGATGACGGACTTTCACCACTGGAACAACTTAAAAAGATTAAAAAATTAACTGATAATCTTGTTAAAAATCAGCAAAATGAATGTCGTTCAATTCTAACAGAACTTAATAAAAAAAACCTTAACCTGATTGATATAGGTGACCTTGATGATGAAGATAAGAAATGGCTTCAAAAATATTTTTTAGAAAATGTTTTTCCTATATTAACTCCATTCGCTATCGATTTAGAGCATCCATTTCCATTTATTCCTAATTTAGGTTTCTCGCTTATGATTGAATTAAAGCGAAACTCCGATGATGAAATTTTGCTTGTACTTCTGCCGGTTCCCTCAAAAACAAAACGTTTTATAAGGTTGCCAGATAAAAAAAGGAATATTCGCTTTATATCACTTGAGAATATTATCAGTCTTTTTATTAAACTTATTTTCCCAAACTATCACCTTGTTGGTGAAGGAGTGTTTAGGATTATTCGTGATAGTGATCTTGAGGTAGAAGAAAAGGCAGAAGATCTTGTTATTGTGTTTGAAAGTGCACTTAAAAAACGTCGTCGTGGTGATGTAGTTCGACTTGAAATTAATAAAGCTATGCCAAGAAATCTAAGTATAATTATTCGTGAAGAACTTAATGTGCTTAAAAATGAAGTAATTAGTATTGATGGTATCCTTGGGCTATCAGAATTAGATTATTTAATTGTCGATGATCGGGCTGATTTAATATTCAAGCCATTTATTCCTCGTTTTCCAAACCGGATTAATAAATTTGATGGAGATATATTTGCAGCTATCAATCAAAAAGATTTTGTCGTTCACCATCCATTTGAAACTTTCGATGTAGTGGTTAGTTTTCTGGAGCAGGCTGCGTCTGATGAAGCTGTGGTTGCGATTAAGCAAACCCTCTATCGAACTGGTGATAATAGTCCTATAGTTAAGGCACTAATTAAAGCGGCTGTGGCAGGGAAATCTGTTACAGCTTTAATCGAATTAAAGGCACGCTTTGATGAAGCTCAAAATATAAAATGGGCACAGGATATGGAGCAGGCAGGAGTTAAAGTTGTTTTTGGGTTTCTTAAGCTTAAGACTCATGTGAAAATTTCTGTTGTTGTACGCCAAGAAAAATTAAAACTAAAATCATACGTTCATTTTGGTACTGGTAACTATCATCCACAGACTGCCAAGGTATATACGGACATTTCTTTTTTTACTGACAATAAAGCGTTGGGGCGTGATGCGGTGCAAATTTTTAATTATCTAACAGCAGATAGTGTACCTAATGAATTAGAAAAAGCAAAAATATCACCTTTTGAAATTCGTTCAACATTAATGGAATTAATTGATCAAGAAATTAGGTTTGCTAAAGAGGGAAAGCCTGCAAATATTTGGGTGAAACTCAATTCATTGGTTGATAGTATCATTATTGAAAAGCTTTATGAGGCCTCGCAGGCTGGTGTTTCAATTGATATGGTTATCAGAGGAATTTGTTGCTTGAGACCGGGAGTGAAGGGACTTTCAGAAAATATTAGAGTAAAAAGCATCATAGGTCGATTTTTAGAACATTCACGCATTGTTTGCTTTGGTAATGGTAAGTTATTACCTTCAGGGGAGGCTAAAGTATTTATTTCTTCTGCGGATTGGATGCCAAGAAATTTTGATCGTAGAGTTGAAATACTTGTGCCCTTAGAAAATCCAACAGTTCATTCGCAGGTACTTGACCAGATTATGGAAACAAATATTAAAGATACGATACATAGTTGGTCTCTTGGTCCTGAGGATAAGTATATAAACTATGAAGTTAAAAGTAATTCTTTCTCGGCTCATCACTATTTTATGACAAACCCTAGTTTGTCAGGAGTTGGTTCAGCTAATAGAGAAGATGAAGATAAGGACGAATAAGGGTATGATAGTGGGAAAATTTGCAGTCATTGATATTGGTTCTAACACAATACGTTTAGTGGTTTATGAAAACCTTGAACGTGCGCCATATGTAATATTTAATGAAAAAGTTTTTTGTAGTCTCGGGCGTGGTGTATCTGAAACTGGTTTTATGCGAGATAAATCTATTATTAAAGCGGCAAAAACTCTTCGCAGGTTTTCAATTTTACTCGAAAAAATGAACGTGACTAACTATAAAACAGTTGCAACCTCAGCAGTAAGAGATGCAAATAATGGGGAGGCGTTTGTTAAACATATCAAAGATGTATCTGGACTTAATATTCACGTGCTAAGTGGGGCTGAAGAAGCACGGCTTTCTGGAAAGGGTGTTATTTGTGCGCTGCCAAGAGCAATGGGAATTATTGGTGATCTTGGTGGGGGGAGCCTTGAACTTGCAACTGTTTATGATAAAGAAGTCAGCAATGAAGCTACTTTACCAATTGGACCATTACAGCTTCAAGACCTGGAAGGTAAAAGAATTTCATCAGTAAAGGAAAAAATAGATAAACATTTTACTGCAATTCTTTGGCTTAAGGAGAGAAAAAATGAGAAGTTTTATGCTGTTGGTGGTTCTTGGCGTACTCTTGCTAGGATTCATATGATAGAAACTAAATACCCACTTATCAACATGCATAACTATGTAATCCCAGTAAATGAAATTACGGAACTAGCCAGTCGTATCTCAAAAATGTCAAAAATTGAACTTGAGCAATATCGACCTTATATAAGCTCAAAGAGAATTAAGACTTTGTCCCTAGCTGCAATGGTTCTCTCTCGATTGTTAAAAGTTATAAAGCCGTGTAAATTTATTGTATCAGTTTTTGGAGTACGTGAGGGCCTGCTGTATAATCAAATGGAACCAAATATCAGAGAACAAGATAACTTAATTACTAGTTGTCATCAAGTTGCACAAATGACGGGGCGGTTTCCCGAACATGGTGAGCGTCTTTACGAATGGATTGATTGTCTTTTTGACGATGAAAACACCGCTCATAAACGTCTACGTTTGGCAATTTGTATTTTAAGTGACGTTGGTTGGCGAGGGCATCCGGAATACCGTGCAGAAAAAGTTGTCTCAGAGACGCTTTACGGTAGATTAGGGGGAATCAATCACTCGGATTCTTCATTAATTGCGATGAGCCTTTATACTTGTTACGGAGGGCTCAGTCATAATGTTCCACAAGTAGAAACTGCAAAAGCACTACTCAGTAAAGAAGATATTTGTTATGCTAAAAAAATTGGACTTGCGCTTAGGTTTGCACAACGTATTTCTGGAGGTACTTCGGACGGTTTGAAGGTGGTTAAGTTAGCTAAGGAAAAATCTAGACTTACTCTTTTAGTAGAGACTGATATGATAGACTTAGTTAATGATGTGGTTGAAAGAAGATTTAAAAAATTAGCTAAATTTTTGGAACTAGATGATAAAATTTCAAGTTAAGTTTTTTAATATCTTCGGATTAATTTGAAATTATTTGTGCACCAAATTTTCCCTGCATGAGCGCAGTTCATGAAAATAGTTAATAAAATGATCATTTGTGATTATTGTATAAATTTAAATTATTATTTATGTTCTAATATCACAATTTTACTATCTTTAATAGCAAAGGCAACTTCACCGTTTTTAAGTGCAATTGCATCTTTACCAAAAATATCATATCGCCAACCATGGAGAGCTTTTACATTAGCGATATCATTTTCTGCTATTTTTTCAAGATCATCCGCATTGGCAATCAATTTAGGAGCAACATTTTCGCTTTTACATACAAATTTAAGGAGAACTTTTAGTAACTCAACAATAGGGTCTGTATTTTGTGAAGGTGGTCGCTTATGGGAAACCTTAGGTAAATCAGATTCATCCATTTCCATAGCTTCTGCAATTGCTGATATTACAGCGTCGCTGCCTCGGCTTGAGGAAAAATTAGCACCTAGGCCGCGGACGCTAGTCAAAGCATTTTTGTGTGTAGGGCGTACTGCAGAAAGCTCTAAGAGAACTTCGTCACGCATTACCCGGTTGCGGGGAATATTACGCCGTTGTGCCTCTGTTTCGCGCCACTGAGCGATTTTATGGACAATTGCGTTAAAGCGACGGTTACTATTTCGAATTTTGATGCGTTTCCATGCATTTACAGGTTTTATTATGTAACTTTCTTTATCAAGCATGTGGGCAAGTTCTTCATTAAGCCAATGTTCACGACCATTTTCTTTAAGTTGAGCGGCTAACTTTTTATATATAATGCGAAGATGTGTTACATCTCCAAGGGCATAATCAATTTGTCTTTGGGTGAGAGGCCGGCGTGACCAATCGGTAAAACGGGTGCTTTTGTCTAAAGTCTGATTACAAAGTGACATGACAAGCTTTTCATACCCGATGCTGTCGCCGAAACCACATACCATCGAGGCTATTTGACTATCAAATAATGGTTTTGGAATTACGCCTGCCATATTGACAAATATTTCAATGTCTTGTTTAGCTGCATGAAACACTTTCAGTACTTTTTCATTTTCCATCAAATCATAAAAGGGTGTAAGATCAAGCCCTGCTGCTAGAGTATCGATAGCATGAAATTCATTATCGTCGGCAATTTGTATTAAACACAGAATGGAATAATAAGTTTTATCCCGCAAAAACTCTGTATCAACAGTCACATATTTAGACTTTCCAAGTCGTATGCAAAGTTCTTTTAAAGCTTCGCTTGTAGTAATTACACTCATTTTTATCCTTAATATATTGGTTCAGGTTAAAGATTAACTTGACAAAGTGACAATAAAGCACAAAAAGACAATAAATTAAAACTGTATATTAAAAAAGATGTAGAAAAATAATGCATGAATATCGATCACATAACTGTAGTGAGCTTCGCAGCGATCAAGTTGGCGAAATAGCACGTCTTTCTGGGTGGGTCCATAGAAAGCGTGATCATGGTGGACTTCTTTTTATTGATCTGCGTGATCATTACGGTATTACTCAATGTGTTTTTGACAGTGATTTTAAAGAAATTTTTGATATCGCGGAAAATGTACGGGCTGAAAGCGTTATTCGAGTTGAAGGTGAAGTTATTAAACGGGCTTCTGTAGCTGTTAATTCTGATTTGCCAACTGGCGATATTGAGATACTTGTTACTAAAGTCGATGTGCTCAATGAAGCGGCAGAACTTCCAATGCCTGTTTTTGGTGATCAGGAATACCCCGAAGATATACGTCTGAAATATCGCTTTCTTGATCTACGGCGTGAACGCATACACAATAATATTGTTTTACGCTCTGATATTATTACCAGTATTCGTCGTCGTATGACTGATCAGGGATTTAAAGAATTCCAAACACCTATCCTAACTGCTTCCTCTCCGGAGGGAGCGCGAGATTTTCTTGTACCATCACGTATGCATCCTGGTAAGTTTTATGCCCTGCCGCAAGCGCCGCAACAATTCAAACAGTTACTAATGATTGCTGGTTTTGATAGGTATTTTCAAATTGCACCCTGTTTTCGCGATGAAGATGCTCGTGCGGATCGAAGTCCTGGCGAATTTTATCAACTAGATATGGAAATGTCATATGTAACGCAGGATGACGTATTTGATGCTATTGAACCTGTTATGCATGGTATATTTGAAGAATTTTCGGATAAAAAAGTTACTCCGGCACCATTTCCTCGCATAACTTTTAAAGATAGCATGCTTAAATATGGGAATGATAAACCAGATCTTAGAAATCCAATCGAAATCTGCGATGTTACTGAAATATTTGATGGTTCAGGTTTTGGTATTTTTGCTAATGCAATCAAAAATGGTGCAGTTGTTAGGGCTATCTCTGCTCCTGGGGCTGGTGGCAATATGCCACGAAGCTTCTTTGATAAGATGAATGATTGGGCTCGTGGAGAGGGTTTTGCTGGGCTTGGTTATATTCGTTTTAAAGACGGTGAAGCTATGGGCCCTATAGCTAAGAACTTAGATGAGGAACGTATTTCTAAATTAATGGGTATTGCCTCTCTAGGTAGTAATGATGGTATTTTCTTTGCGTGTGGTAATGTTGGTGATGCATCTAAACTAGCAGGTCATGCACGAACAAAGGTGGGTGAAGACCTCCAACTCATAAGTGATGATGAATTTAAATTTTGCTGGATTGTTGATTTTCCGATGTATGAATATGATGATGTGGAAAAGAAACTCGATTTTAGTCATAATCCTTTTTCAATGCCACAAGGTGGTTTGGAAGCGCTAAATACAATGAACCCAGAAGATATTCTGGGATATCAGTATGATATTGTTTGTAACGGTATTGAACTATCATCTGGTGCCATCAGAAACCATGTTCCTGAAATTATGTATAAGGCATTTGAATTAGCTGGTCATGGACCGGAGGTTGTAGAGGAACGATTTTCCGGAATGCTAAATGCTCTTAAGTATGGAGCTCCTCCCCATGGTGGCATAGCACCAGGCATAGACCGTATTGTCATGCTGTTGGCAAATGAACCAAATATTCGTGAGGTTATTTTATTTCCAATGAACCAAAAAGCTGAAGATCTAATGATGAAGGCTCCTAGTGAAGTAGAAACTAAGCAATTAAGGGAACTGCATTTGCGTACGGTTTTGCCAGAAATTAAGCCAGAAATTAAGCCAGAAATTAAACCCAAAGATTAAATTTAAATATATTTGTCATAAAAGGCATGCCATTCAGGCGTGCCTTTTTATTTAAACTATACAATTTTCTGCATTGTTAGGTAATAATCAACGGATATAAAAGTTTTAAGTCTTCTTATTTAATTTTAATAAATTTAGCTCTTTATTTAGCTTAAAAACTAACTTAAGTATTACTCTTATTTAAATTTGAGGTAAAAAATGAAACTTAAAAATTTATTTGAAATATTTGGTTTGAAGCGGCACAAGTGCGAAAGTATGGCTGAACTTCGCATTGAGATTGATACTCTTGATGAGGCAATTGTGGAGATTTTAGCGCTTCGCAAAAGTTATATGGATCAGGCGGCTAGTATAAAGAAAAATAGGAACCTGATTAGAGATGAAGAACGTATTAAAGATGTTATTGAAAAAGTAACTAGGCATGCGAAAAGAACTGATGTTGATCCAGAACTTCTTGCAACCGTTTATAAAATAATGATCGAGTGGTCGATCAATTATGAATTTGGTGAATTTGATAAAATTAATAAAATAGGTTGAAGTTTAACCCTTACAATACCTAAGATTTAGTTTTTGCAAGTTGGGATATTTGTTAAAATTTAATGATGAATATTTAAACGCTTCTTCAGTTATTTTTATATTTTCTATTCTAAAATAATGTTTTAAACCATAAAATATTTCAGTTAAGCCATTAAAAACAAGTATGCCTAGCATTAAAGTTAACAGAAGGCTTGTGTAATGTATTAATATGTCCATCTTTTTTCTCTTTTATTAAAATTCTTTTTTATTATTATACTTACATATAGAACAAGTCAAGAACATACGAGTACAAATCATGAAAATATATAGCAATTTAATAATGATGTTGAATAGAGTTATTTATAAAAGTATAATTTTCACTTAACCATAATTAAGGAATACGGGATGAATTTAAAAAAAACTATATCTGCACCTGCCTATCAACTTCTTTGTTTTATTCTGTGTTTTACATTTTGTTTTTTTCTTACTGTAAGCTTTTCTAATTCACAAAATTCACCACTTGTTGTTAATACTAATATTAAGTCTTTGGGAAACCATTCTGTAATTAGCCAGTGGGGGAATGTGATCTTCGCTGATCAGCCAGATCAGGACACAATTGGTTTATATAAGGATTTAGACATAAAAGTAGTCATTAATATACGTGGCGAAGCAGAGGATGAAGGTTACGACGAGCGAAAAGTCGTGGAGGCGGCGGGAATGTCGTATGTCCAAATTCCTTATATGGAAGGACGGACTATAAATAAAAAAAGTGTTGATGAATTAATCTCTCTCTTGGATATAACTGAGAGGAACGGAACTAAAGTAATTTTGCATTGCACTCATTCTCAGCGAGCAGGGTCGCTTCTTGGAGCTGCGCTTTACAAAGCAGGCTATTCGCGTAATGTTGCTAATTCTTCTGCTGTGAAAGCTGGTATGACTAGTAAATTTTTGATTAAAGTTCATAATGAGTTTTTGGACACTATGGAAATTGATCCAAAAGTAGATCTTATTAGTAGAGGTATGCAAACACCCTTTGGAAATCTCGATAAAACACCACAACTTGGACATGTAGTATACAGTAGACAACCAGATGAAATAACAATTTCAATGCTTAAGGAACAAGGTTTTGATTTTGTTCTAAGTGCGCGTTTCGATGATGAACCAGTAGGGTTTGATAGTAGAAAAATCCTTAATGATGCTGGTGTACCGTTTAAACAAATTTCTTTTTATAAGGGTAACCTCGCTGATAGACCCCGAGGAATAGATCCGCAGGCAATTAAGGAAATTAGCAAGATCTTAGAGAAAACCGCATTACGTGGACAAAAAGTACTTTTTCACTGCCAATCTGGCCAACGTTCTGCTGGAGCGCTTGCAGCCGTTCTGGTTCGAAACTATGGTTACACTACTGATAATGCTCTGTTATATGCTGCTAGGGCTGGACTAACTAGCAAGGGTGTTATTGCAGCGCTAGATGAGTACTTTATTACCCTTGATTGATAAATTGTTAAAATAAAGCTGAAAGTTATATGCCTATTAAAATTTATTTTTAAAACCTTTTTTATTCTAATACCTTTTAGTAAATTTTCTATCGCCCAGTGCGTTTCGATATCAGAAATTAATAGAATAAGCCCTAGTCTGCATCTTTCTTTTAGTAATCTTGATAAAATCCCTTATTTTGGTATGTTATTTACTCAGCATAACCTGACTGTGATAAAATTAGAACGTTTAACGATCAGGGTTTTGACTTAATTATAAATATTCGGGAACTCAATGAAAATATTGATTTTAATGAACAAAAAAATGTTGGGTAACAGGAAAATTCATATATCCAAATCCCTTACATGCAGGAACCTTCATTTAATTCCGATTTTTCTGATATTGGCCTTAGCAAGATAAAAGTTACTATTGATATAGTAAGCGTAAAGGTCAATAAATATTGCTTCGTTGTAGCCATGGTCAACGCGTTGCTTCTATTCTTAGCATAATACTTTATAAAGATTACGGCTATACTAAAAAAGGCGTTTGATACTGTTGGTAGTTAGGGAATGAATGCAGAATGGTATGTACTCCGATACCACCGATAATTGGACAGACGTATCAAGTATTGCCAGCTACAGCGACTGTAAAGGAAGGTTAAGTCGTCTATCTATAATTTTTTTATTTAGTAATTAGCGATTTAAAAAATCTGGCATATGCCCACCCATACCAAGGGTTTTCTCGTGTGTCTTATTATCTTGTGAAGATTGCTTTTTAATTTCTTTTTCATTTTGAGACGATTGTCTTTTTATTGGTCTTTCGGCTTGAGGCGTTTGCTTTTTTATTGGTTTTTTATTTAGGGAATTACGTTGAGAGCTGTTATTTACCTTCTCGTGACTTTTAAAACCGGATTGTTTAGACCCAGAGCTAGAATGACGTAGAGATTTATTATCTTCCAGTATTTCTTTGGGGATTTTATAAAGAGGTATATCCTTAGCAAGAAATTTATGTAGACCATCTAAATATTTTTTATCTGATTGAGTGCTGAGGGTAAAT
>ENA-OSJC01000372-OSJC01000372.1-marine-metagenome-genome-assembly--contig:-NODE-372-length-44488-cov-4.239265_pt1 | contig 44488 bp, 48 predicted proteins | sample MGYA00237885_ERZ534234 | MGnify/ENA primary metagenome ERZ534234 (study PRJEB26413, sample SAMN06343907) | marine metagenome | isolation source: coastal waters | place: Atlantic Ocean: West Antarctic... | reverse complement strand
TCATTTTACTTTTCCCTTTCTATGTTATTAGCTCTTTTTTTGATTCCAATCAATTCTTTTGGCTGATTTCAAAAAAAGGCATCCCACCACAGAATGCCTTTAAAACAACCAACCACTGGAGAAACATCTCCAAAACCATATTGCTAAGATGGCTCTTCAATATTTCTCTTTCGAATCCGCTGTAATCAAATACTTATTTCTTGATATGAACTCCGAAAATAATAATATCAGTTACTTAATACCCTTTATTAACCTCTTACTAAAAAATCGCATTTAGGGATCCCTTCTAGGATTAGGGCAATCAAGAAATTAATTTTTTAATAATTAATTCAGCATGCTCACGAGAATTCTCAATAAACCATTTATTCGTTTTTAGGCCTCCACAAATAACCCCAGCGAGGAAAATCCCTGGAACATTGGTTTCCATAGTTTCAGAATTATGAAAAGGCGTTCGATTGACATCTGTTCCTATCCTTACACCCATAGAAGTTAAAAAATTAAAATCTGGCTGATAGCCTGTCATCGCAAGAACAAAATCATTGACAAGAGTGATATTATCCTCGCGTGTCTTAATGTCAATCTCATCCTGTCGGATCTCGGTAATCGTTGATTCAAAATGGGCTTTTATGGCTCCTTCCTCTATTCTATTTATAATATCAGGCCGAGCCCAATACTTCACATTGGATCCGATTTCAGCTTCGCGAATAATCATCGTTACCTTTTTTGCCCCTTTCCTGTAGGTATCTAAGGCAGCGTCTACTGCAGAATTAGCAGATCCGATAACCGCTACATTCATACCAAAATAAGGATGTGCCTCCTGATAATAATGTCTGACTTTAGAAAGGGATTCGCCAGGAATATTTAACAAAAATGGCAAATCGTAAAAGCCCGTTGCCACAATAATTGAAGTTGCTTGATGCGTGGTTTTTGTCGCCTTTACATCAAAAAGTTGATCTTCCTTAACGACACTGACGATTTCTTCATACAAATTAACCTTTAAATCCCAAGCAAGTGTTACCCTTCTATAGTATTCTAAGGCTTCGGATCTCGTAGGTTTGGGACTGTTTGAAATAAAGGGGACTTCCCCTATTTCTAATCTATCTGAAGTAGAGAAGAAGGTCATGTTTGCCGGATAATGATAGATTGAATTAACCAAAGTCCCCCGATCTACAATCAAGTTACTCAACCCTGCCTTTTTAGCGGCTATGGCACAAGCAAGGCCAATCGGGCCCGCTCCAATAATCAAACAATCTACTTTCAAAATCGATATACTTTATGGGGTGTAATACAATAATCTAACGCAACGTCATGCGCCTCGACATAAGGAATTAAATCAACCGGGCTACTCAGGCATAATCCTATCTTTTGAACCTTTAGATGGCTGATTTCACTCAATAATTCGTCATAATAGCCTTTTCCGTAGCCAATCCTATTCCCTTTCTTATCCACAACTAACAAGGGCACCAGAATCGCTTGTAAATCATCTAGAGCAGCAGAAGCCTGATGCAACGGTTCTGGAATACCATAGCGATTGACTTGGATTTTATCGGTCGACTCATAAGTATGATGAGACATGCTCCTATTTTGAAAATCTGTTTTGGATATCAAGACCTGACGTCCGCAGGACCAAGAAGCTTGAATGATGGTTTGAGTCTCTGGTTCTTTATTTTTGCCTATGGCGAGATAGGTGTGAAAACATTGAATATTAAGATTTTCCATCAACCCTAAGCAAAGGTTTTGAATATGCTGATTGCGCTCGATATACACCTGAGCATCGAGCATCTTTCGATACATTAAAATATGCTTTCTTAATTCCTCTTTTGAACTTATTCCTCCCAAAACAGATAAAATGAAAATTTAAAGGGCTCAAATTCATCCAACAGCTCCTGAATTAGCGCTGTATTATTAAAATAAAAATTTAAATAATTTTCACTCCGTTCTTGAAGGACCCCGTTCGGAAATAATCTGTCCTTAATACCCTCTATCTGCATGAGTGCTGTTTGGTGATTTTTTTCTAAGGATTTTTTAAGTTTTTTCTCAATATGCTCTAACGCCTTTATCGCTTTCACTTGCTCTGAGCCGATATAACCCCCCAAAGATTGATCAATCAATTCCGCTTTTATTTTTATCGTTTCAAACAACTCACTGAACGACTGCTTTTGATCATTTAGAGAAGGTTGATGGGTACTTGTCCGACTTAAATAATCTGTTTTCAATTGTTGCTTGCTTCGAAAGAGCTGCTCATCAGCTATACCTAATTTTTTTGCCTTTTTTGCTGTGGTTTGATTAATAATCATCCCGAAATTTCGAGGCATTAAAACAGGAAAACTCATCTTATAATAATCAAAAACCCCTTTTAATTGTAGCCAATAAATGATCTCGGCTGGACCTCCTAAATAAGCTATATTGGGTAATATAACCTCTTGATAAATGGGTCTCATAATCACATTGGGACTGAACCTTTCTGGGTAATGGTCAATCTCTGAAAGAATCTCCTGCTTGGTAAATTTAATGTCTGAGTCCAGCACACTGAAATTTTCCCCATCAGAAATAATCCGTCTCCGAAAATCATCGAGATAAAAAAAGTTGATGGGCCTACTAAATGCTTGTGATTTGTAACCTAAATCAATCAATTGCTCATTGGTGTCTTTTACCCTCTGATGCGCGTTTTGATTGAGGATATCATCCTTCATTATAGGTGCAAACTGGGCCTTCAATTGGCGATCATCACCATCAACCACGATCAGACCTTCAGATCCAAAGAGTTCATTAACGTAAAATCGTACTGAATCTGCTAAAGTTTCAAATCGACCATAGGCTTTTTCAAATAACTCGACGTTCTCATGTATCTGATCCAGCACTTCCGCTAATGAAGAAGGATCAAATCTTCCTACTGCACCGGTTTGTTCGGTAGCCCATTGGTATTTTTTACCAAACATATTGAAACAGCTAATTTCTGCAAAGTCATGGTCTTCAGTAGCCATCCAATAGACGGGAATAAAATGATAATCAGGATAATGTGCTTGGAGCTTTTTTGATAAATTTATCGTGGTGATTAGCTTGAATAAAAAATAAAGAGGGCCTGTAAATATATTCAACTGATGACCTGTAGTGACGGTAAAGGTACGCGCTTCTGAAAGGCTTTGAATGTTCTCCGAAAGTTTTGACGCACAGTTCAAGCCGTCATACTGAATCTCTAAAGCATCTACCAGCGTCTTTCTCTTTGTCGAACTGAATGCTTTATTAGTGATTGCAGATTTAAAGGATTCAATTTTAGGCTCCCACTCATAAAATTCTTTCAACGCATCTTGTCCCTCGATATAATCTAAAAACATCTCTGAAAAAGAGCCTGCTTTTCGTAAAGATAGATGTGTTTTTTTCATGATTAGGCTAGGCTTTTATGGGTTTTGCATATAAATCAAAAGCCGATGCAGATGTGATTACTACTTCACAAAAATCTCCCACCCTAAGATAACCATTATCCGAATTTATGAGTACTTCATTATCCACTTCAGGAGAATCATGCTCGGTACGTCCCACATATTGTCCTCCCTCAAACCGATCAATCAACACGCGGTATTTTTTCCCCACTTTTTCAGCATTTATTTCTTCGGAAATTCCCTCTTGTAATTCCATAATTGCCTCTAAGCGTTGTTGCTTTACCTCATCGGGAACATCATCTTTCATCGTATAAGAATGGGTGTCCTCCTCATGAGAATAGGTAAAGACACCTAATCTTTCAAATCTATTTTTTTCAACAAAGTCCATCATCTCCAAAAATGCTTCTTCTGTTTCGCCCGGATGCCCGACGATCAGCGTGGTTCTAATGGCAATTTTAGGAATTTTCTCTCTTATGACATTCAAAAGAGCCTCTGTTTTCTCCCGAGTCGTACCTCTTCGCATCAATTCAAGCATGCGCGTTGATCCATGCTGTAAGGGTATGTCCAGATAATTACAAATATTGTTCCTCTTGGCCATCACATCCAAAACATCCATCGGAAATCCACTAGGAAAGGCATAGTGAAGCCTGATCCAATCAAGGCCTTCGACATCTGCCAACTGATTCATCAAATCAGCAAGGGCTCTTTTTTTATAAATATCTAAGCCATAATAAGTTGAGTCTTGAGCAATTAATAAAATCTCTTTGGTCCCGTTTTTCACTAAATTCTTTGCTTCCAAAAGAATCTCTTCAATGGGTTTTGAAACGTGCTTGCCTCGCATCAATGGGATGGCGCAAAAGGTACAGGGTCGGTCACAACCCTCGGATATTTTCAAATAAGCATAGTGGTTAGCGGTCGTGGTAATGCGTTCCCCTAGTAATTCACTTTTATAGTTAGCATTAAACCTTTTTAGCAGCAGAGGAAGTTCCATGGTCCCAAACCAGCCATCTACGTTTGTGATTTCTTTTTGAAGCTCTGATCTGTAGCGCTCCGAGAGACAGCCCGTGACAAAAACTTTCTCCACCATACCCTCCTCTTTGGCATCTGCATACCTCAATATCGTATCGATTGATTCTTGTTTTGCATTATCAATAAACCCGCAGGTATTGATCACAATTATATTGGCAGCATCGCTTTCTGACTCATGGGTGGTGTCAATTTGGTTGCCTCTTAATTGAGTCAACATAACTTCTGAATCCACAATATTCTTGGAACACCCAAGTGTCACAATGTTCACCTTATCCTTTTTTTTTCCTTTGGTCTTCACAAAATAATATTAATTTTTTACAAAGCTAATACAAATGGAGTCGCTTAAGCATCCAAGATGAGCATCCATTCACTAACTTTGTAAATAATGCGATTTTGGTTATTCTTTTTGAGTTTTGGCTTTTGCCTCTTCGAATCCTGTAATGAGATTGAGGATTGCACATTGGATCCTTATGGAAATTATGCGGTAGCCACATTTGATGTGTTAAATGATGAAGTTCAAATCATTGCCTTTGATTCAATCATTCTAGAAGGTTTTGGTCGATTGCCAGGAGATCAAGATACACTCATAGGCCTGCTCCTACCTTTGCCTGTTGAAAACACCGAAGCGGTCTTTCATTATTACACAGACAGTAGCCTTTATTCATTGGCCATTACTTATAAGGTTCAACCTCTCATTTATGCGCTTTCTTGTGAGGCTGCCATTAGGTTTTATGACTTAGACACAAGCTATCACTCTTTTGACTCCCTGGTGATCGTTGGATCAGAAGTTCATTTCGATTATGTCCCTATCAATTTTGAAATCTATTTATAACATCCTATTTCTCACACTTCTCCCTTTTATCGGGATGAGCCAAATAGCAGACACCGTGCGCATTAAACCGGATTGGAATCCCTCAAGGTTACATGTTGGAATCGAGGGCTCACGGTTAATAGGGACGGCCATAAAGGGTTATAAACGTTCTTTGGGTGGAATGGTGGACCTTGATTTTCATCGATTCCTCCTCGCCTTTGAGGGTGGGGCAGAAGAAATTAACCGATTAAAAACCTATGAATATACCAATCAAGGGACTTTTTTCAAGTGGGGTCTCGATTACAATCTCATCCCTCACAATAAATACAGAAATATGGTTTCCTTGGGTCTGAGGTATGCGAAAAGTAGGTTTTCTGACCAATTGACTTTTGCAGAGGAAAATCCTTGGTTCGGTACCCAAACCTTGCAATTCTCTAATAAGGATGTTTCAGCCCATTGGACAGAAATATTGTTGCGGCTCAATGTACACGTTTGGAAAAATGTTTTGCTAGGCGCTGTCCTACGAATCGAACTCATGAAAAATGTTTCTGCTCCGGATCAATTCATCCCTTTTGATATCCCCGGCTGGGGCAGGAATTGGAAAAGTGGTACCGATGACAAAACAGCCAATATGGGATTCAGTTATTATCTGATTTATAATTTCTCTTTTCGCGAAAAAGAAATCCCTCTTAAAAAAATAAAATAATGGCTTACTAAAGGAATTTAACATCATCGATGATGTCTATCCCCACCTTTTGGTGAATTAATTTCAAGACTTTAGCCTTTGACATATTCAGTTCTTGTTTCAATGGCGCTGAATTCATGTTGACATAAAGTGTCTTTTTTTTGATAAACATTCGAGCCGTACGACTCGCGATAGTAGGCCCCATAAGTTCCTGCCACATGCCAATAAGTTTGTGCTCATTGAGCTTTCCCTCGAGCTTTTCTTCTTTTAAGTATTTACCAATGGCCTCTCGTAAGCTTTGGGTACGGTCATGTTTCATAACTGTTCACCTTTCCATTTTCTATTTCAAATATTTTAGCATTGTGCTTGCCTTTCATGAGTAAAGATGACCTTTCTTTTCGAGCATCCGTGATAAAAACTTGACCAAATCTTGCCGAATCACTTAATAAATCCGTGAGCCTCCCAATGCGCTCATCATCGAGTTTGTCAAAGATGTCATCCAACAGCAACATCGGCTTTGTCTGCGTCGCTTTGGCCAAATAATCATATTGTGAAAGCCGTAACGCAATTAAAAAACTTTTTTGTTGCCCTTGAGAGCCAAACTTTTTTAGAGGCTGCCCATCCATTAAAAAGGAGTAATCATCCTTATGTGATCCCACATTTGTTCGTAAGGTCAAAAGATCTTTCTTTCGACTTTCTAAAAAAGTATGCTCAAAATCCCCTGCTAATATCTGAGATTGGTAAGTCATTGAACAAGTTTCATGTTCAAAAACAATTAGCCCTTCATTGGCGCTCAAAAAGGGAACAAACTTATCGACAAAATCTGCACGCACGTGACTCAAGCTTTTGGACAACGTGATTAATTGGGTGTCATAAGTATCTAAAAGTGATTCATTGGATGCCTTTAAATGGCCCTCCATGCCCTTTAATAATGCGTTTCTTTGGCTCAAAATTCTATTATATACCATCAGATCAGCTAAATATTCTTGATTGTATTGGGCAATACAACCATCTACCCACTTTCTGCGAACTTCACTAATTTCCCGTATCAAATCGCTGTCATAGGGGGTACTTAGGACTAAAGGCAATTTGCCAATGTGTTCAATAATCCGATCATAGGGAGACCCATTGAGTTTGATTACCTTTTTTTTCCTCAATTCATGGTAACAAATCACTTCATGGGTTTGTCCATCATTTTCAAAATCTCCTTTGACAAGAAAATACAACGCCCCTTTTCTGATATTCTGATTATCTGTATTTACAAAAGCGGTCTTAGTGAAGGTTAAATAATGTAATGCATCTAATAAATTCGTTTTCCCCATACCATTCTGACCGAGGAATAACTGAATCCCCTCTGTAAATTCCAAGGCCAAATTTTCGTAATTCTTAAAATTTTGAAGTGCAAGTGCGTTGATTTTCATTAAATTTGAGGATCAGTATATTTTAATTATTTTTGCCCTTCATTTATATTACTTAAGGCAAATTAAAGAATTTTACATCAGAGCGTAGGTGGTATGGTAGCGAAAACAAAAAAAAATAACAAAGTAGCCTTTTCTAAAGAAACCTACTTGAATTGGTATGAACAAATGTTATTCATGCGCAGATTTGAAGAAAAGGCAGGACAATTGTACGGCCAACAAAAAATAAGAGGATTTTGCCACCTCTACATTGGCCAAGAGGCCTGTGCAGCAGGTTCGGTTTCTGCGCTTATCAAAGGAGATAAATACATCACTTCTTACCGAGATCATGCCCATCCTATTGCCCTAGGTACTGACCCTAAATACATCATGGCAGAATTATTCGGTAAGTCAACCGGTGTCTCCAAGGGAAAGGGAGGCTCTATGCACATGTTTGATAAAGAAGTGGGTTTTGTGGGTGGTCATGGAATTGTGGGAGGTCAAATTCCCTTGGGTGCAGGACTTGGATTCGCAGAAAAATACAAAGGTACGGGGAACTTGTGCATCTGCTATATGGGAGATGGTGCCGTACGACAGGGCGCTTTTCATGAAGCATTAAATTTAGCCATGACGCAAAAAACTCCTGTCATCTTCGTAATAGAAAACAATGGCTATGCCATGGGGACGTCCGTAGAACGGAGCTCCAATGTCACCGAACTTCACCAGTTGGGGGAAGCTTACGACATCCCTTCTGCCGCGGTTGACGCCATGAGTGTTGAGGCAGTTCACAATGCTGTTACTGAAGCAGCTGCGCGTGCACGACGCGGGGATGGGCCCACCTTACTTGAATTTAGGACGTATAGATACAAAGGTCATTCCATGTCAGATCCAGCCAAATACAGAACCAAAGAAGAAGTGGCCTCTTATAAAGACCGAGATCCTATCGAACAAATTAAAAACGTGATATTAAATAAAAAATATGCGACTGAGGAAGTTCTCAAAGAAATGGACGTAAAACTAAAGGAGCGCGTGGCCGAGGCCGTTATTTTTGCCGAAGAATCTCCCTATCCTGACCCTTCAGATGCCTATCAAGACGTTTACACAGAAAATGATTATCCTTTTGTATTGGAGTAATCTCTAAATCACATTATTGCATTATCTTTGCACATTAAAAAAATCTACATAAATGGCTAAGTCCAAGAATAAAGAATCAAAAGGATTAGATCTCATTGAGAATCCTGAAGCGATAATCAGCAAAACAGAAGCTTTTTTTAACGATAAAAAAAACCAAAATATCGTATTTATCTCAATAGGTATTGCCAGTTTAGTCCTAATTGCTTTCTTGGGCTTTTCATATCTAAATAAAAATAAAAATGCTGAGGCACAAGAAGAAATGTTTCAGGCAGTTTACTACTTTGAAGCAGACAGTATTGGTTTGGCGCTCAATGGAGATGGTAATAATTATGGATTCTTAGATGTCCTTTCGCTCTATTCAGGAACGGATGCCGCCAATCTCTCTAACTTTTATATTGGTGCTATTTATCTGCGTTTAAAAGATTTTAACAATGCCATAAGATACCTCAATGATTTTAAGAGTAATGATTTTCTCCTGCAAGCCAGGGCTTATTCATTGATAGGAGACGCCCACATGGAATTAGATGACTTTGATAAGGCGGGTAATTATTTTATAAAAGCGGCACAGCACAAGGCTAATAAAGACTTTTCCCCTTATTATTTAAATAAATACGCCCTTGCCTTGGAATTGAAGGGTGATTTGAAAGAAGCTATAAATGCGCATGACAAAATAATACAGGAATACAGGAATTCTGTATTATTTCAGGAATCTCAAAAGCAAAAGGCGAGATTAGAAGGGTTAATCGTAGAATAAGCAATCTCATCACAGAAATAACAAGGGGAAGGTAAGCTAACTTCACCCTTATTCTCACTTATGGCGAGTACAATAAAAAATTTGAGTACATTCAGTGGCGGCGACCTCCCAGACATCACATTGAAAAAATTTGGTATCGTGGTCTCGGAATGGAATGATGAAATCACCCATGCCCTCATGTCTGGTGCCCTTGAGACCCTACTTAAATATGGTGCTAAAAAAGAAAACATCATCATCAGGAGTGTCCCCGGTAGTTTTGAATTAACACTGGGTGCTCAAACTTTGGCTCAAGATCAAAATATTGATGCCATCCTTTGTCTGGGCTGTGTAATACAAGGTGAAACTCCCCATTTTGATTTTATATGTAATGCTGTAGCCCAAGGCATTACCACTTTAAACCTAAAATTTCACAAACCTATTGTCTTTGGTGTCTTAACTACCCACACACTACAACAAGCCATCGACCGATCCGGCGGTAAGCATGGCAACAAAGGAGATGAAGCGGCCATGACCGGGATTAAAATGTTGAATATTATTTAAAAACATGAAAGTTTATAAATTCGGGGGTACCTCAGTCGGTACGCCAGATCGAATGAAGCACGTAGCGGAATTGATTACTACGGATAACGAAAAAAAAATCATTGTATTATCAGCCGTATCGGGCACTACCAATGCCTTAGTGGAAATTGGCAATCTTTTCCAGTTGGGAAATATTGATGGGGCAATTGATCGGCTAGAAAAATTAAGAGCGACCTACGATCCCTTCATACAATCCCTACTCACTGAAGTTTCGAATAAAAAAATAGCTTTTGAAATAGTTAATCAATATTTTAACGAAATGCATCGGCTCATTCATCAGCCCTTCTACAACCAGATTCTTAAAATTATCGTAGTAAATGGTGAATTGATCTCAACCCATCTTTTCCAAACCTATTTAAATGAAAAACACCCCGGCCATTCAGTATTAATTCCAGCCGCTGAGTTCATGTATCTCAACGAATCAGAAGAGCCTAATATGGCTTTAATTTCGGCTAAATTAGAAAGTTTACTCAACCAAAACACCAATTATGAATTATTTGTCACACAAGGTTTTATCTGTCGAAATTGTTCGGGAGGTATTGATAACTTAAACCGAGGAGGTAGTGATTATAGTGCAACCATCATGGGTGCGGCCCTAAATGTAAAAGAAATCCAAATTTGGACAGATATTGATGGCATGCACAATAATGACCCTAGAATCGTAGATAATACCAAACCCATCTCTAATTTGTCCTTTGAAGAAGCAGGTGAGTTGGCTTATTTTGGGGCAAAAATTTTACACCCAACCTGTATCATACCCGCACAGCAATTTGACATTCCTGTAAGGATAAAAAATACTATGAAGCCTTTGGCATATGGTACACTCATTACCTCTAATCAAAATCCTGAAACAGTTAAAGCCATTGCTGCTAAAGACGGCATTACGGCAATCAAAATCAAATCTTCTAGGATGATTTTGGCTTATGGCTTTCTAAGAAAAGTTTTTGAGGTTTTCGAACAGTATCAAACCCCCATCGATATGATTACTACATCGGAAATTGCGGTTTCTATTACCATAGATGATCCAATGTTTCTTGAGCAAATCATTCAAGATCTTCAAAAGTATGGAAAAGTAGAAGTTGATCTCAATCAAACCATAATCTGTATCGTGGGAGATATGGTCGCAGAGCAAAAAGGCATCAGTAGTGAAATTTTTAAAGCCCTTGAAGAAATCCCTATTCGAATGATCTCTTATGGTGGGAGTAGAAACAACATCTCCCTTCTCGTAAAAAATAACTTGAAAGAAAAAACTTTAAAATCCCTCAATAGCCATTTATTCAATCTATAATTGAATGTTAAGCGTTCATTAAGGACTATAATAAACTCCTGACGAGCTATCTTCGAACGCGCCCGTAACTGATTTTAACACATTCACCTCTTTCCTCAATTTCAAAACTGCCATAAAACTAAAAATTAAGGCTTCTTTAAAATTAATGATTTCTGCTTTTGGCATCACTACCCTTACACCCAAGGCCCCTTCTATAGCCTCTAATAAAGCTTTATTATAAGTCCCTCCACCGGTAACAAGGACGGTATTAAAATCCACCTCCAAGAGGCTTTCTGCTATCTGATCTCCAACAAATTTACAATAAGTAAACGCGAGATCCTTTGGATCTTCTCGCTCAGGTAATTTGCTCAATACCTCTTGTTCCACCCATTCATTGCTGATTGATTTTGGCCCTTTTTTTTGATAAAAATGAGGGGTTTCTAAGGAAGCATGCCATGATTTCAAAAAAGTCCCTGAACGCCCCATTTTTCCGTCTTGATCAAATGGCATTCCCATGCGATTGGCAATTTTATTTAATACCTGATTACAAGGCGCCACATCAAAAGCCCTCGGCAATGCCTCGCAGTTGATGGTTAGGTTGGCAATCCCCCCTAAATTAATACAAACATCGTAGGCTGAAAATAGATGTTTGTCACCAATGGGTACCAGTGGGGCACCAGCGCCCCCTAATAAAACATCTTTAGATCTAAAATCATTTAGGGTAGGTATCTTGGCATAGCTGGCGATGGCCTGACCACTGCCAATCTGAATACTGTATCCCTGTTTTGGATGATGAAAAACCGTATGCCCATGAGACCCTATAATTTGTGGTCGGTAATTATGCCGTTGACAAAAGTCCCGAATCATCTGCCCCATCCAAATACCCAATCGCACATCTAGCTTTACGAGTTCCTCTCCAGAAAGTTCTCTGGCCTTTAGTAAAAGAGCATAAATATCCCTAGGGAAAGGAATAGTCTCTCCCTTCAAGTTTTGAAACTGCCATTTTGATTCAATATATTTATAATCACAATAACATATATCAAGCCCATCAAGTGAAGATCCGGACATTACGCCAACTGCTGATAGTTCATTCATTATATTTGCTAATTAACGATTTATTCTTTGAGTAACAAATCAAACTTCGTAATTGATATTGGAAACAGCCGCATAAAGTCCTCTCAAGTTCAAGGTAATTTAATTTTAGAATCTAAAACTTGGGATCGGATAGAATCATTGGTAACAGCCCTTCCAAAAGATCAAAATACCATTGTATGCTCCGTAAAGCATAATTCAGAACAAATAAAGAATATTTTTGGTGATGGCGTCTTTATTTTCAATGAACATTCAAAATTGCCTATTCGTATTAACTATGATACGCCCCAAACCCTAGGCCGTGACCGGATTGCCAGTGCCGTAGGCGCCCACTTCCTTTTTCCATCAGAAGATTTACTGATCATTGATGCCGGCTCCTGTATCACCTATGACCTTCTCATCAACAACAGCTTTGAGGGAGGAATTATTAGTCCTGGATTCAAAATGCGACTCAAAGCCATGCATGAAATGACGGAGCAACTCCCCGATGTAATAGCCCAAAGCGATCAATATGAATGGGGATTGATTGGGAAATCGACCGCTTCATGCATGATTTCTGGGGCAAAAAATGGAATAAAAAATGAAATTAATGGAATCGTTTCTCGTTTAAAAGAAAAATATGTGTCTTTAAGGGTATTAATGACAGGTGGAGATGCCATACTTTTTGAAAGCAACGTAAAAGGTAGCATCTTTGTGCGCTCAAATTTAGTCCCCTTGGGATTGAATCAAATTTTAATCAATAATGAGGATATTTAAATATTTATTGACCTTATCCATTGTCTTATTTTGCCTGAAAGGCAATAGCCAACACGTAGCAAGTACTTATGCAATATACGGAATTGGTGAACTAAACAACAATACCCTAGCTCACAACCAAGCCATGGGAGGACTAGGTGTAGGAATGCCTCAGCGTTTTAATATAAATCTTCAGAACCCAGCATGGCTCACATATAACCAACTTAGCTCCTTTAATGTAGGACTTCAGGGAGAAGCTAGAACCTATAAAAGTGAGCTAGAAAACGGATCCAAAAAAACTGGCAGCATCAAGCATATGGTGTTTTTTGTCCCTTTATTGAATGGTAAATGGGGTTCTGCCATTTCCTTACTCCCCTTCAGTTCCGCGGACTATGAGGTTGGAGGCAGTAGTGAAGTTGCCAACGCAACGCCAACGGAAAGAACAAATGATCTATTCATTGGAAGTGGTGGCCTTTCTCAATTTGCTTGGTCAAATGGATTTCGTATTTTTAAATCCACAAACATTGGTTTTAATTTGATGTATGTCTTTGGTGCGATCGACAAGCAAAATCAGAGTTCCTTAGCTTCGGATTCGAGCAGTATTGGATATTACACCCAATTATCAACCAATGATACCTATAAATCTGTTTTATTTTCTGTTGCCCTAGCCCACAAAATGAAGATTAACGAAACCCATGAGATTAATTTTGGAATTACTTATCAACATCCGGGCCAACTTGAAGGCTCAAAAGATGCTTTCCTATCACGATACATAGAAAATAGCGTGCTCCAAGTCGGTTCACCAATGCCTATATCTAATGAAGAAGCCATCACCTTTGATTTACCCAAAAAATTAAGTTTTGGTATCTCCTATGGATTGATTGACAAGTACAAAATTGGATTAGACATTAACTTAGCCAACTGGACTTCAAATGGATCAAACAATACACTCGTCCAAAATACGCAAGAATTTATTCTTGGCGGTGAAATGACGCCCGATAGCCGGAATATTACCAATTATTTAAAACGGGTCACTTACCGCTTTGGCTTCAACTATGGAAAACTGCCTTACTTAGTCCAAAACAACAGCATTAATGAGTTTGGCATTAATTTTGGTGCTTCATTTCCTGTGGCAGGTTTATCAACTTTGGATCTTGCCATTAAATTTGGTGAAAGAGGAACTATTGAGAATGGATTGGTCAATGAATCTTTCATGCAAATTGTTTTAGGTTTGACAATTAATGAAAAATGGTTTATCAAAAGAAAATACAATTAATTAATACGCTTGAAGAAAATGAATAAATTAATAATAACAACACTCCTTTTAGTAAGTTTAGTAAGTACAAGCGTTTTTAGCCAAGCCGGTTGGAATTGGGGTGAGCAAATTGATGTTGCCAAAGAGAATAATGCCATCTATACCGATATGGTCAAAATAGAAAAATATTTAGACGCGATAGCACCACACGCCTGGCTCCTCGAAAATACACCCGATTTAAATGAGTCTCTTTATCAAAATGGAGCGAAAATTTATAGTGGATTGGCAAATAAAGAGTCGGATAAAGCTCAGAAAGCTGCTTATCAAGCAAAAGCTTTGGAGATGTATGATTTGAGAATTGAATATTTTGGCAATGAAGCCTCCGTTCTGAATCGCAAGGCCTTTCCCGCTTATAAGTTTTATAAAGGGGATAAATCCAAATATGTTGAATTACTGGATTTATTCGAAAAGACTTTTGCCCTCAGTGGTGCCAATTTCTCACCCAATAATTTTGTCGCTTACATGGATGTAGTACGCAGATTTAAAGCCACCGGTGGGGAGCTATCGGACGAAAAAGTATTGGATATTTATACCGGCTTAATGGATGCTTTGGATGGCCAAATCGCCGCATCCAGCAACCCCGCTTCTCTAGAAAGGGTCGCGGAAAATGTAGATAAACTCCTCACCTTAACAATCGATTTAAGTTGTGATTATGTTGAAAGTCTATTAGGACCAAAATTGGCCGAAACAGGGGATATAAAAGTAGCCTCAAAAATATTTAAGCTCATGCTTCAAAATAAATGTACGGATCGCCCATTGGCTTTCGAAGCGGCTAAGATTGTAAACCAGAATTCTCCTGATTTTGCCATATCAAAATTCCTCGCCTCGCGGGCATCAAAAGAAGATGATCGGCAAGGTGCCATTCAATACTATAACCAAGCCCTTACGCTTACCGAAGAAGTAACTAAAAAAGCTGAAATCTATTTAAGCTTGGCCAAAATCGATTACCAAGCAGGTTTAAAAGGTAGTGCAAGAAGTAATTGTAGAAAGGCCCTTTCAGCAGATCCTTCTATGAGTGATGCGCACGTATTGATTGGAAATCTATACCTATCAAGCTTTGAAGAATGTAAGCAAGGTGAATTTAAAACGGTTGACTATGCCATCTTTATAGCAGCCCATAATGCGTTCCAAAAAGCTGGGGATTACGGGAATATGAAAAAGTCAGAAGCCCTTTTCCCTTCTATCACAGATATTTTCACTGAGGAATACACAGAAGGTCAATCTATTAAAATTGACTGTTGGATTAATGAGAGCGTTATACTCCAGAAACGAGCTGAAAATTAAACTCCATTCAAAAACGAGCTGGAATCATTTTTTTGCTCGTTTTTGTGTTTTAGTGGCCGTCTGTATAGTTGGTCAAACTTCTTGTAACAGTAGAAAAGAGTTACTTAATCAGGAAATATACAATGGCCCCATCATGGAGATGTCAAATGTAAATACCATGATGACCGACTCAGGTAAGTTAATTCTTCGTCTGAAGGCCCCTGACCAATTACAATTTGAAAATGGTGATAAAGGTTGGCCCAATGGACTAATATTGGAGTATTACTCCACCCCTAACAAGCCCATTTGTACCTTCCGCTCAAACGCCGCGAATTTTAATGCTAAAAACAACCTTTACAAAGGAGAAGGAAATGTCGTAGTTAAAAATGTAGACACTGGTGATGAACTCAATACAGAATTATTATTTTGGAGTCCTGCGGAAGAAAAATTTTATACCGATAATTTTGTTACCATTATTTCGGATGGTGAAGTTCATACAGGTAAAGGCTTGTCTGCCAATCAAGATTTTTCATCCTATGAAATCTTGGAACCCGCTGGAACGATCCAAATAGAAGAAGAGGATATATAACTAAGACCCACCCCAGCTTTGACTAAAAAAAACGCAATTATTTTTTATTCGGCCATTGGATTTTTCCTCATTGGACTTTATGAAGCCTTTTTTTTAGGGATTGAAAAATCCTACGGGGTTTTTATGTTTAGCATTGCTTTATTATTTCTGTACCATTTTAGAAAAAATATGCCGGAAAAAAATCCAAAAAAAATTAAGAAAAAAAAAGTAAAAAAATCTAAAAAGAGATGATAATCGATCCTTTATTAATGGTTTGTATATGTTTGATATTTTCCGGATTCTTTTCTGGTATGGAAATCGCATATATCTCAGCAGATAAATTAAGAATTGAGATGCTCTCTCAGAAGAAAGGATTAATGGCTTCTTCTTTGTCCTATTTTCAAAGGCATCGTGCCCGTTTTTTATCAACTACTTTGGTCGGTAATAATTTAGCCTTAGTCTTGTACGGTATCCTTATGGCAACGCTGTTAGAGCCTAGAATCATCAATATCCTTCCCCATTGGATAGATAGCCCGATCATTGCCTTAGTCATACAAACTTTAATCGCAACATTTATTGTATTAATCACCGCCGAATTCCTCCCTAAGAGTCTTTTTTTATTAAATCCAGACACCTTACTTCGAATATTTTCTCTCCCTATGATGGGACTGTTCGTACTCATGTCCCCATTGGTTTGGATGGTTGAGATCATTTCCAAATTCATTGTTACTCGAATTTTTCAACTTTCCTATGCTGAGAGTCAATCCTTATTTGCCCTGACCGATCTCAACAACTTTGTCAAGAAGAATACGGAGCATTCTGAAATCGAAGATCAAGAGATCGACGTAAAGTTTTTTAATAATGCGATCGAATTCAAAGAAATCCAAGTTCGAGAATGTATGATTCCCAGAACAGAAATTATCGCGGTCGACATCAATGATGATTTACTTAAACTCAGTGCTGCTTTTATTGACAGTGGCCACTCCAAGATCATCGTATACAAAGAAAATATTGATAATGTTATTGGCTATTGTCATTCTTTAGAAATGTTTAAAAAGCCTAAATCAATAAAAGACATATTAACAACGATATTGATTATCCCAGAAACGATGCCTGCCAATGAACTTTTGGTCAGACTCATTGCAGACCAAAAGAGCCTGGCACTGGTAGTAGATGAATTTGGTGGTACGGCAGGTTTGGTGAGTATAGAAGATGTCATGGAGGAGATCTTTGGTGAGATAAGAGATGAGCATGACGATGAGTTTTTAATTGAACAAAAAATCGCAGAAAACATTTTCCTTCTGAGTGCTCGTCACGAAATCGACGCCCTCAACGAAAAATATAATTGGTCATTGCCTAAGGGGGATTATGATACCTTAGGTGGGCTTATTTTAGCTAAAAATGAAGATATCCCTACGATCCAAGATGAAATTGGCATCGATCATTTTCTTTTTCAAATAATCAACATGGAGGACAATCGAATCGATCAAGTTCGGCTCACAATACAGAATTATAAGGACCCATTGTAAATCAATGGTTTAGATCATTTTTATATTCCATTCAAAACGCTATTTTTGCGTTCTTTATTTTAAACAAAAAATAATATGGCGTTGATTAACACACTTAGGCAAAAAGCTGGTAAAATCGTTGTTGGTTTTGTTGCTTTTTCTATGTTCTCATTCATTCTTACGGATTTATTTCAAGGAAATTCCTTTTTTAATGGGGGCTCTAACGAGATCGGTGAAATCAATTCTAACACCATTAGTTATCCCCAGTTTCAACAAAAAGTTGACGAACTCTCTCAAAATTTTCAACTAAATACAGGTAGAAGTCCATTAGCCGAAGATTTGGAACAAATCAGACAGCAGGCATGGCAACAGTTTATTATTGAGAATGTATTTGATGAACAGTATGCTGACCTCGGATTGGATGTAACCACCCCCGAATTGATAGATATGGTTCAAGGAGTAAATATTCATCCTCAAATCAGACAAATATTCGCTGACCCCAATACAGGGGTTTTTGACAAACAAAATATCATTAGCTTTTTACAGCAGCTCAATAATGCCCCGCCACAACAAAGACAGTCATGGCTCACTTTTGAAGCCTCTCTACCGGCATCCAGGAGGTTAACTAAATACGAAAATTTATTAGCCTTAACTAAATACGCTAACATTCATGAAGCCAAAGTAGCCTATGAAAAGAATACAAGTCTGACTGCTGCCTATTTATATGTCCCGTTCTTCTCTGTAAACGATTCACTGGTGACAGTAACGGAATCAGAAATTGAATCCTATCTCCGTAAAAATGCGGATCAATACAAAAGAGACGCTTCTAAAGATGCCAAATATGTTATCTTTCCCATCGCTCCATCATCAGAAGATACCGCTTTTGTAAAAGAAGAAATGATGGTCATTAGGGAGACCCTTTTATCTGGACAAAATGATTCTGTTTTTGCCGAAATTAACTCTGACGGAATTACCCCATTTGGCACCTATAACCCGAATAACTTACCATCATGGTTAAATTTAGATCCGGATGCTCTAGAAGTAGGTTATGTGTCTGATCTCATCTTATCCAATGACGCTTACAGTGTTTACAAAATAAGTAACATTCAGCAAGGAGATGAATCCTATTTACGTGCAAGTCATATTTTGTTCAAAGTCGAAAATGAAAGTGGTTCAGCTAAGGCCCAAGCCAAAAAAGAGGCACAACGTGTTTTAGCCGAAATCAAAAGGGGTGCTGACTTTGCTGAAATGGCTCGTGTCTACGGCACTGATGGTACCGCGTCGAGAGGTGGCGATTTGGGGTGGTTTGGTGAAAATTCGGATTTTGATCAAAAATTTAAAGAGGCCTCCTTTGCTAAGCGAGGTAAAGGACTCCTCTCCAATATAGTTGAAACCTCATTTGGCTATCACATCATTGAGGTCACGGAGGCAAAAACCAACACCATTTATAAGATTGCTCAGATTGAAAAAGAGCTGTTTTCATCCGATCGAACGCTCAACACCATTTATCGCCAGGCAGAATTATTTGCGGCAGAAACCTCAGACGAGAGTACTTTTATCGAAACCGCCACTGAGAAGGGTTATGAAATTCGCAAGGCCTTAAAAGTAAGTAAGGATGATAAATTCATAGGAGGTCTTGCGGACGCTCGAAATATTGTGTTTTGGTTGTTCAATGAAGCCTCAAATGATGAGGTCTCTGAAGTTTTTGAGCTCGATAATAGATATGTTGTAGCCATTCAAACGGGAGCACAAGAAGAAGGCACCGCCCAAATGGAAGATGTAACCAATGAACTGGAAAGAAAAGTATTAGATGATAAAAAAGCAGATCTGATTATCTCTCGCTTATCAGCATTGACTGGATCTTATGATGAAATGAATGAGGCATATGGATCTGGAGGGCGAATTGGAGTAGCTGACCTGACCTTAAGTGCCAATAACATTCCAAACATTGGATTTGCTCCAGAGGCTATTGGAGTCGCTTTTTCTCTTGAAGAAGGAGAAGCCACGCTCCCTTTTAAGATACAGAATGGAATAATTATGCTCACGATCACGACTAAAACCCCGTTAGAAGAGCTCAGTGATTACGAAGCCTACAGAAATGTCGTCCTCAATGCGCAAACAGAAGTAAGAAGAAGAGAAGATCCTTTTACCTATCAAAACATCTATAATGCACTCATTGAATCTGTTGAAATAGTAGATAATAGGTACAAGTTTTATTGATCAAAACAAAAATTATACCACTAAAGCCTGTCATATGACAGACTTTTTGATCTTAATCTAATGAATTGGGACGTTCAACAATTTAAAGAAAAGCTGGAAGCCAATCATGACTTCCCGTGTGCTTATATGTTTAAGTTTATTGTCCCCTTGAACAAGAAAGAAGCGCTTATCGATTTACTGCCAAAAGTAGCGCTCAAAATAAAAACAAGTGCTACCAACAAATTTGTTAGTATCACGCTCAGCGTGGAAATAGAATCGAGTGATAAAGTAATTGATATTTATAACCAAGCCTATCAAATAGAAGGCATCATCGCAATATAATTATGTGGAAAGAAGAGCATAAAACCCTCACGCGAACTTTTAAATTCAAAAATTTCAGTAAGGCTTTTTCATTCATGACGCAAGTCGCTATCGAAGCTGAAAAGCTCAATCATCATCCCAACTGGTCCAATGAATACAATGTGGTCATCATCAATCTTTCTACACATGATGCAGGTAACATCATCACTAACAAAGATCGAGAATTGGCGCAAGCCATAGATCGCCTTTTAGAAGATGCTGGATAATACTGTCCTTTTTTTGGTCCCCACCCCTATCGGAAATCTTGCGGATATGACCTTTAGAGCCATTGACGTACTGAAATCTGTAGACCTCATACTGGCCGAGGATACGCGTACCAGCGGGGTTTTGCTTAAACACTATGAGATTCATACACCTATGAAAAGTTTTCATGCGCACAACGAGCATCAACAAACCGAGGTCGTGATCAAAAAATTAGAGGAAGGTATCAAAATCGCTCTTATTTCTGACGCTGGAAGTCCCGGTATTTCCGATCCCGGCTATCTATTGGCCAAAGCGGCACTTGATGCTCAACTTCAAATAGAAGCCTTACCCGGTCCAACCGCCCTCATTCCAGCAATTATTAAATCTGGATTTCCCAATAATCGATTTGTTTTTGAAGGCTTTCTCCCTCAAAAGAAAGGACGTGCCTCCAGGATCAATTCATTAAAAAATGAAGAAAGGACACTGATCTTTTATGAATCCCCCCATCGGATACTAAAAACATTAATGCAATTTGAAGCCGCTTATGGGGAGGATCGAAAAGTATCTGTTTCCAGGGAATTGAGTAAAAAGTTCGAACAAACCATAAATGGTTCCTTATCCTCGGTACGTGCCCATTTTGAAAGTCACAAACCCAAAGGAGAATTTGTCATTGTTTTATCGGGTAATTCCATCAAATGAACTTAGAAAAAATCATTAAAGAGGCCCTTCCAGCTCTTCAAAAAACGGGCACATGGATTCAAAATGAGGCCCAATCTTTTGATCTCAATAAAGTAGTTCTCAAAGGTAAGAATGACCTAGTTTCCTATGTGGATAAAGAAGCCGAAAAAAAATTAGTTATTGATTTAAAAAGTATCCTGCCAGAAGCGGGATTTATCACTGAAGAAGATACTGCTGATGATGATCAAAAAGAATTTACCTGGATTGTCGATCCCCTAGATGGCACAACTAATTTCATACATGGGCTGCCCGTATATTCTATCAGCGTTGGGCTCTTACAGGGCAAAGATATCGTGGGGGGTATTGTTTATGAATTAAACAAAAAGGAGCTCTTTTATGCTTGGAAAGGTGGGGGTGCTTTTTTAAACGATAACCCAATCCGTGTGGCCCCTACCCAAGATTTATCCAATAGCCTATTGGCAACGGGCTTCCCTTATTACCAATTCGATAAATTAGATAACTACCTAGCCATTATCAAAGATTTGATGATGCACTCACATGGCTTGAGAAGGCTGGGAAGTGCTGCAGTAGACCTTGCCTATGTAGCATGCGGCAGGTATGAAGGATTTTTTGAGTACAACCTAAACGCTTGGGATATTGCGGCTGGAATACTCTTAGTACAAGAAGCTGGAGGCAGTGTAACTGATTTCTCTGGAGGAAATAACGCGCTATTTGGTCGAGAATTGGTCGCCGCAGGGGACATACATAATGACCTATTGAAAAGCATTCAAAAATATTGGTAGTTATCTTACAGGCTCATTCAAGGGTGCCAACCTTTTTTTAATTATAATAATCCCCCATTGATCCAATTTATATTTAATTTTAAGATACTTAAAACAGAAAAATCCACCAAGACGCTATGGCTTCAACGATTCGTGTTTTTACCCTTATTTTTAGCCTCTTCTGCTTTCTTGGAGCTGCATTTAAATCGAGCAGTCAAAACCAACCCATAAAGCTCTCTGAGGAGGCACAAATCAGCGTGATCACCTTTGGCCCTTACCAAGGTAAACTTTGGTCTGCCTTCGGTCATAATGGCATCAGGGTCTTTGATCCGCTCCTCGACATGGATTGGATGTATGACTGGGGTCGATTTGATTTTGAACAAACCAACTTTTTTTGGAATTTCGCACGAGGAAAAATGTTGTACAGCATAGGGCGTACCCAAAAATATCCCGATGTAAAATCCTATTACATCAAACAAAATCGAAGCGTCAAAGAACAAGTCCTCAACCTAAGCAAGGCTGAAAATCAAGCTTTCTTTAATTCTCTAGAGCACAATAATCTCCCAGAAAACAGGACTTATCTTTACAATTATGTCTACGATAATTGTGCTACTAAAATTCGAGACATCATTCAAGAAATGGTGCCTACAGCAACCTTAGACCTCTCTTTTAAAGTTCCAAAAAAATCGGTCAGAGATCTTATGGATGATTATCTATCTGATCAGCCTTGGGGCGATTTTATTATAGATGTTGCCTTAGCACATCCCATTGATAACGAAGCCTCTGCAAATACCTATCTCTTTTTACCCGACTATGTCCATTTAGCGCTTGAAGGAGGAACCATTGAAAATATCGTAGATACTCTTCCGTTGATCAAGGACTCCATTGCTATCAATGTAATGAAAAATGAAAAACGTACTCAACGTACATTTGACCCTTTCAATACCTTTGTATTGCTCTTTTTTATTGTTGGATTTATTACCAATCAAAACTTTAAAAATAAGAAACGAACGCATTGGATAGATGTACTATTATTCTCTTTAGTTGGTCTCTTTGGCTGGTGGTTTGTATTCCTTTGGGGTGCGACGAGTCATCTTTCAATGTACAATTGGAATTTATTATGGGCGCTTCCCATTCATCTCCCCGTGATTTTTTTTCTGAATCAGCCAAAATGGCGAAAGGCACTCAGTCGTGCTTACAAGTTCATTGCACTTCTCAATTTGTGCCTGCTCCTTTTTTGGGCATTGATCCCGCAACCACTTCACATGGCCCTCATTCCCTTGATCCTTACCCTAGTACTCAGAAGTTTTTATATCAGTTACGATTTAAATAAAGCCCCTCAAGCATCTGTTTAGAAAAGGGCTTTTTACCGCTTAACTCTAGAAAAAGTTGCCTCCTCAAGCAATCTTTACTATTTTGAGGATCAAATAAAATCAGACATCTATTGATGGTATTTATCCCCATTATCCTCGGTATTTTTTTACTGCTCTTCTTAATCACCTTTGTTAAGCTTGATACCTTCATTTCATTTATTTTGGTTTGCCTATTTGTCGGAATTGTGGGCGGATTATCCCTAGAAGAAACGGTCACAACCGTGCAACTTGGGATAGGTAAAACACTCGGCTCTTTGGTCATTATACTAGGTTTTGGGGCCATGCTAGGTAAGCTCATTGCCGAGAGTGGCGCGGCAGATAAAATCACCCATAAATTAGTTGCAAAATTTGGACTTAAAAACATTCAATTCTCTCTAATTTTAGTAGGATTCATCATCGGCATACCCTTGTTCTACACCGTGGGATTTGTCATCTTAGTCCCTTTTGCCATTGCTCTAGCAAGTAAAACAAAATTACCCTTACTCTATTTAGGCTTACCTATGCTGGCCTCTCTATCGGTTACACACGGCTTTTTGCCTCCACATCCAGCGCCAACTGCCATCGCAGGAATATATGGTGCGGCGTTAGATAAAACCATGATTTATGGGGCTATCGTAGGCATTCCGGCCATATTGGCTGCTAAATTTCTTCTGTCTGGGACGATGAATCGGCTTATTCCCAAATTAAAACAGGAATTTATCGTATCAGACGCCAACTCTGAATTTAAAACCCCTAATCTCACTGTAAGTCTAATCATCTCATTACTCCCCGTGATCCTTATCGCTGGAAGTTCACTGTACCATTTAATTTTTAATTACAATCCAATCATCAAGGGGCTAGGTAACCCTGCCATTGCAATGCTTTGCTCAGTCCTCGCCGGTATTTATTTTCTTGGAATCCGTACCGGTCGCAACATGTCAGAGATCATGACAATCTTAAGGGAAGCTGTATCAAGTATTGCTATGGTATTGCTTATCATCGCTGGAGCTGGTGCATTCAAGCAAATCATGATTGCTACTGAAATCAGCCTGCAAATAGGCGCTTTTTTCGAATCATTAGGGCTCTCGCCCATCATATTGGCATGGCTCATTGCGGCTATCATTCGAATCATTGTGGGTTCCGCTACGGTTGCTGGTTTAACCGCTGCGGGAATTATGTTACCCATGGTGGAAGCTTCAGGCATTGCTCCTGAACTTCTAGTTTTAGCTACAGGTGCGGGAAGTATCTTTTTCTCTCATATCAATGATAGTGGTTTTTGGCTTTTTAAAGAATATTTTAATATGAGTATCGGGGAAACCCTACAATCATGGACCGTAATGGAGAGCATCGTTTCTCTTGTTGGATTGATGGGTGTATTGATACTCAATTTGATAGTTTAATTAACCTATGGGAATACAAAATTCGAGAAAATCAACCCGATCCTCCTGTCTACTCCTCCGGAGGGTGTCTACCGACCGGTATTACGTGTAGACGATATACTTTATCCCTCTTCATCAGATCCTTGCTAAAAAATGATACGGACTTAATTACAGAGAAGTTTAGTGCTTTTACTTGCAGAGAACAAGTGATTTCTGCCTATTTGATAGCCACATCGTCCCTTTGTATTCATCAGGAATCATGTTGGTATGGCATTGCGCACGGAAAACATCATTGCTATGGTAGCGTCTCTCGAATTTTTAATCCTCGATCTCATTTATCAAAATGTTCCAACGCAAAATGATCGGCATAATTTTAACCCTTTTTCCCAATTTTTAATGACTTAAGTAAAAGATAAAGACCCTGCTCCTCTTTTTGTCTCAATCATGTATATTCAGATTCTATTGCTCTCTCAACATCTATATTGAATGCGTTTAGGTCTGTCTCATGACCACTGAAGAATCTTACTAATACAGCTCAGATGAAATCCTTTCTCTCCGCAAACGATTGCAATTTTACTTCCCATCATTAACCTCTTCTTATTATCGGAATTCTAAATTTTTATTATTAAAATACACATTATAATTAAACGACTCCTTTGGAACAAGTAACGCTAAACATCATAGATGGTATGATCATTATCTGCTATTTAGTGGGTATTATAGGGTATGGCATCTCAAAAGGGAAGCAGAAATCTTCAGAAGATTATTTTCTGGCTGGGCGTAATTTAACATGGCCCATTGTTGGCATTTCACTCTTTGCAGCGAACATAGGAAGCAGTACGCTAATTGGCCTTACAGCGGACGCCTTTAAAACAAACATTGCTGTTTATAATTATGAATGGATGGCCGCGGTGGTCTTGATAACCTTTGCCATTTTTTTCATGCCTTTTTATTTGAGTTCCAAAGTATACACCATGCCTGAATTCCTTGAAAGAAGGTATGATAGTCGTGCGCGTTATTTCTTTTCTATTATCACTATTGTAGGCAATGTGATTATTGATACCGCTGCTGGACTCTATGCTGGCAATCTTATCTTAAAAATTATTTTCCCTGAATTAGATTCTGCAATCATCATCACCCTATTGGTCATTGCTGGTTTATTAGCCGCCATGTCTTCAAGTATTTCTGCTACTTTAAATTCAGCATCTACATTGATCACAATGGATTTCATTTTAAAATTGAAGCCCAACCTCTCAAGTAAAAATTTGGTGACTTCTGGACAAATAGCTACTGTTATCTTGGTAATGCTTGCGGCAGCTTGGGCACCCCAAATAGAAAAATTTTCTTCCTTATGGGAATATCTACAATTGGTTTTGGGCTTCATTGCCCCCCCTGTCGTATCGGTATTTCTGCTGGGCCTTTTTTGGAAAAGGGGTAATGCAAACGGAGCGTTTACATCCCTGTTAGGAGGACTGATCCTCTCTATAATTTTAATTCTTTCCAAAGTCAATCATTGGTTTCCAGTAATTAATGACATCCATTTTCTGCAAACAGTCCCTCCAAGTCAAGAAAAAATAGAAAATATAACTTGGACCAAAGCAATTTTTAATCAGGAAAATCAGGAGCTGACCGCCTTGGTTTGGTACAAAAATTATCATAATCTTGCGGTTTTATTATTATTACTAACAGCACTCATTGTAGACTATTTTATTTAGAAATGACAGCAATTAAAAGATCAAATAACTGGTGGAAGGAAGGCATTGTCTACCAGATTTATCCAAGAAGTTTTAAAGATTCAAACGAGGATGGAATCGGAGACCTCAACGGCATTTTGGAGAGACTTGACTATATCAAAAGTCTCGGAGTAAATATCATTTGGCTTTGTCCTATTTACGGATCTCCAAATAAGGATAACGGCTATGATATTAGTGACTATCGGGCCATTATGTCGGAATTTGGCAGTATGGCTGATTTTGACCTATTACTTGAAGGAATTCATGCCAGAGGTATGAGAATTATTATGGATCTAGTTGCCAATCACACCTCCGACCAGCACGAATGGTTCCTAGAATCCAAAAGCTCAATAGATAATCCAAAGCGTGATTATTATATTTGGAAAGATCCTATCAATGGGGGTGTACCCAATAATTGGCCAGCCTTTTTCAGCGGGTCAACTTGGGAATTAGATCCCCAAACAGAACAATATTATTTACACTCTTTTGTTAAGGAACAACCAGACCTCAATTGGGAAAATCCAGAAGTGAGAACAGGTGTTCATGGGGTCATGAAATACTGGTTAGATAAAGGTATTGATGGTTTTAGAATGGACGTCATCTCCATTATCTCCAAACGCCATTTTAATGATTCCCCTTATGAATCCTTTAGTGAAACAGTTGCTAAGGTTTATGCCAATGGACCGCGCTTACATGAATTTTTACATGAAATGAATGTCCATGTTCTTTCAAAATACGATGTCATGACCGTAGGTGAAGGTCCAGGTATCTCTCTAGATAATGCAACGGAATTTGTGGGTGAGGATCGGGCAGAATTAGATATGATATTCCATTTTGATCATATGTTCATCGATCATGGTGAAAATGGACGATTTGATCCCGTTCCTTTTAATAAAAAACAGTTTAAAGATATTTTCATAGCTTGGGATCGTGCTTTGGAAGGTACAGGTTGGGGCAGCATCTTCTTGGGTAACCATGATTTTGCCAGAATGGTCTCGCGCTTTGGTAATGATGGACTTCACCGACACCCCTCAGCCAAGTTATTGGCTACTTTACTGATGACCATGAGGGGAACTCCTTACGTATATCAGGGTGATGAATTGGGCATGGTCAATAATCAAGTCGATCGGATAGAACAATTTGATGATGTTGAAATACAAAACACCTACCAAGATTGGAAAAACAAAGGTAAAGACCTTGATGCATTTATCGCCATTTCCAATGAAAAGGGGAGAGACAATGCACGTACACCCATGCAATGGGATGCGACTCCCAATGGAGGTTTTAGCGCTGTAAAACCCTGGCTCGCTTCTAACCAGAAATATAAGGATATCAATGTTGCCCTTCAGGAGAAAGATCCAAATTCCATTCTCAATTATTATCGTAAATTGATTCAATATCGTAAAGATCACCTCACTTTGGTTTACGGAACCTTTGAAGTCATTCAAGAGGATCATGATACTCTTTTTGCCTATTGGCGAAAAGGCGATGAAAACTTATTGATCGTTCATAATCTCTCAGATGATGAAACCATCTTATATCTAGATGATTCTGTTGCACTCAAAATAGAAATTTCAAATTATCAATATTCCCCAGAAGGGCACATGGGGCATATCGCCCTAAGACCTTGGGAGTCTATAATATATAGGACCGCTTAAACTCACTAAATTTAGGGCTCATATTTCATTGTGAATACTTGAATTTCTGATCAAACCTTGCAAGCACCAAATGAGATTCGAAACCCTTACTGAACACAAATTGAAAGGTTTTCTTTTTTTTGGTCAAAAAATTTTCTTCCGTCTGCAGCTGACCCCACTTTTGATCTATCAACTCATCAATCTTTAACTCATAATCAGATGGCTCAAGCGTGGACAGTCCTTCTTCAATAAGGGATGAATTGATTTTATGTTTCCTTAACTCTATTGCGATTTTGATCTTGCCCCATTTATTGAACATGAATTTATCGTTCACAAAGGCCGATACAAAGCGTTTTTCATTGGTGAAATTAGCTTCTTTCAAGGATTCCAACGCCACCAATGCGTCTTCCAACTCAAGGCCATATAGCTGTAATTTGGTCAGCACTTGATAAGGTGACCTTTCCGCGCCTACACAATATCTAGCCGCTTTATTTTTTGCTTGCTGGAGCTGTTCCGAACCTTCGGAGTTCATTATTTTAAATAGCCCTTTCGCTTCAAAATGGTTTCGAAGAACTTGATCTCATTATCGCTATTAAAAATGCGGTGAGGCAAATAGATCAGTTGGGCTTTACTCACAAAAAGCAGAAAAGCTTCTTTTTTGGCACTTGCCCTTTTTATTTGATCCCATTTCATTGGCATCCCCTGTTTGGCATTCAGCTTAACTAAAATCTGTTGACTGGAAAGCTCATAGTTCAATTTATTAAATAAAAACTTGCTTTGTTCTAGTTGTGTCACGCCTGCGAATTGTACCAACCAAAAGAGCAGGTACAAAATCAATGCAATTGAAGCACCAATGATCCACCACGCATTAGGAATAATAAAAAAGCCCGAGCATATGGCAAAATATATCAGAAAAACCCACCACTGCTGTTTGAGGACTCCTACTAAGGCCAAGCCAATATACTTTCCAGTGGCCAATTGATATTTTTTGGTTCTTACGATCATTATTTTAAATTGCTTTTAAACTCATATCTAAACTTTTATAGGAATGGGTCAATGCACCAACGGAAATGTAGTCGACACCTGTATCAGCGATTTCCGAGATACTCATTTCGGTGATTCCTCCTGACGCCTCTGTCTCATATTTCCCGGCAATCATAGCAATACCTTGCCTCATTTGAGACGGCATCATGTTGTCGAGCATAATACGATCGACACCTCCTTCTTCTATGACCTCCCTAAGTTCTTGCAAACTACGCACTTCGATTTCTATTTTTAATTTTTTTTTGGATTTTTTTAAATAAGACTTTGTAGATTTCAAGGCCTTAGCAACACCTCCAGCAAAATCTATGTGATTGTCTTTTAACATGACCATATCGTAAAGGCCAAAACGATGATTAGTTCCTCCTCCAATTTCTACTGCCCACTTTTCGGCGATTCTAAAATTAGGGGTCGTTTTTCTGGTGTCGAGTAATTGGGCATGGGAATTCCTGATCAATGATTTTAAATAATGAGTATACGTTGCGATCCCGCTCATGCGCTGCATACAGTTTAAAACCAATCGCTCTGCACCAAGCAATTGGATGGCATCTCCAGATACCTTAAACCCCACCTCTCCTGCATGAATAGCGTCCCCGTCTTTTTTGTATGACTCAAAGAGTAGGTCTTTGGAAAACATATCAAAAATGATTTGTGCCATTTCCATACCTGCAACAATTCCTTCTTGTTTAAATAATAAATGTGCACGGACTTGTGTCCCCACAGGTATACTTCCCAAAGAAGTATGGTCTCCATCTCCATGATCTTCCTTCATAGCGTTCCGGATGAACTCGTGCAATTTCTCTTTTGTTAAGTAGGCTGGATACATAAATCAAAATTAGTCTTTCTTGTTAATCCGCTGAGAAGGATAGGGTAGATAAATAATATTTGCCGTCTTTTTCTTTAAATAATAAATAAACTCGGTATTGTTCTCCTGTTTTCACCTTATAAACACCCATTCTATAGAGCAGGCCATTGGTCACCTTAGCGGGTGTGGTATATTCAAAAGATAATGCCTCATGGTTATTAAAAAAAGTTCTTAACGCTTTTTCAGCCGCTGCTTTATCGGTCAGGATAAGAGACTCCCCTGCTAATTGCAATTTAAAAGTCGTATGCATACGGCTTACAACTTCTTTAGAAATATTGGTACTTAGGGCAATCCCTAGATCTTCTAACATTTGATCCTGACCTAAACTTTGAGTAAAAAAAATAAAATTTACTACACAACCAATCAACACATTTCTCATATTGATAAAAAGGAAATTAAAATTGCTTAAAAGCAAGCGTAAATTACAAAAAAATTACTGAGGGAAGCAAGCAGTTCCCTTATATTTGCCCTATGGATAAACGTGTAATCTTAATGATTTTGGATGGCTGGGGCATCGCCACAGATAAAAAAGTTTCTGCCATCGATGCCGCCGCTACTCCCTTTATCGATAGCCTGTATAAGAAGTATTCGCACAGTACCCTTGAAGCTTCAGGCGTTGCTGTCGGACTTCCCAAAGGACAAATGGGCAATTCCGAAGTAGGCCACATGAACCTAGGTGCTGGCAGAGTCGTTTATCAAGATCTTGTCAAAATCAATATCGCTACAGAAGAAGGTAGCTTAGGAGAGGAAAAAACCTTGATTGAAGCCTTCGATTATGCCAAGGAAAACCAACGTGCGATCCATTTTATAGGTCTGGTATCGGACGGTGGCGTTCACGCTCATTTAGATCACCTCAAAGGATTAATTAAAGCCGCCCAAAAAAATGAATGTTCACGGGTATTTGTTCATGCATTTACCGATGGTCGTGATTGCGATCCGAAAAGTGGTTTAGGATTTATCAATGACCTATCGGCGCACTTAAAAAATCATGTAGGGTCCATCGCCTCTATAGTAGGTAGATATTATGCAATGGATAGAGACAAAAGATGGGAACGTGTCAAGGTTGCCTACGATGCCTTAGTTAAGGGCATAGGGACAAAAACAACAGATGTCACCGCGGCTATTGAAGCTGCTTATGCCAAAGACGTTACAGATGAATTCATGCCTCCTATCATTGCGACAGATGCCTCTGGACAGCCCATCGCAAAAATTAAAGAAGGCGATGTCGTGATGTGTTTCAATTTTCGGACTGATCGAGGTAGAGAAATCACTGAAGTGCTCACACAATGTGATTTTCCTAATGAAGATATGTACAAACTGCCTTTGCACTATCTCACCATGACCAGCTATGATGACTCCTTTCAAAACGTTAAAGTCATCTTCAGAAAAGATAACCTATCCAATACTCTGGGGGAAGTCCTGGAAAAGGCAGGAAAGAATCAAATTAGAATTGCTGAGACCGAAAAGTACCCCCATGTCACTTTTTTCTTTTCAGGGGGAAGAGAAGATGCCTTCAAAGGTGAAAAAAGACTGCTCTGCGCCTCTCCTAAAGTGGCCACTTACGATTTACAGCCTGAGATGAGCGCTGAGGACATAGAAAAAGCCATTATTCCAGAACTGGAGCAGCAATGGCCTGATTTTGTTTGTTTGAATTTTGCTAATCCTGATATGGTCGGTCACACAGGCGTGTTTCAGGCTGCCGTTAAAGCTTGCGAAACGGTAGATCATTGCGCCGAACAAGTAGTTGCCATGGCCCTAAAAAAGGGGTACACCACGCTGATCATCGCAGACCATGGTAACTCAGATTATATGGTCAACGACGACGGCAGCCCTCATACGGCACATACCACCAACTTGGTGCCTTTGATTGTCGTGGATCCTGATTTCTCATCCCCTGTAAAACATGGGAAACTTGGAGATTTAGCCCCAACTATTTTAAAATTAATGGGACTTGAAATTCCCAAAGAGATGACTGGGAAACTCCTTTATTAATATGAAACATCTATTTTACTTATCTATTTTACTTTGTGCGTATGGTTGCACTGGCCCCCAAGAAAGTTTTAAGGCAGAAAAATACTTCTCCATCGATTCCCTGGTCGTCGCACAAATTGCCTTACTCAAATCAAACCAAAATGCCCTAACCAAAACAGTTCAAATCGGTGAGAATATAGAAACTCAATCGTTCTCAGCTGACGCCATAGACTGGGAAAGTGAACTTAAAATTTTCAGCCTCTTAGAGCTCAATAAATCTAAATTTGTCGGCTCCATAAATACAAAAACTGACCTAAAAAGCACTTCTTATCTCCCAAAAAAAGACGCCCTTATGTCAATTAAATTTCTTAATATCACCAAAGATAAAGGTCAGTTAACAACCATTGATGGCTATTATTTGGATGATGATGCTGAAGTCATTTATACTTCACAAAGAAATTTGAAAATGAATTTTAACAAAGGTTTGTTGACTTCTTTTGAAATTGCCGGCACTCAAAAAGTGCTCTTCACAGATACTACCCAATTCATGATCAACGGCACCATCAATTAAGCCCATTCTTCTTGTTTTTTATTCCGCTCGATAGGCCCAGAAGGCCAACGCACGCCCGGAGGTAGATCCAATACAGGTCCTTTTTCATAATCAAAAAGCAAACCTCCCTCATCATCTTGATCATTTGGATTGAGCCGTCTGATGACTTTCGTTGATCCCCTGTAAATAATCACTAATAGGATGACATAAGTCAGCAGGCAAAGCAATAAATCAATGTAGAATGGATTCATTCCTTTAAATTAACTTTATTTTCCAAAAAAATTAAAAATAAATCATTAATACTTCCCAAAATAAAAAAAATTAGTCGCTTCACATGAGAGAACCTTATTTAAATCCTATCGCATTTCCTTTCCAACCATTGCGCTCTAAATCATCATTGTGCTGTAATACGGCCTCCTCTAATGATTTTTTATAGTCATCCAATCTGCTCGCTACTTCTTCGTCAAAGGCACCAATAATCTCTGCTGCCAAAATCCCAGCATTTTTAGCGCCATCCAGCGCAACTGTTGCTACCGGAATTCCACCTGGCATTTGCAAAATGGAGAGCACTGAATCCCAGCCGTCTATTGAATTTCTTGATTTGACAGGAACTCCAATGACCGGTAAACTCGTCAAAGAGGCCACCATGCCTGGTAAATGTGCTGCCCCTCCAGCACCGGCTATAATGACTTTTAGGCCTCGCTCCCTGGCACTCTGGGCATATTCTACCATTCGCTTAGGGGTCCGATGCGCCGACACAATCCTTACTTCTGCCGACACTCCAAGTATTTCCAAAATTTCTGCTGCTTCGGACATTATGTTCAAATCCGATTTGCTGCCCATAATAATTCCTACTTTTGAATCTCTCATGCTTTGACTTTTAAAATATTTTTTATTTGATTGGCGGATGCTTTCAGTGCGGACATGTCTTCATTTGTGATGGTAACATGGCCCATCTTTCTGAAAGGTTTTGTTATTTTTTTACCATAGAGATGGAGGTGCACCCCTGGCATTTGCATCGCTTCGGATAGTCCCTCATAGATGGCGCTGCCAGTATGGTCAGGTGCCCCCAATAAGTTGACCATAGCCGCGGGAATCAACATCTGGGTAGTTCCCAACGGTAGATTAAGCACCGCCCTTAAATGCTGTTCAAATTGTGACGTTTGATTGGCCTCTATAGTATGGTGTCCACTGTTATGGGTCCGGGGTGCCACTTCGTTGACCAGCAACTCACCCTCCCGCGTCAAAAACATCTCTACAGCCAATAATCCGACCATTCCCAATTTAGTTATCACCTCGACAGCCAATGCCTGAGCTTTTATTTCAATCTCCTTTGTAAGATCTGCCGGTGAGAACAAAAATTCTACAAGATTTGCCTCTGGATGAAAGGACAATTCCACTGACGGATACGTCGCTACCTCTCCTTGCTCATTTCGCGCAACGATGACACTGATTTCTGTTTGAAAATCAATGCATTTTTCCAAAATACCCGGTCGATCAAATGCTTTATCGATATCGGCAGCTGTTCTGATCATCTGAACACCCCGACCATCATACCCCTCTGTTCCGAGTTTATGTACGGCAGGTATCATTTCTAAATAATTCAATACATCCGCCTTGGAATCGGTCAAAACAAAATCAGCGGTGGGTATCCCAGTCGATCGATAAAAATTCTTTTGCTTGCGTTTGTCTTGAATAAGCTCAATGATGTGGGGTTGTGGATAAACCTTGATGCCGGTAGCCTCTAATGCCTTTAGGGCTTCAATATTTACATTTTCAATCTCGATCGTAATCAAATCCTTATCCTGACCAAAACGCATGACATCATCATAATCAGTCAACTTACCCACAGTGAAATGTTGCACCAGATGGGCACAAGGAGCGTTGGGATCTGCATCCATAATCGCAACCTCAAGATTGAGATCCATGGCAGACTGTAGCAGCATACGGCCCAGCTGACCTCCTCCCAGTAAACCGATTTTGTAATCCGAAATTTCTTTTTGCATCGCACTGCAAAGATGGTAAAATTGAAATAAATGGACCGCCCTATCCCTATAATTAAGTCCAAAATCACGATAAACCTTTTATTTTATGATTAAAAACACGGATTAACTCGTGTTTGAAAAATATCCATTGGCTTTGAATCGACTGAACCCTGTTTTTCAAAAAATCATTCGCTTGTAAGCCACAGTCACTATATTTGAACTAATTTCAAAATAATCTCGTTGATTTAGTGATGACTCTTGATAAATGAATTATTTTTTATAACCCGGATAACAAAATGACGCCCTACCTCGAAGCTTTTTTAAATGCTTTTACTGGAAGTTTGGATTGGACTTGGAAATCGATAATCGGTGAGGTCCCTTGGTTCCAAAATTATTTTTGGGGGGTGATCATCATATCCTTGCTCGTTTGGGGTTTAGAAATAGCCTTTCCATGGCGCAAGCATCAAGCAATCATTCGAAAAGACTTTTGGTTGGATGTGTTTTATATGTTTTTCAACTTTTTTGCCTTTTCGATCGCGATCAGTGGTTTTTATGCGCTGCTCACCGTTTTTTTTAATGACTTAAATATCCCGCTCACCCAGCTAGCCTTGATCGATTTAGCCTCCCTTCCACAATGGGCTCAATTGCTCTTATTTTTCGTAGTTTTAGATTTTGTGCAGTGGTTAACACACATATTATTACATAAATATCCTTTTTTATGGCAGTTTCATAAAGTCCATCACAGCGTCAAAGAAATGGGATTTGCCGCACACATGCGTTATCATTGGATGGAAAACATCCTCTACAAACCCCTCAAAACTTTTGCCGTAATGATTCTAGGTGGTTTTGAGCCTCAGCAAGCCTTCGTCGTACATTTTATGTCCATCACCATAGGCCATCTCAATCATGCCAATATCAAATTGACTTGGGGCATCTTCAAATATTTCTTTAATAATCCAGTAATGCATTTGTATCACCACGCAAAAACAATTCCTACCGGAAAAGTGGGGGTCAATTTTGCCATCAGCCTCAGCCTCTGGGATTATCTTTTCAGGACCAGTTACATTCCGGAGGACAGTGGTAAAGTCCTTTTGGGATTTCCTGAGGACGAGACCTTTCCAAAAAGTTTTGTAAAGCAACAGCTTCACGGGTTTAAAAAAGATTGATAGCCATCTCGGCGCATGCTACTCCTATGAGCATAGAAATAAAAAAAGGAAGCCTCTTGCAAAAAAAAGGTGACTTAAATACCAAAATATACATCGTTGAAAAAGGGTTACTCTGTAGCTATTCTATTGATAAAAAAGGAAAAAAACATGTCTTTATGTTCGCTCCAGAAGGATGGTTAATGGTAGATGCTTGTGAAGCAACGGATGCAGCAGATCTTTAAATTGAAGCCCCTGAAACTTCCTTAGTTCGTATAGAACACAAGAACACTAAGCTCGATAATATCAGCCCCTCAAAATTAGGAAAAAGCATTGCTATTACTCAGAAAAGAGTCATAATACTGATGAGTGCCACGGTAATGGAACGCTATGCCCATTTTATGGAAACCTATCCTGACATCATGCAAAAGGTTCCACAAAAAATGATTGCCTCTTATTTGGGCTGAAGCCTTGAGCAGAATAAGAAAAGAATTATCAACCCATTTATAAGCGCTTTCCCTTTCTTGATCTACATCAATGCTTTTATAGATTAAGTCCATCATCCTTGACTCTTAAAACAAAAAGTTATGGATACTACCATTTGGGTTTTTCAAGGAATATTAGCGGCACTCATGCTCTTTACCGGGGTTTTAAAATTAGCCACTACAAATGAACAATTTAAGACCCTCGGAAGTGGTCGCCTAGATTGGGTAGATTCGTTGTCCAGTACCCAGATGAAAATGATTGGGGTTGTGGAAGCCTTGATTGGTGTTGGTTTAATGCTCCCTCAAATATTAAACATAGCCCCTTGGTTAACTCCATTGGCCGCTCTCGGTGCGGTGTGCACCATGATAGGTGCCATCGCGTTGCACATTCAAAGAAAAGATGGTGCCGAAGCTATCGCAACTAATCTTTTCATTATTGCCCTGGCCGTTTTTGTTGCCTACAGCAGGTCTGGGGCTTATTGGATGATTTTTTTTAAGATTCCTGAAATCCCTTAACATCATGAATCCCTCCTCGGGAAATGGTCTATACTTAAATGCACTAGATCAGCCAAAAAGAGTCATTATAAAGGTTTAAAACAGTTTGCTTTTCCTCTGGATCAGTCTATTTTCCATCTGCTTAAATTTGTTCGATCGGTCGCTCTGATCAAATACGATAGATTACGACTTTAAAAAATTAGCTAAGCATCATTGGATTTCAATACGCCTATGCTCCATTTAATCGCCATAAATAGGGGCCTGATCCCGTACACCAATATCAAGATAATCCGCAGAGAAAGGCCCAAGTATTGATCACTCACATCATAGCCAAATAGCGCTGATAAGACCAGGTACTCTAAAATTAAAGCTCCGAGAACCCCTACCCCGATAAGAATTTCTCTAGCCAAAAACTTTTTCATATGATCGTAATATAAGAATTTGTTTTCAAATACTCCTGCTGAATGTAAGAAGGCCTTTTTTAAAAATATTTTTACATTGCCCTTAAAATCACGCCATACCTACTGCCTGCCCTTACCTGTTCTCAAATACTCGAACTGAATGTCTCGATAAGGAAATTGAATCCTTTCCCTCTCTAGTACCTCAATAATTAAAAAAAATACTTGATTTTATCCTAAATCAACCCACAAAAAAATGAAATCACTACTCTATTTAATTACTATCATCACCCTCTTATTTGCTTGCAGCCCTACTACTGAACTGAAAAATGAACAGCCTCCAGAAAAACCTCTTGTAGAAAATAAGACTGACTATATCTATGAGGCTACCTATTTAGATCAATTTAAAATGGGCAATCCTGAAAACGTTTTATTGGTTCAAAAAATGCATGAACTTATCCTTTCCAAACAATTTGATGAGGTATATGGCCTATTCTCGGACAGCGTAATTTTTCGTAATGGGGATGGCTCTACCACCGAAGGTATTGCGGCGGTTAAGGAAGTAATGGAAACGGTTTATTCCAAATTAACCTTTGAAAATTATCGCGTCGGAGTCAACTTAGCAGTCACTGGTGATAACGGAGATGAGTGGGTACTCCTATGGGATGGTGTTGATATCATCTCACCAGAAGGTAAAAAAACTTCTGAACAATATATGGAGGCATTTTTTATTGTAGACGGTAAAATTGCCCTGATCAATCAGTTCGCCAAGCCAAATTTATAGTATATAAAATTAAAGCTATTTTAAGAAAAAAGCCTTCTTTTAATTAAAGAAAGGGCTTTTTTAAGTTTTTCTATCAATTGCCCAAGCTGATGCGTTTTTGCATCGCCAATCTTTTCTTAAGCTCTCGTAACTCATTCCAGTCTTGATTTGTTTCAGAAGCATCTGTTAAGGGTCCAATTCCCAATTTTAAATAATCTTTGTATTGGTCAAACCAGTCAACGGTAACGTGTGAAAAATAATTGTCTGTGCCATAATCATCGATTCTTCTGTGAAAATTCCCGCCTACTCGTAGGTTTCCCATTGATCATATTGATTGTGCTGTGATTGGTGTTAGAAGTCGTGTTAAAGCCCATGTATCGACTATTAATGCGCTCAAAAACACAACTCTTTTATACAGTTGTGATGTGGACGATGTTATTTTGGAAGCGCACAATATTTGATGTCAAAAAAATATAGGCTATGTCCCTAAGGTCGAAAAAGATTTTCGCAAGATCCTTAATAATAAAGAGGTCGATGCCGTATTTATAGCCACCCCCCAAACATTGGCATACTCCCATGGCTATTTTGGCGATGCAAGCGGGCAAGCATGTATACCTAGAAAAGCCTTGCAGTCACAATCCATATGAAAATGACTTACTGGTTACTGCACAAAAAAAATATGGAAAGGAAGTGCAAATGGGCAATCAACAACGCTCTACCCAAACCTCAATAATGGCCATCAAAGACATTAATGATGGCGTGATCGGAGCAGTTTATAAAGGAGAAGCCTATTATTCCAATAATCGCGGTTCGATAGAGAAAGGCAAAACCATCCCAGTGCCTAAAATTTTGGATTGGGAGTTGTGGCAAGGTCCTGCGCCACGCGAGGCCTATCGAGACAATATTCATCCCTACAATTGGCATTGGTTTAGGAATTGGGGTACTGGAGAAATCCATAATAATGGCACCCATGAGATCGATATTTGTCGTTGGGCGCTGGGTGTTGATTTACCCGAAAGTGTTACTTCATTTGGAGGGAAATATACCTTTCAAGATGATTGGGAGTTTGTAGATAATCAACAAGTGACCTTTCAATATCCCGACGATAAATTCATTACTTGGACGGGGCACAGTCGAGGATTGATCCAACCCACTCAACCGGGTCGAGGCACCACCATTTATGGTAGCAAGGGGACCGTTCAATTGGATCGTAATTTTTATAAATTGTTTGATTTGCAAGGAAATCTGATCAAATCTGAATTTGAAAATGCGATCAGCGCAACCACCGATACCACCGGTCAAGGCCAGTTGGATGTAAACCACATAAATAATTTTTTTGATGCCATAGGGTATGACAAATCGCTGCATGCTGAAATCAAGGATGCCAGCATTTCTACCCTGTTATGCCATTTAGGTAACATGGCACAAGACGCTGGAGAGACCCTAAGGATTGACCAAAATACCGGTAAGGTATTGAACCATAAAAAAGACATGAACGCCTGGAAAAGGGAATATGCACCTGATTGGGAACCGAGCTTATGATTAAGTGAACCCCCAGCCGCTCAACTAAAGAAATAAAAAGTAAGTAAAATCAGTAATCATACAGGATACTGCATTTAAGCTTAAAGCTACGGTAATTCACATCCGTTGGTATAAAGGTTTTTGCATTCTTCAAATGGCTCCGTTAATTTGGTTAAGAATAAATAAGATCCCGCTTAACGATCATTATCTGTTCCCTTCATGGTCATTTCGACCTCCTTGATCTTTTCATATAGTAATTGATTCAACATGAAAAAAATAGTCAAAATCTCTTTATTAATCCCCGGATTTCTTTTTGTTGCATTGCTCAGCAGGGCTCAGGTAAAGACTGAGGAGAAACCAAGCAAACTGTTGGTGCGTGCGGCTGAACTTGAATTAAATACTCCCTATAAGGCCCCTCCCGGTGATGCCCTATCACACCATACCGCGGGCTTTGCTAAAATAATATGTTCGGCGGTCTTCATCACAGGATTGACTCCTGAGTTTGCTGCGGAGCATGTGGGCTATTTCACTTCGCCCTACGCAGAACGAAAAAAAGTAGGCAATCCGACCGTAGATTATGAAAACAAATCGGTCTCTATTGCGCTTCCCAATGGCGTATTGCGAACGGCCGTTTATACCGGTGACCAAGGTTGTGTTTGTTTGCCCGAAGGAGAAAATACATTGTATTTTAAACCAACCCAAATATTGCGTAAGCCATTGAAGCTGCCCCGTACCTCTTGGCCGATGGGCGACCTCATGACCACGAATGAGCCTGATGATCGTGTGAATATGGAAAAAATTCAAGCGGCCGTTGATGCCGCTTTTGCTCCCGATGAAGCATTGACCGCGGCCCTGGTCGTAACCTATAAAGGCCAAATAATTGGGGAGCGCTACGGCAAAGGCATCACTCAAAATACCGCTTTGGAAAGCTGGTCAATGGGTAAAAGTCTCTCTGCCACTATCATGGGCGTCTTGATGCAAAGAGGCGTATATTCCTTGGGCCAGTCCGCCCCTATTCCTCAGTGGCAAGTGGAAGGCGATGCACGTGCCAAAATCAAAATTAAAGACATCATGCACATGTCCAGTGGTTTGTATTGCAGGGCCCCTCAAGACCCTGATTTTGATCCTTCGGTAGGATATCCAGATCATTTATATCTGTATACAGGAGGCGTCAATTCGTTTGAATACGCCGCTAATTTATCCCAACAATGGTTGCCAAATACCGTAGGGCGTTATCGTAATTCTGATCCTGTCCTCATCAATTATCTCAACCGTTTGGGGATAGAAAGCTTAGGTGAAAATTATCATGCCTTTCCCCAGAAAGCATTGTTCGATAAAATAGGTATTCGAAGTATGATTCTAGAGACCGATCCTTATGGTAATTTTCTAACCCATGGATATGAGTTCGCTTCAGCGCGTGATTGGGCACGAATAGGCAATCTCTATCTACAAAACGGCGTTTGGAATGGAGAACAAATTTTACCCAAAGGATTTACAAAATTTGTAAGCACACTGGCTGAGCCCTGGTTGGCAGACGGTCGACCCATCTATGGGGGCTTATTTTGGATCAATGGAGACGGTCGGCTGCCCATCCCAAAAGACGCCTACATGATGCTTGGGGCAGGGGGACAATCCGTAGTCATCATCCCTTCCCATGATTTAGTGATTGTCCGACTTGGACACTACAAAAGGCAGGGGGACAAGCCTTGAATAAGGCCTATAAATTGATCCTTGAGGCCCTCTCTGAATAGGTATGAGAATGGCTAAACCTAAAAGATCAGAACGTCACAAAAAGAGAAATAACAAGCCTTTGGATCATCCCATAAGGAATTGTGAGATCACTGGCCTTTAATGACCCTAAAGGTTTTTAAGAGGCGTTTTTTCTCCTTTTAAGCACCGATCATCTTAATCAGTCGCCTATTTGTAATCATCATAAACACTTGAAGCATGGCCAAAAAAATTCATGCTTTTTAATTATCTTTAGACTCAACTAAACCTTATTTTTATGAAACCGCTCTTATCTTTTCTTTTCACTTCTTTATTTTTAATCACCGCTTTATGGGCCCAAGATTTAGCCAACCCCAAAGGAGGTGGCATACTTGATATTGTATCTATCCATCCAGGTGATGGCTTTTCAGATATTAATTTTGAAGGTCAAATAAGTGGCTATGGCAGTGTTTATATTACTTTCAAGGTTTCTTCTATCAATACATCCAAAACAAGTGGTATATTGGATGGACAAGCGAGAACCATATTAAATGATGGTACGCTTTTATCAACGCCACTGAAAGGGACTTGGAAAAGAAGTGGTGCCCTCCTTAACTTTTATTTTACCGATGCCCTCAACAATGGTGCGATGAACTTTGTGATGTGGGATGTGGACCTTTTGAAGAAAACGGCCGACGTAAAATACTATGAATTGCACCGTGCCAATGAATAATTAGTGAGAAATCACCTCAGCATATAAACGATGTATCCTCCTCCGTTAATTTCTTATAAATGAAAGGAAACATTTTTTATTTTGGATCAAAAATAAGATATTTAACCTGTAAAAAGGATGAAATTCTTGATTACTAAAAGTGAATAGATCTACATTGTTTAAAATAACCAAATCATAAAAAGATGAAAAAAATATACTTAATCACATCCCTCTTCTTTTGCACTTTGCTGCTCAATGCTCAAATCGCAACTATGGAAGCTTATGTCATCAAAGACGGTATGACCGGTGACTATGAAGCCCTCGAAGACTTTGTCTCTCCCCTTAAATCAATGGCTATCAAGGAGGGTAACCTTCAGGCCTGGATGGTAATGAAAAGAAAGTCCGGTGGGAATTTGCAAGAAATTGATCCACAGAAAAAAGTAGCTGATTATTTGGTGTTTAATATCTACAAAGATGAAGCCCAGATGGAAGCAGATAGCTGGAAGGCCTATCCCAATTATGCCTACTCCCATTACAAAAATAAAATGTCAAAAAAGAATATTGACAAGATGATGAGCACCAATCCCAAAGAATCGGCAAGAACTTATGTCATCGAAAACATCTATCAAACACCCAACTACCGACCTAAAGTTGGCGATGCCATCAACATGGCCCCCATGGAGGCCTTAAATGAGGATTATGAACAATTTGAACTCGGATTTTTTATGCCCATATGGAGTAAAATTATAGAGCAAGGAGGTTTGAGAATGTGGGGGCTCGCTCGGGTCAAATCATCTAGCGATAATTCCTATAAAAACTTAACCCACTTTGTTTTTCAAAATCCAACAGGGATGGAATATACTTTTGAAGAACCCACATTCATTGAACAAAAAGTTCAAGAAATGGGCATGGCTTCAAGGAAAATGTATGACATGGCTGAAATGGAAATTATATTTTTAGCGAACTAAGGATTAAATCCTTTTGTATTCCTCAACTTAGGCATATGTTTGGGCAATCTCACGGTTAGAGGTCGTTAGGTTCGATCACATCCCATGGTTGGGATGAGGCAGCTAGGCTATCATTAAATATTTTTAAACCACTTAATCATTCGAGCCCTCGTTGTACGCATGATTATTGTTGATTTTTGATCTAGGGAGGGTATTTTCATAATATGAGAGGGAAATATCCTCCCCTTTTTAGTCTCGTATTTAGAAGAGATTACCCTTTATAGTAAGTCTTAATTGGTTTACTCATCGTTATTTACCCTGACATCTAAAGGTGCGCATACTTCACCAATCATCATAAAGGACCCGTGGCTCATTAATGCTTTTTTTCCAAGAATCAATTACGTCGATAAAATTAGATTCAACCCTGTTTTGTAGCTCGAGCATGCGTTTACTAGTTAAATGTTTTCCTCGACAATAATACAACTCAATCGCAGAGGTTATGGTGCTGGACTGCCTTCCATAAGCTCCCTTCCTTTTTTTCTGAAGCCGATAACTTTCAATGTTTTCAATAATCATTCTTGCGCTATCATCTTTAGCTAAAATAGTTATCCTAAAATCTATCCACCTATCCAAGCTGAAAGATGCATAAAGTTCAAAACTAGACGCCCCTACAAGTCTATCATCACGTTCCATTTCACGTGCATAAGATGGGGTTTTTAGTGCCTCGATGAGCCCATCAGAACTCAAATCAATAATTTGCTTTTTTGATAACCCCTCAAATCTCACTACAGTATCTATGGTGATGAGCTCCTTTTCAAAATCAAAATTGAATAAACGTGTGGCTTTAGGCGATTGGGAATACGCGAAAAACCCTATCAACAAAAAGGAAATTATTATTATAGGTTTCATATAAAGCAATAATAATCATTATTTTTTTTATAGAAAATAACATCCCCCTTAGGCTAGTAACCGCCCTCTACTACACGAAGCGGATCCGATGGATGACCAAATCCCCATAAATGTATCCCTTGATAGCATAAAATCAACTTATATCAAGATAGATTCAGAAAAACTTCTAGCTTAACCAAGTCAAAAAGCGCATCTCACCCATATTTGGTTGTTGTCTTTATTTTTAGGTGGGTCATATGGATCCTTGCATAAAATCGGGACACGGATCCTTTAATACTTTACTTTAGGTGGTTTAGGTGTTTAAGCATTGATTAGACTTTTTACCCTCTAATGGCGTAATAAAAGAGTACAATCGTGAAATAGCTGCTCAGGTGGGTTTAGATGCCCGAGGAATGGATCTTCTTGATTTGATCTAATTTTTTAGTTTATTGCAGCAGGCCAGGATCATATCATCCCTTCGGCGCTGGTAATAAAAACTACAAGGCATACAAAGACAAGGGCAGTAAAATCGATTTTAAAGAATTTCCTGATCGCACGCATTACATTTTCAGGCAGTAAAATTGACAAGAAATAGCCCCCTATATCAGCAAATGGGTGAGTACCTAAAAATATTACAATGGAAAAAAGGAATCCAAAAAATACCTAGGAATTATTGGGCAATCAATAATTGATACAAAAAAGTGCGCATCGGAGACACCCCACAAGGTGTATGAGCTGATGGAAATAAATTTAATGAGAATGGCCCAAGTCTAAATAAGGGAGAACGCATTGAGGCCCCAGGATTGAACCCCTAAGGCCAAGCTATAAATTTTCTTAAAAGGTTTGGCGCTTCATATAACCTGTTTATCTTGTCCAGCGTAGAAAAAATGCCTCACTTATATAAATTTGAAAACAAATTTTTATCCCCCCATAATGACCTTCAAAACTACGGATACTCATGGCGGTTAGACCTGATCAGGTTTTGACCCTACCCTCATTAAATACATTAAAACAAAAAAACATGGAACATAGAATGAGATTAATCATTGAACTAATTAGCGTAGGTGCCATTGTCGCCTCACTTATCTTTCTTGGAATTGAAGCAAAGCAATCAACTCGCAAAAGCTACCATTAGACAAGCCCTAAATGAAACAGACATCGAAATCTATAGAGTACA
>ENA-OSJC01000371-OSJC01000371.1-marine-metagenome-genome-assembly--contig:-NODE-371-length-44504-cov-6.771085_pt1 | contig 44504 bp, 46 predicted proteins | sample MGYA00237885_ERZ534234 | MGnify/ENA primary metagenome ERZ534234 (study PRJEB26413, sample SAMN06343907) | marine metagenome | isolation source: coastal waters | place: Atlantic Ocean: West Antarctic... | reverse complement strand
TCTCTTCTTAACGAATTAGTTAAGAGTAATAATCTAGATAATATATTTGATGATATTTTTTCAATTGAAGAAGTTGGAATTTATAAACCAGATTCCAAAGTTTATGACTTACCAATTAAAAAATATAAAATACAAAATGAAGAAGTTGCATTCTTAAGTGCAAATACTTGGGATGTGTCTGGTGGTGGCAATTATGGTTACAGTTCTATTTGGGTAAACAGAAATAATAATATTTTTGATAACCTTGATTACAAACCCAAAGAAGAAGTTAAAAACTTAAAACAGTTGCTTGATATTACTTAATTAGATTTTCTTCAAAATTTTTATTTAATTTTGAAGAAATTGTAAGTGTATTTCTTTTATTCCATTCTGAAAAAGATCTTAAGATAGGCATAACCGAAAGGCAAAATTCAGTAAGCGAATACTCAACTTTTGGGTGCATTATTTGAATAACCTCTCTATTAACTATTCCATCAGCCTCTAACTCTTTAAGTTGCTTAGACAACATTTGTTGAGTGATTGTTTTTAAATTTTTATTAAATTCTTTTCATAAATTTCTTACATGTTGAATATCACCCTCATCACATATTTCTTCATGCGCGTCTTTCCACATACCCGAAGGAACAGCTACGTTTACCAACGTTCTATACTTATGATCTTTTGAATTTTGTAAATAATTTTTTCATAGATTGCTTTTATGAAAATAAACTCTCATTTTTAATCATTTTACTATTTAATATCTATTATTCTTGTTAAAGCTCTTAATAAATTATAACCATCCCATAAATAGCTCATTTCCATAGACCTTCCTAAAGGGACTATCCTATCTATACCTTTAATTTGGTTTTCTAGGATAAATTTTTTAAAAAAATCGCGACTAAAACCATAATAAGATAAGGTTTGATATTTTTCAGTGATTATTTTGGGTAAAACCCTTAAATCACTAGATAAGTATTGGTAGAAATAGCCCCACTGGCCTCTTTGATATTCGTTTTCAGTTAATAATTTTTTTAATGTAACAACATGTAAACTTTTACTATATTTTTCTAGTTTTTTTATATTAGAAAAATTAATTATATCAGAGCATATTTTGTTGTATTTATCTGTGCTTACTATTCCTGGATAATCAATTTTTTGATTAACATAATTATTTAATTCAACCCAAAACTTTTTTATCAGCTTATTATCTTTTTCTTCTCCGACCCAGTATATTAAATGTGAAGAATTACATGCGTTTTGATCAAACGTATAGTTGTCTATAAAAAAATTTTTAACAATATTTAGAAAATTAGAATTACTCAAATTTTTTAGACTTTCTATATCAATAATTGAGAATGAATATCTATCAGGAAAACTAATGTCCACACATTTAATAGGTGCACTAATACTTTTAATTTTTTTAACAGTTTGATCGCCTCCCCATATTATTCGTGCATTACTGATTTTAGAAATTTCTTCTGTAATTTTATCATCATTTTCATATCTGATAATATTTATCATCTTTTTTAAAATACTAAATCTTTTGATTTTTAATAGATTATTTATTGTTTGACATAAGTACTCAACTTGAAAATATTTTTTTGACGGGACTTTTACAATATTAGTATTACCAGTAATTAAACCAAAAAATAAAGAATATGCGAAATTTATAGGGACATTATTTGGCGTAATATGAAAAATGATTCCTAATGGAAGTTTAAATTCATCATCATAAAAATTATCTTTTAATTTTAAAATATTTTTTTTTCTCAACCAAAAACCAAGGGTTAAAATATCAGACTCTTGAAATTTATTTTTTTTTTTAAATATATCTTGAGATAAAGAGTCAAAAAAATCACAAATAATTTCATCAAATGGTTTTAGTGTGCTTTTTTGAATTTTATTTGATCCTACTAAAAAAATATTTTTATCCATTTAAAGTATCACTGCAGCCTCTTACTTCAGCCTGTTTAGCTCTTCCATGAATTACAAATCTTGTACCATTCAATTTGCATTTACAAGATTTTCTATCTTTAATTTCTCCAATGTCTTGGGTTAATATATTATGGCCTGGATAGCTTGATGGTAAAAGAGATATTAATTGAACAAAACCTTTTTCAGATTTCTTAGATAATTCAAAATTTTCATTTCTTATTAAAACTTCAGAAAAGTTAGTTGATAGAAAATAACCACAATTACATTCTAAAAATATTGAGCCTGTTTGTTCAACAAGGCCATAATAATTATATATTTTTTTTAAATTTAATTTTTTTCTTAAATCAGATTTAAATTTTTTATTTGAAATGCTAACCTTTTCCATTTTTTTCCATCCACCACCGTGAATTAATATTCCCTTACTAAAATTATTTTTTAAATTTTTCTTAATTAACTTATTATATAAAATATTATAAACTGGATAAGTAAATCCAAAAATAAAAAAACTTTTGTTTGATTCTTTTAAAAAAATATTTAAGCCTTTATAGTCAATTTCACCATTTTCTTTTATCAAAAAAAAAAAATCTTTTCCAAAGATAGAAAATCCAAAAAAAGCAGCTTTCTTTGCATCAAAATCTTTTGAATTCATAATTGAAGATTTTTTATCAATAATCAGCATTGGCAAACGTTTGGTTCCAATATGGTATTGGACTATTATTTTAAGAGCTTTTACTTGTTCAAGGGAGTTTTTCTTATCTAAAAAAATTTTTGAGGTATGGCTTGAGCTAGTGCCTGAAGATCTAAGTATTTTTACAATATTTTTTTTATCTGTACTAATTAAATCAAATTCTTTAAAGATTTGGACTGGCAAAAAAGGTAAGTTGCTTAGTTCATAATTTTTTTTATTTTCAAAACCAAAAAAATCTGTAATTTTTTTATATTCTTTACATCTTATTCTATGAAACCTTGTTAGCTCATTTATTTTTTTACTAAATAAATTTTTTTTTTGGTCTCTACTTAGGCTATATGGATTTTCATTTAAAAGTTTATCAATTTTCATCTTTAAATATTTTATTATTATAATCTATTTTGTTATTTTTAGTCATCGGAAAAGATTTTATGTAGTGAACCCTAAAAAGATTTTTGTGTAAATTTGTATATTTTGATACATAGGTATTAATTTTTTTTTCAATATTTTTTTTATTAACATATATATCAAGTTTGTCTTTAGTTTTTTGGCTACAAACATTTTTATAACCATATTCATAAATAATTTTTTCAATTTCATCTAAGCTTATTCTATTTCCTACAATCTTTATGTATCTATTTTTTTTTCCTACAATGTAAAAGAAACCATCTTTGTCAAAATATCCAATATCACCAGTTGTTAAAATTGATTTATTTACATCACTTTTCAATAAATCCTTAGAAGAATTTGCATAGCCCATACAAACATTTTTACCTTTAAAAATTATTTCTCCATTAAAATATGGTTTTTTTATTATTTCTTTACTTTCATTCTTTAACAAAAAGATACCATCACTTACAGGGATACCTATGCTTCCATTTTTTTTTCTCGCATATTTGGCTGGCAAATAAGACATTCTTGATGTTGCTTCGGCAGCACCATACATTGTAATTAGTGAAATATTTAAATCATCATAGAAATCTAAAATAGATAATTTCAAACTATTATCCAGATATCCTCCAGCAACTGTTGTGTATTTTAAAGATTTAAAAAATTCTTTTTTTAATCCTATTTTAATTAAAATTTCATAAATATAAGGCACACCACCAAAATTATTGACATCATTTAATGTTAGTTTTTTCCAAAAATTTTTTTCAATTATAGATGATTTATTTAAAACTATTTTTGCTCCAACTTTCAGATGTGTATTTATTATAGATAATCCATAAACATAACTTGGTGGTAAAGTTGTAATACAAACATCATTATTAGAAATATTTAAATCTTTAATTATAGAATTAGTATTTGAAAGAACATTATCATATGATAATTTTACATTTTTAGGCGAACCCGTTGAACCTGAGGTGGTTTGTAATAAAAAAAGTTCATCATTAATTTCTTTTAAAATAATTTTTTTTATTTTTAATAATTCATAATTATAATAAGAAAAAATTTCATCATAGTTATCTATTTTTATTTTTAATTTGGTATTAAGGAAAATATATTCTGGATTATATGAGTTAATCAATTTAATTAGGGCTTCATTATTAATATTAGGGCTAAGTAACATTATAGCTGAGTTACTAATCTCACTTCCAATTAATGCTGTAATTGACTCTAAATCATTATCAATCAGTATAAAGATTAAACAACGTTCACTAATCTTAGAAGCAAATTGATTAGAAGCAATCAAAAGGTTTTCGTAGCTTATATTTTTTCCGTCTTCTGTTATTAAGGCTGTATTTTTTTTAAAATCTTTTAAGTTTTCATAGAAAGGCATATTTATAAATTATTTACAATTGAAACTATATTATATATTAAGTTTTTGAAAAAATAATTTTTGTATAAAATTTATGAAAATACTGCCAACCATAGGACCAATTTCCAACTCCTTAAGATCAATAAAAATTTTAAATAAATATTCATCTATATTTAGGCTAAATGGATCTCATAACTCTATTGATTGGCACAAACAAACCATCAATAGAATAAAAAAAATTATTTCACAAAATCAAGTTTTACTAGATATTCCTGGTGTGAAGCCAAGGACAGGAAATAAAGAAAAAGTTTTTATACAAAAAAATCAATTAGTTTCTTTCTACTATAAAAAAAATAATTTTAAAGGATTGAGTGTTCCACTTACACATCCTCTTCCTAATATAAAAAATTACTAACTTCAAACTTTCTGATGGTAACTTTCTTTTTAAAATAATTAAAAGAAAGAAGGATTTTATCATAGCAAAATCTACTCAAAGCTTTACTCTAGAAAGTAAAAAAGGACTAAATTTACCAAACTCCATTTATAATGATTATAGACAGCTTAATCTTTCATTAAAATTTATCAATAAAGTAAAGAAACTTAATTTTGACTTGATAGGACTTAGTTTTATACAAAACACTAAAATTATAAAAGTTCTTAAAAAAAAATATCCTCATTATTTAATAGTTTCTAAAATAGAAAACTCTGAAGGCCTTAAGAATGCAGAAAATATATGCAAATCATGTGACATTATAATGATTGATAGAGGAGATTTGGGTGCCGAAATTGCTAATGATAAATTATTTGATTCTATTAATAAAATTATTTCAATTGCAAAAAAGTTTGGCAAACCAGTAGTAATGGCAACTGAAAATTTAGACTCAATGATAAATAATAATTTTACCTTCTAAAAATGATGTTGTTTCTCTAAGCTATTATCATTCACTTGGAATTGAAAATGTAATGCTTAGTGATGAAACAGCAAACTCAAAAAATTTTATTAATACATGTTCTTGGTTACAAAATTTTATTAAAAAAAAAGATAAAAAAATATTTAGTAATAATAAGATTAGTAACGATGACTTTATAATTAATTTCTTAGACAAAAATAAAAATATACCCTTAATCATATTTTCAAAAAAAGGATATTTATTTGGAAAGTTACAAAAACTAAGATCAGAAAATAAGATTAATATATTTACTCAAAGTCAGCGCCTAAATAAAATTACTCACTTTTTAAATAATGTTGATTGTTTTTTGTTAAAAAAATTTAATAATTCAAATATAGAAACATTTATTAAAGAAAATATAAAAAAAAATAAAAAATTAATTTTTAAAAAATTAAATAATGCATTTTTAATATATGTTAATTTTCCAAGAAAAAATTCTAGAGCAAATACTATTACATTAGTTTCAAAAGATGATTTTTAATAAACCTTGTGGATAAATTTACGAAATATTTTAGATAATAAGTGTTATTTTTTAACAAATAATCCATGTTTTATGGAATAAATAGATAAATTTATACAGATTGTAATCTTAAAATTATTTTATAAATTTGTTTTATAATTGTCTCTTCCTATTAGTATATCAACTGAGATAAGTAATATCATGTGATGAATAATCTCTACTTGATTATATGAAGAAGAATTAACCCAAAAAAAATTATCAGAAATACTATTTAATTTATTATTTTTTTTTAAGCCTGTTAACGAATATGATTGAATTTTCTTTGACTTACTAAATTTAGCTCCTCTTACAACATTCTCTGAATTACCACTCGCACTTATAAAAATTGCTAAATCATTAGGTTTTGCATAGTGTTCTAGCACTTTTTTTATCCAATTTTCAAAACCATAATCATTAGAATAACAGGTAATCAAATTATCATTTGAAAATGATAATGTTTTTATTTTAGCATTTTTTGTCATATCGTTTGCAAAATGGTTGGCTGTAGATGAACTTCCACCATTACCAAAAATAAAAATATTATTTTCTTTTTGAGATGTCTCTTTTATAATTTCACAAAGGTTATTAATTTTCTTTGTATCAATAGTTTTTAATAAAGATTGAAGCTTTAACTTATAAATTTTTGCAAGTTTAGAATTAATCATATTTTTATATTTCCATCTTCAATATAGTATATTTTATCTGCTAAACTTATAATTTTATTATCATGTGTAATCAAAATAATTGTTGTGGATTTTGATATTTTTCTTAAAGAGTCAAAAATAAGCTCTTCAGACTCTTTATCGAGTGAGCTTGTTGGTTCATCTAAAATCAAAATTTCAGGTTTGGAAATAATAGCTCTTGCCAATGAAATTCTCTGCCTCTGTCCCCCAGATAGCTTCATTCCTCTCTCACCAACTATTGTGTTAATTTTATTAGGCAATTTATCAACAAAATCACTACAATTTGTTAATTCAAGGCATTCTTTAATATGATTTTCATCAATGTCATCTTTAACCCATTTAAGATTATCTATAATTGAAATGTTAAATAAAAATGGATCTTGGGAAACTATTGAAATTTTATCCCTATACGAGGATAAGCTAAATTTATTTAATTCATCATCATCTATAAAAATTTTACCAGATGATGGTATCTGAATACCTATCAATAAGTCCAATATTGTAGATTTACCAGCACCAGACCTTCCTGAAATGGCTGTAATAATATTCTTTTTGAATATTAAATCTAAATTATTGACTGCTTTAAAACCATTATCATAAACAAAACCCACATTTCTAAATTCTATTTGATTAATAGTACTATCTAATTTTTCTCCTAATTTTCTCTCTCTTAAAGACTTCGATTCATCAATCAAAGATTTGTACATAATTAAGCTTGGTATTAAATTTTGAAGATTTAAATTTGATTGAACAAATCCACCCAATAGTGGCAATGTGGCCACTAAAGCGTACAGAACTGCAGCCAACTCGGCAATATTATTTTGAGTTTTAAATGAATAAATTAAAGCAATTGAGACCGCTAATATGGCAAGAGGCTGATGTAAAAAAGTTGAAATTGAATTTAAAATTTGAAATCTAGTTGTTACTTTTAAATGATCTAAAAATAGATTCTGATTTCTGATAATTTCATTTTTTTGTTTATTATAACTTATTATTAGCTTGGCAGCTTGAAGGGTTTCAGAAATACCATTAAGAAAACCTTTGCCTGTTAATGTGTTTTGGTAACCTAATTTATTTGCCAGTTTACCAAATAATAAAAATGGGGCTGTAAATATTATTGCTAATAAGAGTGTAATTATTGTTATTTCAAAATTTAAAAAAAACGGAGTAATTAGATAGATCATAAATTTTATAGCCAAAGATGCTTGTGTAACAAAGTCATAGAACGTTGATGAAATTTTTCCAATTTCATTATTATATATATTGATAAATCTACCTGAGCTATGTCTTTGAAAAAAAAGCCATCTAGAATTAAAGCAATTCTCTAAAAAATTAAAGGTTAGTTTCTTTATTAAAGAATATTTGATATTAATAATCCCATAAGAAATTATCGTATTATTAATAGCTTTTATAAAACTTAAAAAAACAAACCCCATTAAAAAAGGAACTAAGCCAGCCTCTATTCCAAAATAATTATAAATACTTATAAAAAGCTTAGTTATAGAACTTACATTAGACAAAGTATTATCTGCAAAAAAATCTGCAATGGGAACTAGTGATAAAATAGAGAAAACTATTGTCAAGCCTTCTAACAATAAAAATATAAATAGTTTAATAAATAGAGATATATTTTCTTTAATTAATTCTTTATAAATTAATTTATAGCTATTAAGTTGTTTTGAGAAAAAGTTCATCCGTATTTTAACCTTGAATTTATTTCAGTGAATATTCTAAAAACTTAATTAGTTTATTTTTATCTAAAACTTCACTGTTTGCATATGACTGTATAGCAGAATAAGCGGCTGCAGAACCAAATAATAAAGATACATATGTTGGAGCATCTAATTTAAAAAATAAAGCCATAGCGGCGAGCATATTATCTCCTGTTCCGACTTTATCCGTCACATTATTTGAAAATGATGGACAGTAATAAAATTTAAGATTTTTAGAGTCATAATATACTAATCCATTTTTACCTCGTGTTATTACCAAGTGTTTAATTTCAAAATTTTTAGTTAGTATTATTGATAAATCTTCAATTGTGGCATGCTTATTTCTAAGTTCGTGCCTTAGTTCAGTTTCATTAATTATTAGAAAATTAATTTTTTTAAACTTGTTTAAACTATGATAGCCAATATTTGCTGAGTTTACTTGAGTGTTAAGAAAGAGTTTACTATTATATTTTGTAATTAATTTTGTTGTACTTTCTGAAATAAATCCATGACCGTAATCTGAAACTATTACTATATCTGCTTTCTTTATTTTTTTTTCAATTTCTTGGTTTAATTTTACGATTTCAGAATTAATTATCATTGACTCATTTAAAGAATATAATCCAAAGACTTTGTTGTGATTAACTGAATCAAGATAACGTTTTTTTAATATTGTTGGGCTATTTTTTTTATTTAAAAAAAAATGATTTATATTTTTGTTTAAATTTTTTTTTATAAAATTTTGATATTCTTTTTTTTCTCCAGTCATGCTAATAAAATCTATTTTTTTGCAAAAAACGGCTACATTGTTAGCTATAGCTGCTGCACCACCTAAATAATCATTAGAAATTTTTGGCTTAAAAGTTAAAAATGGGTCTTTTCCTGACTTACCTAGTGATTCACAAAAATTATATTGATCAATTATTGTTTCTCCAATTACTAAAACTTTTAGCTTTTCAATCTTTTTTAAAATTACTTGTAACGACTCAACATTAAAAAATTTTCTAGTCTTATTGAAGTAATTTTGCTGTTCATCTGTATATATATCAGAATTAGAATTAATTATTTTAGACGAGCTAAATTGAACTTCATCTGTAAAAATAATTTTACCTTTATTTTTTTTTACTGTTTTTTCCTCTAAAAGAATATTATTAGTAATATCACTTTTTCTTATTTTGTAATCTTGGCCTTTAATATAGTAATTTGGTTTTACAATATTTAATACATTTATTGATGTTTCTTCATGATTTATATAAATAAAATCAATTAATTTAAGTGAAGATAAATATTCAGCTCTTATTTTTTCAGAAAATAAAGGTTTACCCGGTCCTTTTTTTACATACTTGTCAGCAGTAATTGATACAATTAAAATATCACCAAATTTTTTCGCTTTTTCAAAGTGTTTAATATGCCCTATGTGTACAACATCAAACACACCATGACAAAGAACAATTTTATTATTATTTTTCTTTTTTAAAAAAGTTATTTTTTTTTTTAGTTCGCTAGTGTTTAATATTAATTTTTTCACATTAAACTTATAGTATATTCAGGTCAAGTTTGTATATAAATAAATAATTATGAAATATAAATTAGTTGCATTATCATTATTTATTTCTGGTGCTGGAAGCAAACTGTTGCAGAGTCAATTGGGTAACTCAAAAGAAATAATGCAATTACCGTCTTACCCGTTACTATATTTCTATTCTCACTGGGAAGAATGGATAAAAAGATATAAAAATATTTCAGTAAATAAAATTTTAAATCTATTATTAAAACACCACGCATCAATTATAAATTCTAATAAAATTAAAGGTTTTAACGGATTAACTAACCTTGGTAAAAATAAAAATAAATCTATAGTTATTTCAAAAATAAAATTCAAAAAGTATTTTAAAGAATATTTTAAAAGAAAAAAAGTAGATTCAAAAAATACTCTTTTAGCTATCCATTATGCGTTTAATAAAGCTAATAATAAAAATTTTTCTAAAATTAAATACATACTTTTCCATGTTCATAATTATGAATACTTTAATAAATATTTTGTAGAAGATTTTCCGGATACAAAACTAATACTCGTTACTAGAAATCCATTGGAAAACTTTTGGAGAAAAGCTTTCACTAACACTAGTATTGAAAAAGATAGATACGATTATTCAGATCAAGAATATTTGAAAAATTTTTCATATCTCAACCAAACAAGACAAATTTTTATAGATGTTGATCATATTAATGAGCGTTTATCAAAAAATACCAACAAAAGATTATATAAATTTGAAGATATAAAAATAAAAAATGAAAAATTAATTAAAGATATATACAGTTTTTTAAATATAAAATTTAATAAAAACCATCTTATTCCTAGATTTTTTGGACTAGAGTGGTGGAGTCACAAAAACTATAAAAGTTATACGAAACAAAAAAGTTTTGACCCAACAGTTAATATTGACCCAAAAGATAAAAATAAATTTTTTAACTATGAGATATTTATTTTAGAAAATCTTTTTTTAAAATTCTATAAAAGATTTAACTATAAATTAAACTTTTCTAATTATAATTTTTTTAGTTTTCTTATTCTATTGTTGCTACCAACCAAATATGGGTTTAATTTATTTTTTTCAAGGTTTTCAATTTTTTGTTTTATTAGATATGTAAAAAATTCATTTATGGAGTGTTTTAATTTTAAACTAAAAAATTACTATTTTAATGCAATGTACAAATTCAAATGGACATACAGAGATAAGTATATAATTAATTTAAATTATATTAGAAAGTTAACTTATATTTCCAAAAAAAATCAAATTAGATATTTATTGGGTCTAATTTTATTTGTTTTAAAAATTTTTTTATACTTTTATATGCAATTGGAATTAATATTTTTGTATTTCTATAGAATATTTAATTTCATAAAATATTATTTCAAAATAAATTTTTTTAGATCGAATTTAATTAATAAAATTATGATTACTAAAATTGAATAAATAATTCAATTTATATCTGTTAAATTACTTTAAAAACCACTCATGGTTTTTTTTCAAAAAATTAATATCAAACCTAGATTGTGCAATATATTTCCCCTTAATACTTATTTCATTTTTATTTTTAGGATCTTTCTCATATAATTCTGAAAATATTTTCCAAAATTTTTTATTTAAATCATTTTCTAAATCTGAGTAGGGTTTAGAATTAATTATATGATCATCCATTTCGATAACTAAATTTCTGATATCTTCAGGCTTAGGGTCCTTAGGTAATACTTTCTCATTGTCAAAATCTTTTTTTTTTTGTCTTAAAATTAAATCTTTCTTAAATAATTCTTTTAAAGATAATTTTTTATCGTTTTCATCACAAAAAATTCTTGGTGTTATTAAATAATTATTAAATTGTCGACTTACCCCTAAGTTTAAGGGTAATTCTATTGATGGAACATTAAATATTGGGAGCAAATTATCTGGTCCCGATATAGTTGTTAAATAAAAGGAACAGTGTGCCCCCATATAAATATCTAAAAAGTCACTTTTATATTCTGAATTTGCATAATCAATAATTTTATTATTGCCTTGAATTTCAAATACAGATTCTTGAATTCTACCCATTCTAAAAACAAAATATCCTCTTTTTGACAGCTCCTCAGCTGAACTTAAAAAATTTTGAGGATTCATATTTCTATATTCGTGATAATCAAAGTTTAATTTAGGATATTTTTTCTTTAGAAAAGCTTGATCTCTTATTAGAAAACATGCAAATTTAATATTTTTATTTATTCCAAATTTTTCAAATAATTCATTTTGACCCCTTTTAATTTCTTCTTCTGTAAAATTAATATTTTTTTTACTGTGTGGAAAACAATCAATATAATGTGTTTTAAACTTTCTATTTAAAAATGGTTTATATTTTTCTCCAGATTTAAATATTCTATCTAATAATTTTTGTGCATTATCTATTGGCCTCAGGAAAATTGCGTAACCTATATTTATTTTTCTTTTTATCATTCTTAAAAGAAATGAATTGATTGCCTTTTCCTCTAAATAAAAAATATCTAATGATTTTTGCCTAGTTGAATTAATTTTATATTCTTTTTGATAAAGATAAATTGCTGGGTTTATTATAAATTCACCAATCCTACCTACATTAATATGCATTATTCTTATTAAAATAAATGGACTTATAATTCTTATTATAATGCTGATTGGCAAACCAATAAATAACATTTGAATGAGATCTTTATGAGAGATGATATAGTAGTAATGACTACTCCAGGATATTCCTTGAAGTGTTTTTAATAACTTTAATAAATAAATTAATTTTTTTTTCATTGCTTTAAAAAATTATATATATTAAACAAATATTAATGAAACTCTTAATAACTGGTGGATCTGGCTATGTTGGGTCAAGATTAACTTATTTTCTCTTAGAAAAGTATAAAGATTTGATAATATATAATTATGATCTTTCTTTTTTTGGAGATGAACACCTTCCATTAAATAATAAAAATTATATATATATAAAAGAGGATATAAGAAATTCAATTAAATTTAATGAAACTTTAAACAATAATAAAATTGATGTTGTTTTACATTTGGCATGCTTATCTAATGATCCTTCATTTGAACTAAATCCAAAAATTTCTAAGTCAATCAATTATGAATGCTTTGAAGATTTGGTTTTATTATCTAAAAAAAATAATGTTAAAAAATTTATTTATGCTTCTTCATCCTCAGTTTATGGTGTAAGTGACAGTCCAAGAGTTGATGAGACTCACGAACTTATTCCTTTAACAGATTATAATAAGTATAAAGGCTTATGTGAACCAATCTTACAAAAACACTTAAATAATGATTTTCAGGGAATAATTATCAGACCTGCTACAGTGTGTGGGTATAGCGAAAAAATGCGCTTTGATCTTTCTGTAAACATACTCACTAATTTTGCCTATAATAAAAATTATATAAATATCTTCGGTGGAGAGCAATATAGACCTAATCTTCATATTGATGATATGTGTGATTTATATGATTTGTTAATATTCACAGACACTAAAAAATTTAATGGTGAAATATTCAATGCAGGTAGTCAAAATTTAAAAATTAAAGAGATTGCTGAAAAAGTTGCAAAAATTGTAACTCAATATACGAAAAAAAAGATAGAATTAAACTATTCCAAGAATGATGATAACAGATCTTATAGAATTACTTCGGACAAAATTAACGATGTTCTAAAATTTAAGATCTCAAAAACTATTGAAGATGCAATTCATGATCTTTGCATTGCTTTTGACAAAAAACTATTGGAAAAAAGTTTTGATGAGCAATTTGTAAATATTAAAACTTTACAGAAATTGAATTTAACTTAGTTGCTTTTTTAGATATAAAATAAATCATTTCAATTTCATTAGCTTGATCAATGTTTTTTAATTCTATGTCCTCAAGTGCAAAATATATTAATTTTTTTTTTTTAATGAAAAATTTAAGATATTCTTTACGAATTTTTTTTTCATCAGGCAATTGATAGATACTAAAAAAAATTATTCCATCTATCTCATTAATTTTTTCTCTTAAATCATTAAGTGCAAAAAAGCCATTTTTAGCTTTGTGTTCTGTAATACTTAATTTAAAACCTAAATTTTTTACATTAGCATAATCTCTAATTTTTAAATTTTGCAAAGATTGAGGAATAAGATTTCCATTAATTGCTCTTGACGAAACGTATCCTCTAAAAAATTTATTTTTAATCATCTGGAAATTCGTATTCTTTACCAAGCATTGTTGTTGGCTTTATTGTTATTGGCATAAAAAAAGATCCAATTTCTTTATCTCTATAAAGGGAAAATGCTGATTTGAAACGACAATTAAAACTTACCCTAGTAGATTTCTCTTTATTTACAACGTTACCATGCATTAAGTTTTGGGTAAAAAGTAAACCTTGTCCATAATCAACTTTAATCCATTTTAATTTATCTTTCACTTTTTTAAAAATTTGCTCTGTAGATTTAAATTTTGAAAAACTTTTAGAATATTTAAGGTTATCTTCAGGTGACAAAATATACATAGCTTTAGTTTTATATACATTAACTAAGGGTAACCAAAAGACTAATTCATATTCAGAATCTCCAACCCACACATCTGCATGCAATGGCAATAACGAACTATCGTCTTTTGGCAATTGAATGCTAAGATTACACTTTCTTTGCATTACTAATTCATTTCCACATAACACATCAATATATTCTTTTCCAAGATTGTAATAAATTTTTTGAAAATCTTTTGAGTTATTGATCTCATTATAAAGGAACATTCTAAATTCATTTAGTTTTTTTGGTTCAATATAGTCGTGCAAGTTATCTAAGAAATAATTGACACTTTTTACACTAATTGATTTTTGTTTAAGCCATTTTCTTGAAAATTTAATTATTCTTTTTTTAATAATATTAAGATTTGATTTATTTCTTATATTAAAAATATAGTAACCATTTTTTAAAAATTTATTTTGAATTTTTTTTTCTAATATTGAGCTAAATTTCATATAAATTTGATAGTTATATTCTATACATTATAAATAAAAAAAATAATTTTAGTTAATTGTACTTAATTTAAAATATGACTCCATTAGACTCCATGTTTGTTAAATTTATAGATGATCCATTCAAGCTTTCAGAATCTTTTTTCAATAAATAATTAATGGTCATAATAATATCTTTTGATGAGAGTGGTTTTTTTTTATTAATTTTTAAAAATACAGAAGGCTTTCTTTTTTTCAACCTATCTAAAGATCCTCCAGTTGAATAAAAAAATGAAGGAACAATCAATTTTGATATTACATTTTTTTTTTTAAAATATTTACTTAAGTTTTTATTGTAATTAAATAATACACTCTTTGCTGCTGAATAACCTAAATATCCCACTGTCTCCATGCCTGCTAATGCACCCATCATTATTATATTTAACTTTTTTTTATTACTTTTATTTTGAATTAGACACTTGTTTACTTGATATATAGAAAAAAAATTTATATCAAAAAGTTCTTTCAATTTTTTTATTTCAAGAGTGCTAGATCTGTACCCTAAACCTCCTCCTGAACAATGTATTACATGATCTATTTCATTTTTTTTTAGAAATAATTCTAAGTTTGGGCTTAAATTTATTTCTTTTCTAGGATTGTAGTAATGAATATTTTCTTTTCTTTCTGTTTTGCTTGTTAGGCCAAGTAATTTATATTTTTTTTTATCTAATAATTTTAATAAATCAAAACCTAAACCTGTTGAACATCCATTGATTAAAACAACTTCTTTTTTCATCTTTTATAGACCAAAACTTTTTGCACCTGAAAAATAATAATCTCCTTTATAGCCTATATACTTAAACATTTTTTTCCACTCATCTTCATTAAGAATAGTTGTACCAGTAAGTGTCCATTTTAAAAACTTCAATCTTTCAGTGTCGGTAATATAAGCTGGGATTGTGATATGAGATCTTTTTGATATATGTTCAATTTTTTTAATAATTTTTATTATATCTCTTAAATTATATATATAGATTGAATTATGTGCATGAACAAAATCAAAATGTTTTTTCTTAAAATTTATTGAAGTAAACGACTCTATAAATTCAATGTGTGATTTTATTTCTCTCATAGAATTTTTGATTGGATATTTATGGTCTTCTAAACCATATATACTTATACCGGGGATCATATCTTGCAAATCTTTTAAAAAAAAACCTTTCTTGCAGCCAATATCCAAAACTTTTGAGTTTTTATTTAATTTGTACTTATGTATAATTTTTTTTAAAAAAACTTTCCATCTTCCATCATATTTGAACCCCCCATAGCCATTTATTCTATCACCATCATAAAATTCTTTATCAAATTCATTTGCTTTAATTCTATTAATTATACCTCTTTTATCTGATAATTTAGTTCTTTCTTTTTTGGGATCAAATTTTTTAATGTTTTTGTTACTATATTTAAAATAACCATAGTCAAAATAAGACATCTTAATTTCTTAAAATTTCCTGAATTTCAGTTTTTGAAAGTAGTGGACTCATGTTGTGTAATGATTTCCCAAATTCAATTTTTGGTTTTACTCTAGCCTTAGGGTCAATCATTATATCTACTAATATAGGTCCTTTTGAATTTAAGATTTTTTTTAGTTTTTTTTTAACATCAATATTATTTTTTATAACTACACTTTTTATTCCGTATGCTTTAGCTATCTTACAATTATCAGGCAAACTTAAACCACTTTTTTTATCAACACCAGCGTAATTAGAATTTAACCAGGTCTCTTGAGTTTGTTTTATTAATGAATATCCCTTATTATTAATTACTAATATTATAATATTACAATTATAGTTTTTGATTGTTTCTAGTTCTTGAATATTCATTGGCATTGATCCATCACCAATTATAGCAATAACAGTATTTTTTTTGTCAGCAAAAAAGGCACCTATTCCTGCTGCCATTGAATATCCCATAGGAGAATGATTAAATGCAGTAAACATATTTAATTTTTTTTTAATTTTAAGGCATTGGTATGTCCAAATCAAATTAGCACTTGCGTCTGGAATTATAATTGAATTTTTTTTAACTACGTCAAACATGTGATCAAAAAAGAAATAAGGATCTACATGTTTTTTATTTGTTATATTTTTTTTTGAAATAACTTTATAATTGCTTTTATAAAAATTAATTTTTTTAATCCATAAATTAACTATAGAGTGATTAATTTTTAATTTAGTTTTTTTCAATTCTTTTAAAAAAATTTTTACATCACAATTAACTTTTAAATCAATTTTTGGTAATCTATGATTTTTAAATTCTTCTTTATCAATTTCTACTAAAATTTTTTTTGCCTTTAACGCAAACGTACTTAAATCTCCCCCAACAATTTGTGAACTGAGTCTAGTTCCTAAGAATATAACTAAATCAGCTGTTTGTAATGAAAAATTTCCAAATCTAGTAGCTGCCACTCCAAATACACCTGCGTTTAATTTATCATCAGTAGAAAAATTGTGAGCTGTTGCCCAAGTACATGCGTAAGGTATTTTAAATTTTTTTATTAATTGTTTTACATCATTTAAGCTTTTTGATGATTGAACACCATTTCCAATAATGAATAATGGTTTTTTAGATTTTTCTAACATTTTTTTTACTTGATTAATTTTTAAGTCACTTTTTAATTTGAAATGTTCACTTGCTTTAAATTTTTTGAGTTTTTTTGGCATTTGCATTCTAGATAGATCATCAGGTATTTCTAACAAGACCGGTCCTTTACGACCATGATTTGCAATAAAAATTGCTTTTTCAAGTTCATATGATAAATCATCAATTTTTGTGATAATTTTACAATATTTGCAAATAGGTTTAACCATGTCTTGGACTTCCATTTCTTGAAATCCTATTTGCCTTATTTTCTTATTTTTTCTTAAATTATTAATTGTGGGTGCTCCAGCAATATAAAGACCTGGGACAGAGTCAAAGTATGAGCAAGCCATACCTTGTAAAAAATTAATTATACCTGGTCCACTTGTTCCTAGTGTTACACCAAGTTTTCCTGATACCCTATGATAAGCGTCAGCAGCAAGTGATGATCCTTGTTCACTTTGTCCTGAGATAAAATTAATTTTTTTATTTTTTTTAAAACTATCTATAAAATGTATAACGCTACTTCCTTGGCCTCCATAAGCATACTCGGTATGCTTAGATAAAAAATTAGCAATATAATCAGACGCCTTCATTTAATTTTTTATACTACGATTTAAATAAAAATCAATTATATAATAATTTCTTAAAAAATAATTTTTATTTAAAAAATTCATTAATAGTTTTGGATATTCTTAAAATATCTTTTTGTTCAAGATATTGATGAATTGGAAGTGTTAAGATTTTTTTTGCTTGATTTTCTGTTTCTGGAAATGAACCTTTTTTATATCCAAGATATTTAGAAGCTGTTTGTAGATGTATTGGTACTGGATAGTGTATAGTGGTATCTATACCTCTCTTTTTTAAAAAATTTTTCAGTTCGTCTCTTCGATCTACCTGAATTACAAAAGTATGGTAAGTATTAAATTCAGCTAATTTTTCTAAAGGAAAATAAATTTTCTTTAAATTTAAATATTTTAGATAAGATTCAACATTTTTTCTTCTTTTATTAATTATTTTTTTTAAATTTAATAATCTAAAATTTAAAATTGCTGCTTGTAAACTGTCCATTCTTGAAACATAGCCAAAATTTTTAACATTATCTCTTGACTCGTCCATGCCATGAGTTCTTAAATTTTTAATTTTATTATATATAAATTTATTATTTGTGGTTAAAAATCCGCCATCACCCATTGCATTCAAATTTTTTAAAGGATGAGCAGAAAAGCACCCTACATCCCCCCAAGAACCAGACATCTTATTTTTATATATTGATAAAATTGATTGGGCACAATCCTCAATAACAGGTATTTTGTATTTTCTAGAAATTTTCATAATTTTATCCATTGCACACATTCTCCCAGTGAGATGAACAGGCATAATAGCTTTAGTCTTTTTTGTGATTTTTTCCTCAATTTTATCTTCGTCAATACTCTGGTCCTTTTTAACATCTACAAAAACTGGTTTTGCTCCCAAATGGACAATTACTGCCGTAGAGGCTATAAATGAATTTGGTGGTGTAATAACTTCATCTCCCCTTCTTACCCCTAACAAGTGCAAAGCAAGCGTAAGAGCATCCGTCCCACTATTTAAAGAAACGCAATATTTTGTATTACAAATTTCTGATATTTTTTTTTCAAAAATTTCTACTTCTTTTCCACCTACCCAATTTCCAGATAAAAGAGTTCTATCAATAATTTTTAAAATATTTTTTTTTTCAGATCTATATTGTTTTTTTAAATCAACATATGGAATTTTCATTTTATGAATAAAATTCTCTTACACATTTTATAACATGGTCCATTTGGCTTTTTGAAAGGTGTTGGTCACAAGGAAAGCTTATAATTGATTTTGCATGTCTATCAGATATAGGAAAATCTCCTTCTTTGTGTTTTAAAAATTTCATTGCTGGCTGTCTATACATCGGAATTGGGTAATGAACTTTAGCTTCAATTCCTTTTTTTAAACAATGTCTAAGTAGAGCATCTCTATTCTCAGCAAAGACAATATATAAATGGTACACAATTTTATAATTTTTAATTCTTGGTGGTATTGTTATTTCATTTATCTTTTTTAGATGAGAGTCATAATAATTTGCATTTTTAATTCTTTGGTTTGCTATTTTTTTTGCACTGGGGATAAGCCAATTTCCAACAACAGCTTGAATTGTATCAAGTCTTGAATTGTATCCACAAATTTTAACATTATCTCTATCAACTAAGCCATGATTTCTTAGAAGTTTTAAATGTTCATAATATTTTTTATTACTAGTAACTATAATTCCACCGTCAGACCAAACGTTAATATTTTTTAAAGGATGAAGTGAAAACGCACCAAAATCACTCCAGGTTCCTGAATTTTTATTATTTATAGAGGCTAAAATAGACTGACACGCATCTTCGACTACAGGAATTTTATATTTTTTAGCGATCTTATTTAACTTTATCATATTAGTCATATAACCTGTAAAATGTACTGGAACTATTGCTTTAGTTTTTTTTGTTATACTCTTTTCAATCAAATCAACATTCATACAAAAACTGTCATCGCAATCTACGAAAATTGGTATTGCACCTAATTCACATATTGCTCCTACAGTCGCAACAAATGTATTGGCTGCAGTTATAACCTCATCACCTGGCTTTATATCTAGAACCTTCAAACTTAACTTTATTGCATCTGTTCCCGAATTAACTCCAACTGCATATTTTGTACCAATTAAGTTAGCAAATTTTTTCTCGAATATTGTTAACTCTTTTCCTAAAGTAAAGTCACCAGTATTTACAAATTTTTTCAATTTACTCCACAGATCTGGAGCATTTGAAAATTGTTGTTTGAGGTATGAGTATCTAACTTTCATGATTAATTAAATTAATGTATCCTTTATATGTTTTTTTAAAAAAACTAAATATGTTACTTTAGATATTTAAACCAATCCTTAGTAGCTTTTTTTATACTTTTTGGGGTCCAAACTGGAGCCTTAGACCAATAATTTATATCTTTAAGTATTAGTTTTATACCTTTTTCAATATCTATTTTTGGTTTCCAGCTCAATAATTTTTTTATTTTATTGATATTTGCAAATGTTGAATCTGGCTCTCCTGGCCTTTTTGGCATATATGTTTTTTTATCACTTAACAAAGATGCAATTTTATTGACTGATATAGTTTTGCCACTTCCAACATTAAAAATTTGATTATATACTTTAGAATTACTTGCACATACAAATGCATCCACAACATCAGAAACGTAAGTAAAATCTCTAGTTTGCTTTCCATTTCCAACAATTGTTAACGGTGCATTAAATAATTTTTGAGCTAAAAAAACTCCAAACATTGCACCATATGTTCCCGAAGTTCTCGACCTTGTACCATAGACATTAAATAATCTTAATGAAATGTATTTTAGCTTATAAACTTGAGACCAATGTAAAATTAGTTGTTCACCCATCATTTTAGTTAATGCATATGGATATTGAGGATTAAATGGTTGCCGTTCGTCAGTTGGATAATTTTTTGGTATCCCGTAGCAAGAAGAAGATGCTGCATACAAAAATTTTTTGACTTTATGATACTTTGAGCATTCCAATACATTTAAAGTTCCCGTAACATTTGAATCATAGTATTCATTGGGGTTTTGAATGCTGGGAACTATATCAGCTAGTGCTGCTAAATGGAAAACTCTATCAACACCTTTAAAGTATTTTTTAATTCTGTTAATTTTAGAAATATCTGCCTTGATAAATTTTATTTTTGGTAGAAATTTTTTAATATTTTCTAATCTACCTGTTGATAAGTTATCAATTACAATAACTTTGTGATTTTGATTTATTAATTTTTCTACTAAATGGCTTCCTATAAAACCAGCACCACCTGTAACGATAACTTTCATATAATATTTTTTTTGAATAAATTTACTAAATTTAAAAATTAATACTATAGTTTAATATTTAAAGATATAAGTATGTCAAATATATATTTAAAAATAAAACAAAATTATTTAAAATAATATTCTAAATAACTTTTATAAATGAAACAATTTTCACCTAAATAGTACTTATATTAATTATTAGTTTACAAAGTATAGTAGGAGTTGGTGTTCTAGTTTTAGGTACACCGATAATGCTTCTGTTAAATTATAGTATGGTAGAAGTTTTATCAATACTTCTTCCAATATCAATAGTTACAAGTCTAGGAAATTTTCTTTACTTTAAATTTCAAAAAAAAATGAATATTAAAATCGACTCTGAAATAAAAAAATATTTAATGACTACTTGTAATTTGATTATTTAATATAATTGTATTATAAAAAAATACTAATATTTTACTAATGAATATATATATTGAAATTGAAGTTCTAAAAAGAGAGTTGTCAGGAAAATTATTATTATCACTTGAGCTAATTAAGCAAAAAAATAATGTATATCTAACTACAAGAGAAGCTATAACTAAATGTGGAATAAATAATGATATTCCTCCAGGAATAATATTCTTAAAAGATTTAAATAGTGAAGAATATAGGATTAACGATTATCAAAAACTATTAAAAAATGGTTTTACATTAATATCTCAAGATGAAGAAATTGGATGTTTTCATTATGAAAGTTATGATAAATTTTTTAATGACAGAATTAAAGGTATGGAAGCAAAAGTGTTTAACTATGTTGAAAAATTTTTATGTTGGGGGAAATTTGATCATAACTACTTAAAAGATCTTAACTTAAAAACTGAATTTATTAATACTGGATCCCCAAGAATAGATTTATGTAGTAATAATAATAAATATAATAATCAAAATAAAAAACAAATACTTGTTTGTTTAAATCAGAACATTTTTTGGAAAAGAGATTTTTTTGAAAGATATAAAATTACTCTGCTTAATAATACTGAAAATAAACCTATTCATAAAGTTGCAGATCAAATGTTTAAGAACGAAAGTAAAGATTTAATTTTAACATTACACTTCTATAATTTAATAAGAAAATTAAAAGAGTTGGATGATTACAAAATAATTATTAGACCTCATCCAGGCATGGATGATAAAAAAGTTGAAGGATTGTTTGCTGATAAATCTATCTTTTCTAATGCTAAAGTTTCAGCAAAAGGAGCATTAATTGATCAAATATCAGAGTCTGATATTATTATTCATTCAGGCTGCACGTCTGCAGTTGAGTCAACACTAAATAACAAGGTTGTAATTTGTATTTCTCCTGATGACACATATTTAAATGATTACAAAAAAGATTCAATTTTGACAAAAATTGGTTTTAATTTCAATACACCAGAGTCAATATTAGAATTTATTAAAAATTTAAAAAGTAAAAAAGAAGAAATTCAAGATAAGATATATGAAGATAAAAAAAAGATAGCAGAAAGAACTGAGATAGATGGAAATTCTTACAAAAGAATTTCACAAGTTATTTCAGAAATAAATTTAAAGAAAAACTATAAAACTAAAAATACAGATTTTGCATTTAAAAGATTTGGAAATAATATCACCATTAAAAGAGTAATAAAAAATAAAATACTTAAACTTTTAAATATAAATAATGACAATCAAAATGCCTTTGAAGCTAAATTTCCTTCTTTCGATAAAATAGAAATTGAACAAAAAATAAAGGATTATAATATAAATTTTGATATCAACTCTAAATATAAAATTAAATATTTAAATGAAAGATGTATTAAAATTTATAATTAAGACTTAATTGTAATTGTTTTTTTCAAAATATTAATAAATTTATTTTGATCTTTTGAACTTAATTTTACAAATATTGGAAGACTAATTGCTCTCTCATAATATCTTCTTGTATTGGGTAATTTATCTAGATTATAGCCTTTTTTTTTATAAATTGTATGTAATGGGATTGGGACATAATGTAATTGAGTGAAAAAACCATTATTATTTAATTTATTCATAAAATCAGTTCTTCGAATCTTAATCTTTTTAAAGTCAACTTCTATTACATAGAGATGATTTGCACTGTTACATAGAGATGATTTGCACTGTTACATAGAGATGATTTGCACTGTTCAATCTTTTACCAAAACAAGGAATCGTTATAATGTGGATATGATTTAATTTTGAATCATATAAATTTGATATTTCTTTTCTTTTATTCATAAAAAATTTTAATTTTTTTAATTGTGAGATACCTAGGGCACTTTGAACATCACTCATTCTATAATTAAAGCCCAAATCTTTTACATCATAAAACCAACTTGGGTCAGAGCTTTTTTTAACCACTCCATGATTTCTTAAAATTTTTAATTTTTCATATATCTTTTTTGAATTTGTTGTAATTACTCCACCCTCTAAAGTTGTAATTGATTTTACTGGATGAAATGAAAAAACAGTCATATCTGAATATTTACAACTTCCAACCATTGCACCACATTCATATTTTGCACCAAAGGAGTGGGCAGCATCTTCTATAACATTAATTTTATTTTTTTTTGCAAATTTGAAAATTTCTAAACTATTACTCGCTAATCCTGTTAAATGAACAGGCATTATTGCTTTAATATTTTTGGTATTTTTAAAATTTTTTTTTAAATATTCTAGATCTATATTTAATGAATCTTTATCAATATCAACAAATTCTGGTCTTAAATCATTAAGTAGAATTGTATTTGCTGTTGATACAAAAGAAATTGGAGAAGTTAGCACTTGTTTTCTTTCATCCTTCTTTAGTGCTTTTAAAGCAATATGCAAACCTGCTGTACAACTACTTACTGCAACAGCATATTTAAATTTACTACTTTAGCAATTTCTTGCTCAAATTTATCAACTAACGGACCTCTTGTTAATATTGATTTATTCAAACTTTTTACTACAGAGGAAATATCCTCTTTATCTATGTAATGATTGCCATATGGAATTGATTTCATAATTTTACTGTGACTTCTTGGATTTATCACCTCTTAGCTTTATCCAATCTTTCTTAAAAAGACCAACCAAATAGGAATCTAAGTATTTTCCATCTACATAAGTATGTTTTTTTAAAACACCCTGTAATTTAAAACCCCAAATTTTTTTGGTCATGTCTGATAGATCTTTTCCTTTTGCTCCTGAATATATTTTTCTAAAATTCATTTTAAAAAATATGTGATCAATTAATAAATCTTGTGACTCTTTAAAGACCTGCAGTCTGTTTATATTTTGTTTCCTAAGATCGGTTATTACCGAAACATAACAAATCTTATTAAAATAATCAAAATCATAGGCTGAAACCATGCCAACAAGTGTATTATTATTTTTTTCAACTACTCCTAATTGAAGTTTCTTATCAAGCTTTGCTAGTGATAATATCTCTTTTTTAGATGATAGGTCAGAATCTAAATAAGTTATTTGCTTTTCCAAAGTGTTTGGAAATTTCCCCGTCTCTAACATCTTTGTATTTTCTTGATGATTTAACCAGGTGTACCAATCAGTTTTCTTAACCACTTTTTCATCAAGCAAAACTAAATCTACATATTTACCAACAATAAAGGTCTCGAATTTCATAAAATTATAATAATATTTTAAAACAGACTAATCTATATAGTCTTCTTGGGTAAAGACATCTTTAGCATTAACGGGGTTAAAAATGCTTTGTCCTTTTTTTCCAGTCATAAATTTTTTTATAAAATCTGTATCTTCTCCCGCTAAACATAAATTGCTGTGATTTTTAAAATGTTTAATTTTAAAACCATTATCTGTAATTTCTTTCAAGCTATTTTCCCATACACTTCCAATTTTTATATGAATGTACGGACACACTAATACATCTCCAACTGGCGTAATATAAATTCTGTTAACAGTAGTGCAGCCTAAAATTTTTTCGTTATTTTTATCAAAAGGGTTCCACAAATTTCTATTCATATTTTTGAATTCTTTTCTTAAATTTCTAATATGTTGAATATCGTTTTCATCACATATTTCTTCATGTGCATCTTTCCACATACCAGATGGTACTGCAACATTTACCAATGTTCTATACTTGTGATCTTTTGAATATTGTAATAGCATTCTTAAATCTTCACTCTTAGCGTTGTAATGTCCAACTGTAATATTAAGATACGGATCCATTCCAACTGCTCTTACATGTTCTAAAGCTTCCATAGCCCTTCTCCAAGAGTCTTTTCTACCTCTTATTTCATCATGAGTATCTGGATCAATGCTATCGATACTTACCGAAACTCTGCTTACGTGATGGTCTGCTAACTTTTGTGCAGTTTTTCTATCAAGTTTAAAACCATTTGTCGTAAAATATAAATAAAACCTTCTCGGATCTATAGCTTTTAGTACATCATAGATTTTATCTGGCCATAATAAAAGCTCTCCACCTTGTAAATCAAACTCAACAAAACCTAATTCATCTGCTTCATCTGCTATTTCTTTAATTTTTGAAGTTGGCAACATCTCTTTAACACCTTCACCTTTTGGTGAATTTGTAAAACAATACTTACATCTTAGGTTACAAGCATTGTTATAATTCATTTCAATACCCCTTAAAGCTGTGCCTATCTTGCCATCATTTTTTTTAACTTTATCATAAAAAACCTTTAACTTTTCCATGAGTCTTGGTTTAGTAAGTATGTGTGAATGGACAGGCATGGATCTTTTATACATATTAATAATTCAAATACAATCAAAATATTTAACAAAAAAAATTTGATTTTGCTGAAGAAATCATTAGGTATACGCGATTAATCTTTATTAAATTAGTTAATGAAAAAAAAATTAAAACCATCATCATCTCATTTTTTATCACAAAAGTTTTGGAAAATATTAAGAGGTTTCGTAGATAGAAATATATGGACTTTTTTATATGTAATTTCTCAAAAATTGAAAATAAATTCACTTTTAAATATTTTAAGAGATGAAAATTTAGATTTAAAAAAGAATCTAAAATATTTTAAATCAAAATCAAATTATAAAAATCCTAAAAAATTTAATACATATCTTAAGAAATATAAAAGCTCTAAACCAATGGGGGGTTATAGAAATTTTTTGGATAAATTATTTACAGATATTAAAAAACCCAATACAATTTTAGAATTAGGTATTTCTGAAGGTGCAGGCATTTTAGCATTAAAAGACTATTTTAAGGGCGCTAGTTTATGGGGCGTTGATATTGATAAAAATACATTCATCAAAGATAAGAGAATCACATGTGGATATTGTGATCAGTTAAAATTGATATCAATAAAAAAAATCTTAAAAAAATTTAATACTAAATTTGATTTAATTATAGATGATGGATGGCACCATCCAGAAGCACAAATTAATTCAATTATATCTAGTCTTCCATATTTAAATTATGGAGGCATATATATCACTGAAGATATTAATCATGATAGTTATAAAAAATATTTTTATAAAATTTTTAAAATTCTAGATAAAAAAAAATTTAATATTAAATATAAAAAATTTTATATTAGTGACAAAAGATCAAATATTGCAGGAACATTAAATAATGGTTACCTAATTATTTATCGTAAATTCCAATAAAGATTTAACAAATTTTTTATTAAAATATTGTTTCTATGTTTAAACAACCAGTCATTTCTGTTTGGATCGATTTTTCTTGCTTTTAATAAATAAAGCTCTGCCTCTGACATCTCATTTTTTAATTTTTCTGATAAATCTTTTTTGAAATTGATTTGTTGCCATATTTTTCTATCTCTATAATTAATATTTAAATGCCTTCTTTTTTTTCCATTCATATTTGTACTTCCTCTATGCCATAAATTAATATCATAAATTAATAAACTGCCTTTTGATGCTTCTATATATTTTTGTGAAGGATGGTCCTGATATGTATAACCCTCCTCATTAGGTGTTTTTAAAAAAATATGTGAACCTGGAACTACTCTAGTTGCTCCATTTTCTTTTGTAAAATCATCTAATAAAAGAGATGCCAAAACAGATCTAATTGGATCAGATTTTTTTTTTTTTGGCATCCAATCAATATGCCATGGTTGATCACCTTTTCCTGGAAATGGCATTCTTAATATTAGTTGTGATAAACAAAATTCATCTTTAATCAATAATTTTGCAGCACTTAAAACTTCAGGTATAACAAAAATATTTCTATAACATGAATGTTTATTCAATAAATTATTTAACCTTTGAGCACCTGGTTCAGGATGTTGTCCATATTTCATTTGATCCTTTATATGATCCCAACCACCACGCCAGCCCTCTTTTTTAATAAGCTCATCTGTTACTTTGGATATTAGCTCTAAATCTATACCTCTTTTAGACCATTCATCTGTAGAAATTTTAATAACTGTATAACCTTTTTTTTGTAAATTAATTTTGTGTTCTTCACTTAAAGAATCTTCATTTATAGAAAGGTCCATAAAAGTTTGGTCTAAATTATATTTCATTCTATATTTATTTATTGACTTTAAACTTATCAATTTCACCCTCTAATACCAAAGTAAAATCTGCACTACACGCAAGCTCTCCATTAACAAAACCACTACCTGAACAAACAGCCAATCCTCTTTTATAACTAAGAATTTTAGTATCTAGTTCAAATTTTTGATATTCTGGAGTAATTTTTTTTTTAAATTTCAAATTACTTGCAGATACAACATACATAAATTTTCCTATATTTTCATTCATTGATAGTATTGGCAAAGCACATATTTGTGTTAAAGATTCCAACTGTAATGAAGCTGGCATGTTTGGGTCACCGGGCCAATGAAGTTTAAAAAACCATAAATCTTTATTTAATTTTTTATATCCTTTTGCATAAGATCCAGTTTTAAAATCAGTTACATGATCAACCATTAAGAGCTGGTCTCTATTTTTTTGAAAATGATGAATTTTTTCTTTATCTAATTCCACTATTATAATTTTACTGTATTATCTATATAGATCTTTTTAACTTCTTTTGGATTTAATAATGAATCTTTTAATTCACTTGAATAAGCAAATGAATTTAAAACCTTTTTAAGTTTAAGTTTTGGATTATTTTTATTTTTCACAAAAGGACTATTAATTATATATCTGTCTTTACTCTCCATAACTTGGCTAGACTCATCTTCTGAAAGTAATAATTCATGAAGTTTTTCACCTCTTCTAATTCCAATATATTTAATTTTATGATTAGGTACAATAGCTTTAGCTAAGTCAATTATTTTCAAACTAGGAATTTTTGGCACAAATATTTCTCCACCATTCATCAGCCCTAAACTAGATAATACAAAATTAACTCCATTTTCTAAAGTTATAATAAACCTAGTCATAGATTTATGAGTGATGGGTACTATTTTATTTTTAGAATTTTTACATTTTAAAAAAATTGGAATTACACTTCCTCTTGAGCCAATAACATTTCCATATCTTACTACAGAAAATATTGATGAATTTTTTCCTCTTATGTTGTTTGCAGATATAAATAGTTTTTCCGCGGCTAATTTTGTAGCACCATAGAGATTGACTGGGTTTGTAGCTTTATCAGTTGAAATAAAAATGACTTTTTTAACATTATTATACAAAGATGCATTTATTACATTTTGAGATCCAATAATATTTGTTTGAATGCACTCATAAGGGTTATATTCAGCTGCTTCTACCTGTTTTAAAGCTGCAGCATGTATTACTACATCAATACCCTTAAATGCCATTTGTAATCTTTCTTTATCCCTGACATCTCCTAAAAAAAACCTAATAAACTTATTTTTCTTCTCATTTAATTCTCGAGACATATCATATTGTTTCAATTCGTCTCTTGAGAAAATAACTAATCTTTTTGGATTAAAATTGCTCATAATTTTTTGAACAAAATGTTTTCCAAAAGAACCTGTTCCACCAGTTATTAATATAGATTTATTATTTAAGTTTGGATGAAATTTTGTAAATAATTTTTTCATAGTATGCTTTTAAGAAATTGTATGGAGATTATCAATCATTATTATTTAATATCTATTACTCTAGTTAAAGTTCTCAATAAATTATAACCATCCCAAAGATAATTCATCTCAATTGACCTACCTAGCGGGACAATCCTATCTATTCCTCTTATATCATTGTCTTGCATGAATTTTTTCAAATAATCTGAATTGAAACCAAAATAAGATACAGTTTGATATTTCTCTATAATTATTTTTGGTAGAATACTAAGATCGCTGGATAAATATTGATAAAAATATCCCCATTGTCCTCTTTGAAGTTCATTTTCATTAACTAATTTTGTTAGATCAATAACATGTAAACTTTTACTATATTTTTGTAATTTTTTCTAAATTTGAAATATCAGCCTTAACAAAGGTAATTTTAGGTAAAAAATTTTTTATATTTTCTAATCTGCCAGTAGATAAATTATCAATAACAATTACTTTATTTTTACTTTTTATAAGTTGTTCTACCAAGTGACTTCCTATAAAGCTTGCGCCAATTGTGACTATAATTTTAATACTGATCTAATACATTTTAAAAGTATTTTTTATATGCATGTGTTTAAACGTCACTATCACTTAAAATATGAATATTTACATAGAAGTTGAAGTCACTCAAAGAGAGCTCTCTGGAAGACTATTAATCGCACTCGAGTTGATTAAATATGGTCATCAAGTTTATATTGCTGACAGAGGTACTATCAATCAACTGGCGCTTAAAAAAAAAATACAGCCAGGGATAATTTTTCTTAAAGATATGAATGCTTCAACGCTTAGAATATCCGAATATAAGAAATTAATTAAAAATAAATTTAGACTTGTTTCCCAAGATGAAGAGTGTGGCACTTTTAAAGAAAGTTCTTTTAAATATTTTTACAGAGATAGATTTCAAGGGTCAAAATCTTTTAAATATATAGATAAGTATTTTTGTTGGGGTGAATTAGATTATGATTTTTTAAAAAAAATTAACACAAAAATAAAATTTTGTAAAACAGGTTCTCCTAGAATAGATATAGCGATAAATAAAAAATTAAATAAAAATACAAATTTTAAAAAAATAAATTAAAAGATAAAGTAATTTTAATTAGTTTAAATCACAACTTATTTTGGAAAAGAGATTTTATAGAAAGACTAACGATAGATACATTTGAGCTTAAAAAAGATTCAATAGATGATAAAATTAAAATAGCTTATGAAAATGAAAGCAATGATTACATTTTATTTCTATACTTGTTTCAATTAATTGTAAAACTCGACGAGCTAAATAACTTTTCTATAGTAGTAAGACCACATCCTGCAATGGATAGAAAGAAATTTGAATTATTATTTAACAGTTATAAATATTTTAAAAATTTAAGAATAATAACTGATCGTTATTTAATAGATCAAATAAATTATTCTAATTATATAATTAGTACTGGGTGTACATCAGGAGTAGAAGCAACACTTAGTAATAAGAATGTTATAACTTTTCTTCCAAATAAAAAAAATTTAAAAGAATATAAAAAGGATATTTTCTTAAATACTATAGGAAAAAAGTTTGATGATGTATCTAAAATATTTAAATATATAAAAAAAAATTCAAGCAGTAAATTTAAACAAAAAAAACAAATCGAAGAAGACAAGAACAGAATAAATAAAAGAGCTTTAATAGATAAGATTTCTTTTAAAAGAATAGCAGATGAAATTAATTCTATAAAAATGAAAAATTTTGAAAACTCAGATGAAAAATTTTTATATAAGCATAGTTACTTCTCTTTAATTAAAAAAAATATTAAAAAAATCTTAATTGACAAAAAGCTAATAAAAAAAGACTTGAATGTTTTTGAAATGAAATTTCCACCCTTTGAAGAAAAATTTATTACAGAAGAATTAGATATTTTAAAAAAAAGTTTTAATATAAATTGTAAATATAATCTTAAAATATTAAATGATAGATGTTTAAAACTTTATCAAGACAAAGATTAAAAATTTAATATTTTCTATATTTATTTATAAATAATTTAATTTTATAGATTACATATTTTAATTTATTTTTTTCTAAGTTATAAAAAATAGGTGCGGATAAACAATTTTTGTAAAAATATTCTGATCCAGGAAAATTTAGTTTCATTTTTAAGTAGTTATTAAATATTTTAAACTTATAAATTGGTTTGTAATGAAATTGAAAAAGTATTTTATTTTTTAACATTTCAGAAAAAAAATATTCTTTATTTTTTTTTAATTTACTAAACTTAAAGTTTAATATTAACAAATGATAGCAGCTATAATTATCATCAGAATAATTTGGAAAGGTTAAATAATCAGAATAGGCCATTAACTCTTGTCTATAAATTTTAGCAATTTTATTTCTTTTTATAGAAAATTTATTAATTTTTTTAAGTTGACTAATTCCTAATGCACAATTTATGTCACTTATACGATAGTTGTATCCATTGCTTACAACATCGTAATCCCAATGTTTTTTTTTATTTTTAATCATTCCATGATTTTTTAATTCCAAAACTTTTTCATAAATTTTTTTAGAATTTGTAGTAATACAACCGCCTTCTCCAGTTGCTATAGATTTAACAGGATGAAATGAAAAAGTTGAAATATCTGAATGCTTGTTACAGCCAACCATAGTTTTTTTTTTATTGAATAGATAACTGGACCCAAATGCATGACAAGAATCTTCAATTAAAAAACTTTTATATTTTTTTTTTAAACTAGAAAAACTTTTTATATTTTCTGGACTTCCACCTAAATACATTGTGAGTATGCATTTTATCTTTTTTATCTTATTGTCTTTTATGCACTTTTCAACATTTTTGGGTGTCATTTGACCTGTGTAAGGATCAACATCAGCAAGATAAATTTTAGCATTTAGTTGCGTTGCCATATTATAAGAGGCGATAAAGTTAATGGAGGGCATTATAATAGCATCATCTTTATTCAATCCTATTGCCATAAACGCTAAATGAAGTGCAGAAGTTCCACTGCTAGATAAAACTAAATATTTACTATTTAAATATTTTTTTAATTTGTCATGAAATTTTACTCCATATTTGCCACTTGTTAAAAATTTAGTATGAGTAGATTTTCCCAACGCAATAGCATCTTCTTTATCTACAAAATGGTTTCCGTAAGGAATGATTTTCATTTTATATAATATTTTTTTTATTAATTGTTAATTATTAATTTTATAATCTGTATGTCTTATAAATCACTTTATACAAAAAAAGTAAAAAAAGTAAAAATATAAGATTGTTAATAATAAAGTAAAAACATTCTCTTGCAAAAAATATTACCAAAAATTAGGGTTAATAAGCTTAGTTTTTGAGTTTTGTTTCATTTCATCAAAGTTTAAATTTAAATTTTCTATATTATTTAATATTTCTAATAATTGTTTGTCTGAAAATACGCCTATAACTATCTTATCTATGTAATCTTTATTAATTACAAAATTTAAACAAGCTTTAATTGGGGTCAATTTTTTTTCTTTTAAATATTCATGATACTTATTAAATATATTTTTCCATTTTAAAAACTTATATTTAACTTTTTTATTTTGCTTTAATAGTATTCCTTGTAAAAAAATTGATCTTGCATGTATTTCAATTTTCTTTTTTTTTAAAATATGAATAGTTTTTTTGTCAATAAATCTTTGATCAAAAATATTAATTGGAATTTGAACAAAATCTAATTTAAACCTCTTTATTGTTTTTATTAAATTCTTTTTGTCATAAAAAGATACACCAATTTTTTTTATTATTTTCTTTTTTTTTAGTTTTTGGAGAATATTAAAAATTTTTTTACCGTGTTTATTGGTTAAAATTTTTTCATTATGTAAAAGTAATCCCTCTAAATTTTTTTTTTTTAAATTCTTTAAACTTCTATTAATTTGATAATTAATAGAAGTTTCAATATTAGATAAATCTATATCACTAATTTTGCTTATATATTTTGAATTTTTATATGTAAGTCTTCCTAATAATTGATCAACATTATTATAGCCTAATGCTGTATCAAAAGTTTTTAAATTATTTAGATTTGCAACTTTAATTATTTTTTTTATTTTTTGTTCAGTTAATGGCATAAAGTTATTAGCTATTCCATAGCTTTGATTAAAGTTTGCAGTACCTATTAGTAGTTTTGAGGTGAAATTATTTATATTCATAAAAATACTAATTTAAAAAATTAATTTGATGTAATATTAAGAATTTATTATATGAGAAAAGATTATTTAATAAAGGTTTTAAATAATAGGTTTATTATTAAAATTAAGTGATATTAAATTATAAAAAAAAAAAACCTGTTTTAATTTTTAAAAACAATTGTAATAGTTATTTATAAACTGTAACTAAGACATATATGACAAAAAAAAACATCTATTGGAATGAAGCTTTAAAGGTAATACCTGGGGGGAATCTACTGTACTCAAAAAGACCCCAGATGTTTCTTCCAAATAATTGGCCAACATATTTTACTAAATCAAAAAATTGTTATGTGTGGGACAAAAATAATAAAAAATATATTGATATGATTTTTGCAGTTGGGACTAATGTGTTGGGTTATGGAAATACTAAAGTTGATAATTTTGTTAAAAAAACAATCGATAAAGGTAATATGACAACATTAAATTCATACGAAGAAGTAATCTTGGCGAAAAAGCTTTTAAATATTAATAGATGGGCTGGTAAAGTTAAATTTGCAAGATCAGGAGGTGAGGCAAACTCAATATCAATTAGAATTGCTAGAGCTTACAAAAACAATAAACAAAATGTTGCTGCTTGTGGTTATCATGGTTGGCATGACTGGTACCTTTCAGCAAATTTAAAAGATAAAAGCAAGCTTGATAATCATCTTAATAAAGATGTTAAAATTGATGGTGTAAATAAAAAGTTAAAAAATACAATTTTTTTATTCAAATATAACGATATTGATAAACTTGAATATTTAATGAAAAATAAAAATATTGGAATAATAAAAATGGAAGTTGAAAGAAATATCAAGCCTAAAAATAATTTTTTATCTAAAGTAAGAAGCCTAGCAAACAAATACAAAGCAGTATTAATTTTTGATGAATGCACTTCAGGCTTTAGACAAACTTTGGGAGGACTTCATACGGAATACAATGTTATTCCTGACATTGTTACTTATGGAAAGGCTATTGGAAATGGATACGCCATAACTGCAATTGTAGGAAAAACTAATGTCATGGACGCATGTGAAAATACATTTATAAGTAGTACTTTTTGGTCAGAAAGAATTGGTTTTGTTGCAGCTATAGAAACAATTAACCAAATGAAAAAGAGAGAAACTTGGAAAATTATTAAAAACAAAGGAAAGTATATAGTCAAAAATTGGAAAAATATTGCAAAAAAAAATAATTTAGATATTGAAATTTCTGGGATTGACTCGATACCTCAATTTAAATTTAAAAAAGATCACAATTTATTTAAGACATACATTACATCAGAAATGCTAAAAAAAGGATATTTGGCAAGTAATTTGATATATATTTCAATAGTGCATACTAAACCAGTTATAGATAAATATTTAAGAAATTTAGATAAAATTTTTAATAAAATTTCACGTATGAAAAAACCTAATCGAGAAATTAAAATTCAACTATCTCAAAAAGATTTTATAAAAAGATTAAATTAGATATGAGGAAGCTTAGAAGACTAGCAATTATACCTGCAAGATCAGGCTCAAAAAGAATTAAAAATAAAAATATAAAAAAATTTTTTTCTAAACCAATAATTTTTTACTCAATAAATAATGCTATAAATTCAAAAATTTTTGATAAAATTCATATATCAACTAATAGCAAAAAAATTTCAAAAATAGCTGAAAATTACGGATGTAAAGTTGATTTTTTAAGACCCCAATCTAAATCAAGAGATAATGTGCCACTAATTGAGGTTCTTAAATTTGTGATTGAAGAATACAATAAAAAAAAAGAATTTTTTGATGAGATATGGCTAATATACCCTTGTGCTCCGTTGACCACAAAGAATGATTTAATAAAAGCAAAAAAAAAATTTTCTTTAACAAAAAAAGATTATCCTCTTATGTCTTTTCGAGAATATGATGCACCAATTGAATGGGCGTTTAAACAAAAAGGAAGAAAATTTATAGCCAATAACGTAAACAAATTAACAATAGATTCAAAAAAGATTACTAAAAACTATTATGATAGTGCTTCATTTGTAATATATAAAAATAATCACATTTTTAAAAAAAAGGTATTTTCAAAATATTATAGCTATATCATGCCAAAAAATAGATCTATTGATATAGACGATCACCAAGACTGGAAAATAGCAGAAGCTTTATTTAAAAAAATTAAATATTAATTTATTAATTTTTTAGCAAGATTACCAATTCTTTTATCATCAACATATATTTTTGCTAAAATTTTCGCTGCCTGCCTAGGAGATTTGTCAAATGACAATCTCAATATGTTCATCCAGTTAGTATTATTTTTACCTCTGATTTTTTCAATTTTATCAATTATTTTAAAATAATATTTTTTATCTTTTTTAATTTTTTTTTTCATAAAAAGTTTTTTTTACTAATTTTCAAATCCAATTAATCTTGATGGTTCTCCAAATATTATTCCATTTTTTTTATTAAAATTTTTATGTACTAATGTATTTGATAATACTTTTGAGCCTTCCATAACTTTAATATTTTCTAACACAACACTTCTTATACTTAAATAAGTATTTTTCTGAATAGTTGATTTATAAGTAGCAATTACACCATTTCCTAAAAAACAGTTATCTTCAATTTTTGCCTTTGGAGCAAGTGACACATTTGGTGAAATATTACAAAAATTACCTATGGAGGCACCTGCAGATATATTACAATTATTACTTACAAGACACCCATGTCCTATCTTAACATTTGATCCAATTATTGAACTTGGATGAATAATAGTTATAAATTTTTTTATTCTATTTTTAAAAGATTTAATTAAATTGTATCTTTTAAATCTATTTTGAGGAGAAAATATTGCTAAAAAAAAATTTTCTTTTTTAAATTTTTTAAAATCATTTATTTTTCCTATAATTGGAATATTTGAAATTTTTTTATTTAATAGTTTTTTGTTATCATCCAAAACACCTATGATTTCAATTTTATTTGACGTTTTTTTATTTATGTCATTTATTTGATCAATAATTTCCCTTGTTGAATTTCCAGCTCCTAAAATTATTAGTGGTTTTGTTTTCATATCAATATCTTATGGTGGGCTAGGGAAGACTCAAACCTCCGACCTTACGCTTATCAAGCGCATGCTCTAACACTGAGCTACTAGCCCTACCCTTATTATCTAATATTTCTTGTTTAGTTTCAAACTATTTCTGAATTTGCTTAATAAAATTATTGTAAAGTTTTATTGTAATTATATTTTTTTTTATATTGAATTTAAGTTTATCTATCGATCTCACTGGTGTAATCTCAGCAGCTGTACCAGTTATAAAACACTCTGTTGCTTTCTTTATATCTTTTAAACCTAAGTGCTTCTCATAAACTTTGACACCTATTTTTTTAGATATTTTAATAACAGCTTGCCTAGTTATACCATTTAAAAAACAATCTGGTTTTGGAGTAATTATTTTATCTTTAAATACAAAAAAAATATTAGAACTTGTTGTTTCAGCTATATAATTTCTGTAATCTAGCATTAAAGCATCGTCAAATCCCTTTCTAAAGGAATCATGTTTGGCCAATGTGCAAATTTGATATACCCCAGAACATTTACTTTGCGTTGGTGCGCTATCATTAGAAGGTCTTTTCCAATTTGACAGGGTAAGTTTTATACCTTTGCTTTTAGCGTCTTCTGAATAATATGTTGGCCACTCCCAAATTGCTATAATTGTTGAAGTTTTTACACCTATCGCATGGGGTGCCATAGAACCTGTAGTTCTCCAAGAAAGAGGTCTTATATATCCGTTTTTTATTTTGTTTTTTTTGATTAATTGTAAGCAAGCATATTTAATATCATTCTTTGAATAATTTATTTTATAATCTAATAATTTTGCAGATTTATAAAATCTGACCAAATGTTCATCTAACTTAAAAGGTTTGTGATTATATACTCTGATACCCTCAAAAACTGCTGATGCAAAATGTATGCTGTGATCTAAAACATGAGTTTTTGCATTTTTGCAAGGCACAAACTTTCCATTATACCAAATGCTTTCTTTTAATTTATCAAATTCAATAAGATTCATTTCAATTTTTTATTAATAAAACTATTTAATTTTACTTCTTAGATTTTCATCCCTATGAGCGCATAAGAAAAATACTAGCGAGATTCTAATACCTTTTTCAATTTTTGTAACTTCATGTGGATAATTACAGTTACTAATTATCATAGATTGGTAAGTGGGGGCATAACAAAGTCCAATATTATCTTTTTTATCTTCATAGACTATATAATCTCCACCTTTAAAATTTTTTCCAAATTGAACAACTACTGCGGCTAAGTAGTCAGGATTACTATCAATATCAAGATGATGTCCCACAAAAGAATTTGCATGCATTTTATTGACTTGAACTCTTCTTAAATATAATTCATCTCGATCTAGAAGTTTTTTGTAAAAATTTAAATATTTTTCTTTGTTTAGAATGGATAGCGCATCATTTGAAATAGCCTCATTAACTATCTTTGGATTCTTAACGTCTGTCATAAGTCTTCCAACCTCAACAGAATTATCCTCTCCTGCATCTCCAGTTGAAACATATTCGTACGGAAGTTTTGTTAATAGATCTTTTAGACTTTTAAAATCATCATTAGAGAAAAAAGAATCTTCTAAATCGAACATTATAGTTCCATATTTACTGTATCTTTTTTTTAATATATCAATATTTTTCATTATTGTTTTACTGGTAATATAATTTATGTATTTATAAAGATATTATTATTAAACTGTAAAATAATAAAAATCAATATTTAGAAGATCTCATTAACTAAAGCATAATATATATTAGTATAAATGAATTTGTTTAATTATTTTAATAGTAATTTTTTTATTTTTATTTCAATTGTGTGGATATTCAAGTATATAATTTAAAATTAAATTATAAATAACATAACTAATTAAAAATTATGAAATTGGGATATTTTACCTTTCCAATGCACCCTCACAACAAAAACTATTATAAAAGTTTAATGGAGGATCGGGAGTCCATTATTTTAGCTGATAAGCTTGACTTTAAAGAAGCTTTTGTTGGTGAGCATCTTTCAGATAAATGTGAAAGAATTACTTCATGTATGAACTTCATTTCAAGCTTAGCTTTTGATACAAAAAAAATAAAGCTTGCTACAGGAACATTAAATTTACCTCACTCTCACCCTGTAACTTTGGCTGCACAGATTTCGATGATTGATACATTACTCAAAGGAAGGTTTATCATGGGTATAGGTCCAGGAAGTCTTGTGTCAGATATGGAAATGTATCAAACTTTGGATAAAAACAGATTAGAAATGTTTTTAGAGAGCATAGATCATATTTTAAATTTATGGAAACTAAAAGCTCCTTATGATTTAAAAGGCAAATACTGGAATATCTCAACAAAAAAAACATATAATAAAAATCTTTTTATTGGAACAATGGGCAAACCTTTTCAAAAACCACATCCAGAAATAGTTGTTACATCACTTGGAGCAAGTATCTCAGGATTAGAACAAGCAATTGATAGGGGTTGGAATATAATAAGTTCAAATTTCTTGAGGCATAATAGACTAGAACAACACAATGATGTTATAGGAAAAGCTAAGAGAAAGAATATAAATTGGAGAATAGCAAAATTTATTTTTGTTTCGAAAAGTAAAAGAGAACAAGAAAACTATGGTATGTCCTCAAAGGGCCCAATATTTTTTTGTCTTAAACAAATTTATAATAAATTAAAAAAAGCAAACAGATTAGATATCCTAAAAAAAAATCCTGCAGACAAAAAAGAAAAGATTAATTTAGATATTTTAATGAAAGAATTGGTAATTTGTGGTGATGTTTCTAAAGTTATTGATGAGGTGCAGAGTTTAAAAAATAATTTTTCAAATATGTCGACATTAACTTATGTAAATGTTGATTGGAAAAATAAAAAAATTTCTAAAAAATCAATGGAACTGTTAGCTGAAAAAGTTATACCAAAAATATAATATATTTTTATGAATGTAATTGAAGCTAGAAAAATAATTAAAGATAATAATTTAATTCCAAAAAAGATAAATAAAGAAATTATTAATTATATAAATGGTAGAAAAAAAAAATTAGATGAGAAAGTGCTTTCTTATGTATCTAAAGAAGAAGTAAAAATTTATAAATCGAAAATTAGTAAGATTAAAAAAAAACTTGGAAATTTTAGCCCAAGAAATTTGCCTATCTACATGATAATAAAAGAGAAGCATAAGGAATTTAATTGGTCAAAGATCAACCAACACTTTGATATAAGCATTGGCTCAAATGATATTGGAATGCGAGTGACGTTAGCGTCTTTATTATTTAATAAAGTTAATAATAATAAAAGTTTTTTAGAAAAAAAATATAAATATAAATTCAAAAAAAAAATAGATCTAAAAGTACAACATAATATTAAAAAATTTTTTGATGATGCTAATATTATCTATCCAGATGACGTTAATTTCAAACTATTTGTTAAACTTATGGAAAAAGCATTTGAAGAAAAAAAAATTGATATTATATCTCCAATATGTCCAGACTATTCAGTTGAGTATACTGCACCAGGTTTATATCAATTTACATTTGAAAAATTAAATTCTGGAATTGGAGTTATAGGAAAAAAAATTTTAAAAAATCTTGAAAAAATCCATGTTTTTTTTAATCAATATAAAATTAAGGTGAATCATGTAATTGCAATTGGAGATTTTGAAGCATTATCGCCACAAATTCGTGAGAAATTAAAATGCACTGAAAAAGATTTTTTAAAAAAACTCATAATTAGTCAAAAAAAATTAAGAAATTCTACCTCCATAAAAATTAAAGTTCCAATGTTTACTGATTTATGTGGAGGCTTGGATAAATGGAAAAAAATTAATAATAAAAACTTAACTAAATTAAAAAAAAAAAAATTTACCAATACAATCTTGACTCATGAAAAAATAATGAAAATTGCAATATCAAGAAAAGAATTATATCAAAGATGGTTTAAAGATTTTGATGAAAAGAAAATTGAAGAAACTATATACTTGCAAGGAGCGGAGTATGCCTCGATGGGTGAGATTATAAAAAAAAGATTTACTAACCCATTAGTGATTGGTGCAGATCATAGTCGAATGGGTGTATTCTATAGAATATCGTCAAACTTTCCAATTATATATATTCAGAATAAGTATTAGTTATTGATATAATTTCAAAATATTTTTTCTATCTAGCTTACCACTTTTATTTAGAGGAAACTTTTTTATAAAATAAAATTTTTTTGGAATCATATAAAAGGGAATATGTTTATTTAAGTAAAAAATTATTTTATCTATTGAAATTTTGTTTTCACTTTGAATTAAACAAATTATATTTTTTTCTTTGTTTTTTTCTTTTACTAAACATACAGCATTTTGAATTTTTTCAATATCTCTCAAAAATTTTTCAATTTCTGTAAGATCAACTCTGAATCCCTTAATTTTTACAACTCTATCTTTTCGTCCTTTCACTATGAATTGATTCTTGTAAATTTCTGATAAATCACCTGTCTTATACCAAAATATATTTTGAGTTTTAACAAATTTTTCTTTATTTTCATTTTTATTTAGATATCCACTAGATAACATTTTACCAGATATCAATAGTTCATTCTTTTTGATTAAAGTTTTTGTATACCTAAAAGGTTTACCTATTGGAATAAGTTTAAATTTATTAAAAGTTTTTATATCTGACTTTTTACATTTATGAGAAAAAACCCAAGGTGAAAGCTCCGTACTCCCGTAGCAATTAAAAACATTTTTTGAATTAATTTTCTCTAATATAAACTTATATAAATCAAGATAAAAAGGCTCACCACACATTATAATTATCTCAAAAATATTAGAAATTTTATTAGCTTTTAAATAATTTTTTAGTCTAATTAGAGTCGATGGAACTGTAATTAAAACATTTATTTTATTTTCTTTTAAATGATTAATAGGCAAAAATGAATCATATGGATTTATAGCTGGAACTATTGTGCTTTTTGTAAAAAAACAGAGAAGCAATATATTTAAAGAAATTATAAAAGATGGATCGTGATAATCCCCAAAAATTAAATTTTTTTTATTTTTAAAAATAATTCTATCTTGTTCAAATAGAGAACTTAAAAAACCTCTATAATTAATAAGAACGCCTTTTGGATCACCAGTTGAGCCTGATGTAAAAAAGATCATTGAAATATCATTATCATCAATTTTTTTTTCATTAAATTTTTTTTTAGTTACTGCGCTCTTTTTAATTTTTTTAAAATCTGTTAAAATAATTTCTTTGTTTCTACAAAATTTTTTTAAATATAGATTATTTTTTTCATTAACATCATTAACTAGAAGAAAATCAGGCTGACACTCTTTAAGAATGTTTTCAATTCTTTTTTTTGGTAAATTAGGATTGATAGGTATCCAAATATTTTTACTTAAAATAATACTAACTATACTTGAATACATTTCAAAATTTTTTTCTGCAATTGTTGCAATTTTCTTTCTACTATTTGAGAAATGAGAAATATAATTTAAGAACCTAATATAAAAATTATTTAAATCTTTATAACTATAACTTTTCTTATTATACTTATAAAATATTTTTTTTGATTTCAAATTTTTTAATGAATTTTGAAAAAATTTTTTAATTAAAAAATTTTTTTTCATTTTATTAAATATAAATATTAATTTTAAGTAATTTTTTTCAATATGAATTCACTTAAAAAGTTAATAGAGAATTTAAATTTTTTTAATTTCTCAATTTTTATTTTTATCTTAAAAAAACTTTCTATCTCTTGAATTGCAGCCAGCATATCAAAGGAATCAATAATTTTTTTTTCATAGAGATCATCATTTTTACCCACTCTTTTTATTTTATATGGAGTTTTTTTTTGGATAATTTCAGAAATTATTTTATCTATTTGATTTTTTTTCATTATTTTATCATATAATAAAATTTAATTTGCGTACTTTTTATTGCCAAATGCTCCTGCAGTTTTCATAGCTTTGTTAAATTCATTTATTGCATTTGAATCAAAATCTGAAGCAGGTCTTAACTCATCTTGAAAATAATCATTTTTTATTCCACTAACATGAATTGCACTATCTTTACTTTCCATGAAGTGTTGTGTTTCAGATGAAATATATCTTACAGCATAACCAATTCTATATGATGAGGAATTATTTACCCCACTTCCATGCACAGCATTAACATGGTGTAACGAAAATTGATTTGGTTTTAACTTAATTGTAACTGGTTCATTTGTTTTAATGAAAGCCTCCAAATTTTGATTATAAGAAAGCATATCATTAGATTTTGTAGTTTTTTTCCCTTTTAGATATGACTCTCTGGCATTTTCGACATCTAGCTTTTTTATTATTCCTAAATTAGATGATTTTGGTACAATTTCTAATGCTCCTGACTCCTCATCACTATTTGTTAAAGCTATCCATGCTGTAACAACTTTTTCAGTGGTCAATTGCCAATATGGATTATCTTGATGATAACTAACTATTTTTCCTTCTCCGGGGGCTTTAGGAAAGAATGCCGAAGACCATATATAAATATTTTCTCCAATTATTTCTTTTACTTTATTTATTATTGACTCATCAGTTGCAAGCTTATCAAAAAATGTTGATAGTAAATTTGGTTTTAGCGTAACAAGATGGCCTAACTTTTCTTGTGATGCTTTTTGAAAAGAAAAATACTCATCTTCTAAATTTTCATACTTTTTTGATAATTCAAATGGCCAGGCCATTCCATTAGATTGAAAGTTTTTGAGTGGATAATTTGTGGGCATTAGCTATTAATAATTAATTTTTATATTCTATTCAAGTATTAAAATTTTTAATAAAATCTAATTTCATAGGTGTTTCTTTAGATAAATTTTTATTAGCTTTTTTTCCTATTATTTTATAAAAATATTTTGGATGCAATCCGTTTGCAGGTCTTATTCTTTGAATATTTTTTAATGAAAAAACCTCATCTTTTTTTATATTTCTTGTTATATAAATAGATCTCCTATTTTTTCTTGAATTTTTTTCATTATCTTTTTCATAATTAACCTTACCAATAGAAAGCCAGGCATTTTGAATCTCAGAACAATAATCTTTAAAATCAGAAACTTTCATTGAAAATGCTGAGTCTTGACTTAAATTATCATTATCAAGCTTAACATGTTTTTCAAAAATTTTTGCTCCTAGTGCTACTGATGCAATTGCTGCTGTACTACCTATTGTATGATCTGAAAGACCTACACAGCATTTAAAATTTTTTTTTAAATCTTTTATAATTGATAAGTTATAATCTTTATTATCTGCTGGGTAATTACTTAAACAATGAAGCAAAATTAATTTTTTGTTTTTATTTTTTTTTACAACATTTGATGCATCTAAAATCTCTTTAAAATTTGCCATTCCTGTCGAAATTATTATTGGTTTATTCAACTTTGATACATATGCTATTAGAGGAAGATCAACTATTTCAAATGAAGCAATTTTATAAGCTGGTACATTAAATTTTTCTAAAAAATTAACTGCACTTTCATCAAAAGGTGTACTAAAACAAGTTATACCAATTTTTTTACAATGTGCGAAAATTTCTTTATACCACATTAAAGGAGTTTTTGCACTCTTATAGAGATCATAGAGAGTATAATTTTTCCACAAACCATTTTTAATGATAAATTCTTTTCTTTTAGAATTTATAGTCATTGTATCTTCAGAATAAGTTTGAAGTTTGACTGCATTAGCACCTGCTTTTTTAATTTCAGATATTAACCTTAAAACTGTACTTAATTTATTTTTATGATTAGATGAAACTTCCCCAATAATATATGGTTTACTATTGTCTTCAAATTGAAATTTATCGATTCTAAATTTATACATTTAATGATTTATTTTAAAAATAATTAATAAACGATAATCAATAAAAAGATTACTTACTACAACGAATACGCAATGATGTTTTAACTGCCTCTTGAGTCACAAGTGTTTATTATAATAATATATCAATACAAAAATTTTTTTCAGTGCATAAATCAAGCCAATTGAGCTATTAGTACTGGTCAGCTGCACGCATTACTGCGCTTCCA
>ENA-OSJC01000370-OSJC01000370.1-marine-metagenome-genome-assembly--contig:-NODE-370-length-44569-cov-8.486717_pt1 | contig 44569 bp, 46 predicted proteins | sample MGYA00237885_ERZ534234 | MGnify/ENA primary metagenome ERZ534234 (study PRJEB26413, sample SAMN06343907) | marine metagenome | isolation source: coastal waters | place: Atlantic Ocean: West Antarctic... | reverse complement strand
GGCAAGTCTCTAAGTGCCTGTCTGTAGACGCGCCATTCGTCTGTAATTCTATCCACTAATGCCATGCTGTCAGACGCCGCTAAGATTTCGTCACGTTCTGCGCGTACTTGCGTTGCGCTTGCAGCCATTGGGTCAGCTTGGAAGTCAGGCCAGTTTGCCATGTCCTCAGCATCCTCAAATACTGCGCCATCGCCCGTTGTTTTATTATAAAATATCTTAGACATGATAGACCCTCACGTTTCCTGCGGCACCAAAACCGCCTTGATTCAGACCGTTAACTGAGCCAGCACCACCACCTCCAGGGAAAACCCCAGCGGCAGTAGCTGCGTTAGTAGAACCATCGCCACCGTTTCCAGCAAATATTGAGTTATTTCCAACCCCAGTTCCAGAAGAACTTACACCGCCACCACCGCCGCCACTAAACAGAGTGTAGTACGGGCGGCTGCTTAGGTTAGATTCGCCTATGTTCAAACCGTTATTAGCAAAATCACCAACAACACCGCTTGGCAAAACCTGTGTAAATGAAAACGCACCATTGCTGTTTGCAATACCTACAAAATCATCAAATGAGGCTAAGTTTACTGTCTCTTTAGCGCCACCCGTAGTCACAAATCTACCACTTTGAGTAGCAGTATTAAACGAAGTTGCGCCATTTGAAGCCGTTAAAGTAAAAGTTGTAGCACCACCTCCAGTGGGATGGTGGTTAGCAAGCTGACCAGCACCGCCAGCACCGACAACATAAACGCCACCATTTAGCACACCAGCCTTACCGTATATTTGCAAAGCCTTACCACCAGCACCGCCATTAGAACGGTTACCTGCACCACTTACACTGCCATTTCCGCCACCTTGACCACCACCTACTAAGTATATCCAAACATAATCATCATCTGATAGAGAGCCTTTCGACCATGTGCCAGATGAATTGTATGTGTTGGTTGGCGAGGACCAATTGGAAGGGAAAGTAACTTCTACGCCTGAACTAACCGTAGCCCAAGCCGCTGTTCCCGCGCTTGCGAATTGTAGTAGCTGACCTGTCGCACCCGCCGCTGGAACGTGATTGTTACCTGAACCTGTTGGATGCACGTAGGCAGTAGCACCAGCCGCTACACCGTCTAGTTTTGTTCCGTCTGTAGCAACATCACGCCCATCTACTGTCCCAGTAACAGATATGTTTCCCGTAACTGCAACATTACCAGCAAACGTCCCGCCTGTTGAAGCAGGAACCGTGTCAGCCGCCGTAAACGATTTAAACGCTACGACTGCTAGATGGTCATTAAGTGCCGCGCCAGATGCCAACACAATAGACGTGCCAGATGTGGCTGTGTAATCACTTCCGTTATCCAACACGATACCATTAAGCGTTACAATTAGATTGCCAGCCGAATAACTTAAAGTTGCTGAGTTGTTGTCTGATCCGCTAAACGTGGTCTGTCCAGCGGTAGCCGTGTACTCATAATCCAACAGGCTTACAGCACCCGCGCTTGTTGCAAGTATCCAATTCCCGCCGTCATAAACCTTCATGGAACCCACAGCAGAATCAAAAAATAGCGAACCAGAAACTAACGCATTACCGTCATTGTCTACAGATGGCTCAGATGACTTTGCACCTAAGTATCGGTCATCAAATGAATCCAGCGCAGTAGCCGCAGCCGCCGCAGAGTTAGCCGCTGCACTCGCACTATTTGCCGCTGCCGTTGCATTACCCGCCGCCCCAGCCAAAGCACTTGAAACACCAGCAACAGTATTAACATTCGCAATGTTCGTTGCCGTTGTGTTCACTGAAGTGATATTTGATGCGGTTGTGTTGACGTTACTTACAGCACCCGCAACCGTATTCACGTTACTTACAGCACCCGCGACCGTGTTGACGTTACTTACAGCACCTGCAACTGCAGATACGTTTGCGTTGTTAGAGGACACTGTAGACACGGCAGACGAAATTCCCGCGACTGTTCCGATGTCAGAACCATCAGCCGCTACTGTTGATACCGCGCTAGAAATCCCTGCGACTGACGCAATGTTTCCAACGACACCACTAGCTGCCAGTGTACCCATGTTCGATACGTTTGCTGACGTTCCCAACGCGGTGATCTCTGTGGTTTTCCCAGCGACCGTATTGACGTTAGTAATCGCACCGGCAACCGTATTGACGTTACTGACAGCCCCCGCGACTGTGTTTAGGTTCGTGGTGTTCAACGCATTGAGTTGCGTTTTGTCACTGGCAGACAGCCATGTGCTTTCTAAATAGTTCTTAGTGGCGACGTCTTGGGCCGCTGTTGGGTTTGCGACGTTTGTGATCCGCTCGTTACCGGCGTCAAACAGGTTACTAGCGTTTTTAGACAACACGATGTCCGCGACGTCGTTGGCTTCTTGAGCCAGATAGAATGCTTGGAGACTATCCTTGTCGAGGATTTCGTCAGACAACACTGAGCCGGTCTGGTAGTCCACTAGCCGTGTGTTTGGTGAGGTCGCACGTTTGATCACCACTACGTCACCGGCAGTTGGCCCAGTGTTTAACTGGATGCGCGTACTGGTAGCATATGTGAATGCTGTGGTGGCCGTTCCGTTAACCGTTACGCTGACATGAGATTGAGACAGGTAGGGGAACGACAAGTCAAACTGCTTGTTCTGTGGGTCTGCTAGTCCAGCTTTATTGGCATCGACATTGTAAACGTCACGGGCGTTTGCCATCGTGTGTCCTTTCTAGTTGTAACCGCCGGTCGCGACGTTGAAGATTTGTTGATACAGCTTGAACGGCAGTAACTTCTGCGCGGTCTCCAGCCGGTTGTCTTCGAATGCGAGGTCCAAGCCGTCCATGAACAGACCGGCTGACGGTCCACCGATAAGTGACAGTCGTGCGTTTTCGCGGCTGTACCGTGATGCGCCTTCAGAAAGTCCGACTTGTGTCGCAATGGCGTCGATAGGCGTCGAGAGGTACGTCAGGAATCCTGATCGATCTATTGTGTCATACGCCCACGAACCCGCGTCCCGCTCTTTGATCTCGCCGTAACGCAGCATGTCTTTCGCACCGACAACGGCAGTACCCAGGGCAAGGGCAAAAGCAAACGAACTGAACGCTTGGAGATCACCATAGTTTGCCATCCGCTGAAACGCAGGGACCATGAACTTCGTCATCACGACGAACCCGTAGGTTTGAAACTGACCGATAATCTTAGCGTATTCGTTAGACATCAGAAACGGTGTGTCACCTTTAGACGGCGTCATCACCGCACGGTTCGCAGCGTTCTCCAAAGCGATCATCACGTCTTGGTGCGCTGTCTGTCCTTCGCGTCCTTCTTTCAGCCAACGATGCATTCCAAGTTCAAACACACCCGCATCGTTTTCTTTGGGTGGATACTTCTTGAACAACTTCTGGATATTACGCATCTCAGTAGAGCCTAGACCAGAGGCCGCAAGCTGTGCGATTTTGCCTTTAGCTATAGGATCATTGGCAGAAGCCGCCGCAAGTAAACCATCGTAATCTTTCGAAATACGTGTAAAATTGTTTTGCATTTCGGCCATCGCCAACATCTTGAGGCGCGAGTTCCACCACATCATTCCAGAGGCATACGAGGTGGTATCTGAAAGCCCACGCATGATCCTATCGACGGAACTTGTGGTGTAGTGCTTTACGGTCCCATAGTCACCAACGCCAGCTTGAAGACGCATATCGTCAGCACCGTTCATTGCCATCGTCCGGTTGCCGTGACCCATCAGTTCTAGCGCATACATTAGACTTTTGATCTCAGGGTTAGCCATATTGTTTTGTGTCTGATTGATCGCCTTGAGGTTGCGATATGAAAACGTACCAAAACCGGTAGTCATCACCGTATTACTGAGGTCGGTCAGGCTGGGGATCACAAATCCAGAACCATATCTTACGTAGTTAAACTCTCTGATTTTTTGCATCGTAAAGTTCAACAGACTTTCAGGATCGGCTGGTAAGTCTAATTGACCAAGCTGACGTCTGACGCCCAGTTCAACGTCTTTGACTGCCTTTAGTCTCTCGTTGTCCAGCTTGTTGGTCTGCTTTTTCGTCGCGCCTTCGCGCTGTGCCTTTGCGATCATGTCTAGGTAATCGTCATTAACCGCTTTGACCATTCCTTCGAGTATTTCCGTTTCGCTTCCACCGTAGTGACCAAAGGTTTTTCTGAAGGCCATGCGCTGGGCGAGATCGATGTTCGAGCGGTACAGACTTTCGTACATGTCGTTTTTCAAGATGCCCATCTCTTGGGCTTTCCGACGCTGTTCGTTTGTCAGCTTGATCATACGCTCCTTTAGACGCGACGATTCCAGCACGTCTGTCGATAATGCACCGCGTGGTGCTTGAGAACTTGTGCGAGACCCTAGAGTATTCGTCAGTCCTTCAACGTACTGTTCGAGTGGCTGATCGTTCTCTTTGCGTTTGGTCAGACGCTTGGCTTTCTTGAGAGTTCGTTTAGCTTTCCGTGCGCCTTTGGCTTGGTCATTCATGGCTCCGCGGCGTAGCTTTTGGACCATTAGAGAGTGCTTACGTTTTTGCGTAGCGTCCACGACGTTTCGTTGTAGTGGGTCAATCTTAGCGTTCAACTTGTCGAGTTCTTTGTCCAACTTATTGATCACTTGAGTGTTCTTATCGATCTTGCCCTGTAGGTAACTAATGCGGGTACTGCGTGGCTGTTTAGCTTTCGCACGACCTTCAGCATCTGTTCGGATGGGCTTATCGATATTCGCTAGATCGATGTCAGCCGCCGTCAGGTTTGCTTCAGCGTCGAGGACTTCTTTTTTGGTAGCGGTTTGACCACGGTAGTTCACCATGTCCAGAAGTGCTTTAGCTTCCTTGACGGTTTCTTCAGATTGCAGACGTATCTTTTGTCCTGGGCGTCCGGTCTTGACCATTTGTGCAATATCACGCTGACGCTGCTTGGCTTCTGCTTCCAGCTTGCGGACCTCGTCCAGCATACGATCATTCTTGGCCTTGCGATTATCACGGTTCAATTTCCGCTTATCACGCGTTGCGATTTGTTCTAGCAGAATGTCTTTTGCCTCTTTGACTGTCGCTTTGATAATGGCGAAGTTTGTAGACCGAAACTCGGCAGCGGCTCTTACAGCTTCTTTCCGTGATGCAGTCGCTTCTAAATCGGCGTCCTCTTCCATCTTCTGGAGTTTCTTTAGGTCAGTACGATAAAGGTCGCCGGTCCACTCGCCGAGTATTTCGTTCTTGGCGGTCTCACCTTCGCGGATTGTATATACGGTTGGTTCACCATCCGAGTTCTTTACGGTGACGTCTTCGACCCCCAGTTTACCAAATTGTTCTTTGGTCATCCCAAACGTAGCTGTCAGAAACTCTTCTGTCGGATCGTCTGCAAACAGTTGCATGAAGAAGTTTCGAGCCGCAATCGGGCTGCGTCTGATAGCCTTCCCGTCCCACAATTGTGGCGATACGAACTTGCGACCTAGACGTTCCTTTTCGGTCATCATACCAAGTTCGACCAGTTCGTCTTCTAGACGCAGATTGTAGTCGTGCAGCACATTCGCTTGCTCTTTGGCTCGTTGGATTACCATCTGTGCACCATTGGCACCAAAGCGTTCTTCCAAATTGGAAATCGTTAGATCATCAATGTCTTCATGTGCCGCTGCCGCGATGATGTCTTCGAACTCGGTTTTGCTAATAGCACTAGTAGTTTGCTCAACGGCTTTGGCCTCACCGGACGCCATTGGTCCCGCCGCGACGTCAGACGCCAGACCTTTAAGATTGGCCCCAAGATCGGCGGCTTTTTCTTTCGCGCTCCGCAAGCGACCAGCGTCAGCACCAGCCATGTCGAAACGCAACTTTTCGAAGGCCTCGTTGACCGGACCTAAGATTGACATGCGGAAGGTCATGATGCGGTTCGTTGCGACTTCTTCCATCGATCTGGTCGCCACGCCAGCTTCAGCGGCCTCGTCAATCATACCACCACGGTTGTACAGTTGAGACGTGATGTCTCGGAATGTTCCACTGTTGCTTGTCATGCCGCGAATGAGTGGTGACGCTTGTCCCACAGTCTTTGTGACAGCCGCGAGACCGGCAGCACCAAACGCTTTGACACCAGCACGGGCAACACCTTGTCCCATCAATGCGCCACGTTTAGCCATCTCGCTAGATTTCACAGCCGCCGCACCAACGGATCGACCAGCCCCTGTCTCTGAGACCGCCTCGTAAGCCATTTTGCCGTCTCTGGTGACACGCTTGAGTACGACACTTTCTGACAGTGACTCCCCAAGACCACGGACGCCCATGCTGACTTTGCTGTCAGGCCTAAAGACATAATTAGGGTTCGTTGGATTCAAAAAGCTGTCACCACGTCGGGCCGAAACGAATAGCCCAAGACCACCGCCGAGACCGGAAGACAACGCGGTGTTCAATACGCTCTCTTCGATAGTCCGCACATCACTCATCAAGTGCAGACCGGCTTCTTGCACGACACTGAATTGTGCACCAGCCGTGGCCCACTTGGCCGGCTTACTGTTCATTAGCTTACCAATGCGTCCAGCGGTCTGGAACCGTTTTGCAATGTTGATCCCAGGTATTAGCGTGGATATGTCAACAATGGACCCAACGCCGCCAATTAGCATTCCCAAAGCGGTCCCGCCCTGTAACCTTTTAAGGTCTCCAATTTGCTCACGAAACGACGCCACACGGGCTTCGTATTGGCCCTGCGAATACACCATGCCGAACTGACCGTCCTTGATGAACGCTTCCATGTCGCCGTCTTTGTCACGGTTCGCGGTCCAGTGGGCATAGACATTAAAGTTTTCGTCGGGCCGGTAGTTCCATGAGTTAGCTTCACGACCACGGTCGAAGCCGTATCGAATTTGAGAGCCGACCCATGTGTCTGCCATCCACGTTTCATAGGCTGTGGAGATATGTCCAAGGCCTTCTACGTTGTCTGTAGAGTACCGGCGGGGGATCGATTGGACCGTATCGACGTTTGTCTGAGTAGTGGTCTGTTGGACCGTTTGTTCTTCAGCCATGTCGGCTCCTGTTTATCTCGATTTGCTGGACTAGTTAGACGCGACACGGTTATCGACGGGTCCAATCTTGATGCGGACTTGACGTCCAACATCTCTGTTTGTTCCTTCGTAGTCCCGCGACCCCATAATGAATGCGAGGTTGTGTAGTTTATCAAATAGAGTTCTGTCGGACCCCATTGTTGATGAAAGTGCGTCTGCAACACCTAGACCGCCAAATTTCTTGTCGTAGGCCTCTGCGTTGTATACTTTACCTTTGCCACTGGAGTTAGTGTCTGAGTAGTCCACAAAGACATTAAAATCGTACTGATCGATTAAATAATAATCGCCGTCTATAACTTTGATCATAGACTCTCCAAACGACTTTTGCAGACGCTCGACCGCACTTAGTCCTGACATGTCAGAAAGTGTCGGTGAGTTTTCCCCACGCACGTCAACAGAGCCAGCACCTTTGTAATCACTATAGTTGATCTTACCAGTGCCGTGCTTTTTGACAAAATCTTGCAACACACCCATTTCGTCATCTGCAAGATAACTCTCGTTGATCGTAATGACATTCTTTTTGAAAAAGTCGGGCTGCACAATGTCACCAATAAGCAATCTTCCTGGGGTCGAGAATGCAAGCCCACCCATCGTGTTGATTTTCTTAGCAAGATCAATAGTACCTTCCGCGATACCTTTGACACCTTTGTACGCAGCGATTGTCGCCAATGCGACACCACCCGCTACGACCGTCGCGCCGGTTACAGCAACGTCAATCGCTTCACCAACAAACGATCCAATGACTGCACCGGCCCTATTAAAGACCGTATCGTCTTCGATATATGCGTCCATCAGTGTTCCTTCAGAATCGTAGATGTCACCAGACGTACTGATGGTGATCTCAAAGTCTTCTTCAGCGGTGTCGGTGATGGTGCCAAATGTGTATTGCGATTTGTCTAGGACTTTACGGTTACGCTGGAGGACCGATTGTATTTCGTCAATTCGGGTTTGGTTTTCAGTAGCCGCTGCGTTTTTCCTATCAATTTCCGCTTGCACTGGGTCTTCCGTTTTGACTTCAGACTCTCCAGTAAGATCGGGGGTTGTGTCGGGTTGTGGTGTGTCTGGTGCTGGAGTCTTGTCGCGACTTTCAGTGTGCAAGAAGGTCGATAGATTACCGTCTGTACCAATCACGATCTCATCGCCCTCGACCAGTTCACCGGAGTCTCTCGCAGCGATGTAATCACGGGTGTTGTCAAAGAACATTGCGCTGTCCGTATCGACGTCAAGTTCTGTCAGCTTGTCACTCATTGATCCACTGATCTGCTTGAGTGCGTCGTTCATCTCTGCAGACAATCGCATAGCGTCTGTGTTGCCCAGCGACGTCACGGTAATCTCATCGTCTCCGTCAGGTACGACAACAGGCACGATGTCGTTGTCTACAGCCGTGTCCATAGGTGTTGGCTTTTCGACACCCAGCGCAACTTCTAGTTCACTTACGAGTGCTTCCGTTCCGACACTGTCGGGCCTCATTTGTGGTCGTAACGATCTGGTGAGACCACCAGCCGACGCCGGTACGGGCATATCGTCAGGTCTCATGCGTGGGCGTAACGAACTCTGCAAGCCATTGTCTGGTTTTGCCGTTGGTCTCAGCCGTGGGCGTAATGATCGCTTGAGGCCCCCACCTTCGACCTTTGCGCCCTGATTGGGTCTCAGTTGTGGGCGAAGAGAGGTCTCTGGCGCAGTGACTTTACGTGGCACAGGCATCCCCATGTGGTCTGCCATCGCCGCTGATAGTTCTGGATTACCGGTCTCTAGGAGTGCCCCTACACTATAGTTACCGAAATGCATTGCTTCTTGTTTCCGACGCATTGCCAACGCTTTGTTTTTCGATCCGTTAGACTTGTCGCGTATCTCAAGGATCGCCTTTTTGACATCACCGTTCTTTATGTGTTTCACTAAGTTCGGTCCGAGTAACGCAGGGTTATGCATCACCAATGACGTGAGAGTCATACGCTGTGGTCCGCGCAGTGGCGCACCGTCTGTCAACTCAGAGATCAGCTTGTCTGCTTGTGACACTTGTGCTTCATAAAGAGCGCGGCTTTCGCGACTACTGACGCCTTCCGTGCCGTCCATAAGTGCTTGCATCTGCTTGGGGGTCTTTCCGAGTACACCCGCTGCCAGCGCAAAGTTCTCAGCGTTGTCCAGATTGAACTCAAAACCGATGACATTACGACCAATCGCGTCTTTTTGCACGTTCTGCGAGAACACGCGGTGACCTGTAATGAAATCAAAACGCTGACGATTGTAGTCACCAGCTTCTACGTCGAATGCTGATGGTCCAATCTTTGAGTACACCTCGTTGTCCAGCATCTCACTGTATTCGGCGTTTGGTAGGTCCAGCATTGTGTCCTCGACCGTCACACCAATCGTCGGGCTGACGAACCCACCGTCGCGATACGCACCCCGATACAGTTCGTTCTTTAGACGGTTGTGTTCGGTAGGGTCTCCGACGTCATTGAGTGTGTTTTCGTCAACAGGATTTTCGGTGAGATAGTTGTCTATGGTGTCCATTTGAATTTCCTATCGAACTAAGTAAAACGGCTTGGGGCCACCGCCACCATAGCGTGTGGGCTGATACTCACGCGGAGTAAGAGCGAGACGCTCAATGTCTGCCTGAGTCAGTTTAGGTGTTCCAATCAGTCTCGGCGTGACAATCAATTCGTACTCACCAATCGCCCCATTTTGACCGGTATAGATCGGCTCTAGACGAATCCCTGGTCCAAAGATTGCCACGGCGGCTGCGCGGTCTACTGCAAGATCGCCTGTGAAAGTCTGGCTGTATTCCCAATTCGCTGAGTTAGACAAAAAGCCCCGCTCTTTGCCGCTGGGATGATACCGGCTGTCAACTTGTATGGCTTGACCGACTTGAAGTGATACAGGCATTCCATTTTGGTTAACCACGATCTGTGCGTTATCTCCAAGTCGTGGTATGGGTTTTGCTGTAAGTGTGCCTTCAGTGAAGATCGAAAACGCACCATTTTCAATGTTCGATATGTCATTCTCTAAGGTCGCGACGGTGTCTTCGACTTCGCCGGTAGCCGTGTTGAGAACCTCTTTGCCTAGCACGATACCACCAGCCGTGTTGGTTGCTTGCCGTCCAGACTTCACGATGCCATTTTGAACCCACATTTGATTTGACACAGCGTTGAATGCCGCTTGTTGGACATCCTCAGTGGAGTACTCACGATCTTGCGACATCTGATAGGCCACGTACACTTTACCAGCCGACCTCAGTTTACGTTGAGTCTCAATGTCAATCCCACTGATTGATGACGCTAAACCTGTAAATCGCCACTCATTTAAAAGCTGACGCTGTATCATCGCGCCCATTGCGTCTTCGTTAAATAACTCAGTGACGGTTTGCTCACGTTCACGTTCATTAGCGGCATCAGGCACTAGGATTTCTCCCATGCCTTTGCCGTCTAGTTGCTGCATTGCTTCAATAAAACCTGGATTAAAAGTCTTGGCAGCGGCAGCTTGTGGGGATGCGCCATTCTGTAGTTCAATAAACGCCGCCTCTGCGCCGAGTTTTGCAGCAAAGTCGTTCTTTGGTAACAGTGAGGCAAGACTTGCGCCGGTCGGATCGGCAATCATCAAGGCTTCCAATGCGTATGATTGCTGTGCTGGATCGCCCGACGTCAGGTGTGACGCAAACTTCTGTTGTACATTCTTAGGGAAATTACCCGCGCCGAAAGTCTGAACGTGATTTTTTAAGAACGCCCCAGCCTTTACTGACGCGCCATCGACACCCATTGGGGCATTACGATTAAGCCAATCTAGCGATGCTGATTTGTTTTCAGATGGATCATAGGAGGGTGCGGGGGGCAATCCATTAGCCACGTTGTTCATTGCGACCTGATTGAAATGGTATTCAGCAAGCTTTGAGCGTTCTGTGTTCAGCCCTTTTTTGAACGCAGCGATCTGCGTCATGGAAATCCCTGGAGTATTCTGCATCTTCGCGACAGTTGCAGACCCTCTGTTTCCAATCAGTGCTAGCTTTGCGTATTCGTCCTGAGTGTTTGTCAACGTGGTGTTGAAGTCAGAAGACATCTGAGAGAACGCCTGTTGTCCTGCCATCGTCGTATTGCGTTGCACAGCGTCCATGAGCGAGGTCTCTGCTTTCGCGGACATGATGGGGAACTTCTGAGCAATTGACGGCATTGTTGGTGCAGACGGGTCCATTGGGTCTTGGGCTTGATAGTTCATATGAGCAATGAATGAAGCGACCCCTTTCTGGGACATACGTCCGGTCATCGCGGCGTTGACCATGATCCCCAAGTTTCTGGCTTGAAGTTGACCGGTCGTTTCACCAGCCCGTGATGTGCCGCCTTGGAGTATCGAATTGAACGCCGCTGCCGTGATCTCAGGCTGTGCCATCTTGTTGTAGATCGACCGGCGATACTCTAGATCAGACGCTGCTTTCTGACGTCTTACAGTTTCTTGCGCGGCGGTGACCCGTTGGGTCTCGTAGTTGCTGGCCCAAGCAGTCTGCATAGACATGTCTACTGTGGGATCACCAGTGCCGTCTTGGTAATTGTCTTGCCAATACTGCGAGGCATTTGCTTCGAAAGTCGATGGCGCACGTTGGGCTTGCGCGAGGGCAAAGTCGCTGTACATCCGTGACCCAATGTTGGAACCAAGTGAAGACTTAAAGGTGTCCACAAAGTGTCGGTTGCCTTGCTGTTCGACACTTGTTGTTTTCAACGCTTCGCCTACGTCGCGAGACTTTGGGTTCTCCATGTAGTAGTCAGTCGCGGAGACAGTCGCTTGTTTCTTCATGTCAACGGCGTATTCTTCCGCTTCGATCATGTCGTTTTCGTGCTTGGTTTGCTGAAAACCGCTAATAGAGTTCTGAACGCTGCCAAAGAACTGATTAAAAGCATTCGTAAGATCACCACGAAACGGGTCTAGCCCAGCACCTTCGCTTTGTATTTGGGGAACTTGTTGAGCAAATGATTGCGTTTTGACACCGGCTTGACCGCCTGTGGCTCCACGATAGTTGGTCTGAGACCGCGCCATTCTAGCCATTATCAATTCCCCTTGGCACCAGATGTTTGTGAATCACGACTGTACGCTTCCTGTCCAACTTTGAGTGTTGAAGAATAGAACTGTAGGTCGGCATTTGTTTTACGTGCACTGACTTCAGCAAGCGTATTTGTCGTTTGGTTTGCAGCGAGTGTCGTGCGGCTAATGTAGTTCTGCTTGGCAGCACCTTTTTGACTTTCGAGTGCCAACAGCGCGTTCTGGCTGGTCTTGTCGAGCCGTGTATAGTTCAGCGCATTTCCATACGCTTCCTCGAACAGGATCGTACCAAGACTTGCGTCGGACAACGCTGTTTCGGTCGCTCTCATTGTGCCTAGCGACTCGTTTGCTGCGCGAAGGGCGTCTGACTTTTCGTCAAAATCGCGTGATTGTTCGTCAGCCATTTGCCTGTTGGTCTCAGCATACTCGGCTTTGGTTTGCGCTTGGGCCGCTGCGTATTCTTGCTGTAATTGTTCTTGCGCTCTGACGGCAGCTTGGTCGGCTTGTTGCTTTGCGATATTCTTTTGTTGGTTCGCCAAGCCAATACTTAGGACGTCCAATGGATTACACATGGCGTTTACCCCGCTCTCGTTATTTCGTTAAACAGCCCAGTGTAATCTATCGACGTGATGAGCATTGGCTTTTCGGTGTCATTCAGTATCTGAATTTCGACGGTGTCTGATCGTGACATCACTGGACACCTAAATGACCCCAAGGGGGCAATCGCAGGGACACCAATAAGGTTGGCACCAGAGCCGATGATCCGTCCCGTGAACTGAAAGGTCTTTGCGTCCCGAAAGTCAGCGGTGACTTGCACTTTAAAGTGACCCGTGTCCTTGAAGTTGAACTTCATGTTTTTCAACTGGAACCGTCCGGTCGTAATAGTCGTTTGTTGACTTGATGGATCACGCGGGTACAGCTTCGAAAGGATCACGCGAGAGGTGAACGTGGTCCCAACGATAGCTGCACCGCCGCTGAAGTCTCCGACCGCTGTAATCGTAGTGGTAGTCGGGTGCGAGACGTTCAGAACTTCGCCAACGAGGCCGGTCGCAAAATCTGTAGACAACACGACCGTCGCGGCTGATTGGTGTGGATACGGAGTGGTCCAAGTAGTCAGACCCGTACCGGCGACATAGGTTCCCGTAAGTGTCACCTGACGATCCATGCTGATCTGGTAGGGATGCTTTTCGCTAGACAACTCGTAGCGCAGAAAGATTTTCTCAAAGACGGTCGCGCCGTTGCGCGTTAGGACCATAAACAGTTCACCATTTATGATCTGCATGAACTTAATGACCGAGCCGGTTCCAAAGGTCCATTTGGTCCACGCCGACTGTGCTTTGGTCTCACCATCGTAGTACATTTTGTAACAGTAAAGTGCGTTTGGTTCTGACTCGCTGAGAACTAAAATGAGATCATTAGTCGGATCACCGGTCATCCTCACGATGGGCGCGGGTACATACGACAAGGCGTGAAGCGTAATGTCTTGCGCGACGTTTGACACAGACGTGTCATCGTATTGGTATTCGAAGACCACTGCGTCTCTGCCAGACTGAGCCGCAAAGTACAAAGTGTTACCAAGCGTGATCGGACGGCACTTTGGCTCTGTCAAGTAGGTCGTTGCGCGATCCACACTGGCAGTCGATGGGGTCAGCTTCTCGCTTCCGCTGACCTCGAACTGTGCCTTGTCGGATGTCAGAAAGAGTGACTTTCGAAAGGCCGTGGCGTGGACCAAATTGTTCACTGTGTCTGATGACACCGTTAGTCCAAACCCATCGCTGTCTAATGATTGCGTCGAAAAGTCAGGCCAAAAAGTAAAGTACTTACCGGACTGCGAAAAGAACACGGTTTCGCCAGACACGATTCCTAGACGATCACGGTGGTAAAACAATGCGGTAATCTTTGATCCCACAAAGTCGGGGTGCGGCACCGTTTCGATATCCCCTGCGATTCTGCTAGCGTAGACGCCCTGTTTGAACGTAAAGGTTCCATTAGCGTTGCGGATCAGAAAGTGCGGCATGGTCGCCGCGTCAAACGCATTGTCCTCATAAGGATCAGGCGCCTCGACCCAACCGCCTTCGTTTGGATCAAACTTGGCCCAATAGCCAAACGCCTCGCCATCCACGTTTGCCCCAACTCGAATATTGTATCCCGTGGGGGCGGTCAGCGGGAGATACTCGCGTTTTCCAACGACCTCTGTCATTGACCACGGTCCGTATGTCGGGTCCGAGCCAGTGTGTTCGATGGTGAACGCTGCGTTCCCTTGGATCAAAATGGTTTGGTCGAGTACCGTTTTGGTAAACCCATTCGGCAACGAGATGTTCGAATTGATATTCGATTCGACCGCTGTGCCACTGATGGAATTCCCAGAGTAAGACCAAATGGTACTGGTTGATCCACCAGTGGTGATCTTTATGGAATAACTGGTAGCATTGTTTGTGGTGCGACAGTTGATCAGTGCGCGATACGGATCGGTGTAGGTACTGGCAGTCATCGCCACTGTTTTCTTCGCGTTGGCAATAATCGTAAAGTCTGCCAGTGTCACGAACGACACATCGTCTCGTTCCGCACCGCTGATGTACGCCAATCCGTTTGGCGCAGCGACAGTCTTTTCGACGCCGTCGAGGTCAAACACTTTGATCGTATTGTTGTTCACCACGATCATGTATTGTTCGGCAGCGTCTCGCGCGTATGCGTAGATCGCCGGTTTGTGTGCTGTGGCAATGCTCGACATGTTCGAGATGTGTCGGCTCGACGGACGGCTTTCGACACCACCGTTTACAACTGATACTATCACGTTGTCCGCTTCTTGCACTTGCCCTGGGAGCCTGACAGGATCGGGCTGTCGGCTGACACCTTGGTATAGCGTCTTGATTGCTTGTTGGACTAGTTTACCCATTGTTATCTCCCCGATATCGGTGAGTTGCGGTAAGTCGCGTAGACCATATACGAACTGCTAGTCAGTATGTTGTTGTCTTCGTTTTCGGCTTCCATGTCCATTAGAGCGGCGTATGTTTCTTGCTCTTGTCGGGCCGCGAAACTGTCGAGCAATGTGCTGCCCATCGCTGACTCTTGGAACTTTCGGGCCGCACGGAATGCGATGTAGTTCTGTAGTTCAAAGTTAAGCGCGTCGAAATCTAGCGATATCAAAACGTCTACCTTTAGATCGCGGTCAAATGTGTAAACGTATTTTGTGATATCAAACAGCTTACGTTTACCGTCCTGTTTGCGGACCGTCACGTTTACGTCCTTATCGTCGCCCACGGTGTCTACTCGTAGATACTGATCAGGCACGATGATCTCTTTGGAACTGTTACGACTGAGCGTAATGTTCTGATCAGAGTTTTGCTGCCAGCCTTTTGCGAGAACCTCTTTGACCGTCTGGTCCAGTTTGAGTTCGGCGGCTTCAGCGTCGGGCAGACCACTAGCCAAGCTGGACACTGGTGTCTCACCAATGACATTCAGAATGATGTTGACTGCTTCAATCTTTGTCAGCATTGGGTTTCTCCATTAACAAAAAAAAAGGGACACCCACCGGTTTTAACCAGCAGATGCCCCTTAGTTCGTTTAAGCTTTCTTAAGCTCAATCGCCATTTCTGGGCGCATAGTACCATGCCCAACAAACGATTTTGCCACAAGGAAATCTTCAAGACGTCTGACGTCCCGCTCAGTTTCAAGCGATACATCAAGAAGTTTTACGGTTGCGACGGCTTGTGGACACCACATAACACCAACGGTCTTTGAGTAGTCGGCGCGATACTTTGAGTAAACAGTCGCAGTGGAGGTCTCATTAGTAGTCGGCATGTTCCGCGATTTGCAGATAGTCACACCATCCACCATCATCGTGTCAGCACGACCAGTGATGCCACCAGAGTTCGGCTGTCCCGCGAAGTCACGGTTCAGAACGAGGTACTGATTGCTAGCATCTTGAGCATACTTGATCGCGTCAAAGACCTCTGTCGTAACAGCCAAATAACGTGGCATATCGTCAGGAACATCTTTGTTGAACAGCACGATGTTGGCGTTGCGGATCGCTTCGATCCACTCCTTACCGTTGTAGACGCCAGAACTGTTGGGCGCGAGGCCTGTGTCAACGATTGACGAACCACCAGGAAATGGTGACACGGCTGATTGACGGGCGGCTAGGATCAACTGACGGAATACGTTCTTGTCAAACACTTTGGCAAGCGCACGGCCCATCTCAGCGGAGATGATAGAACGCATATCGAAGTGGGACAGGATACGATCCAGATCGGAAATCGCATAGTGACTTACAAGAATGTCATCTACGTTGATTGTCAGTTCTGAGGTCGAGAAGTCGTTACCGAGCAACTCAACTCCTGGGGTGTGATATTCACTGGTGGCTTGGTACGTTTTCGGGAAGCGATAGCTTTTAGCACCTCCGCTCAGTGATTTCACAGTGTGTTTGTCTAATGTCACAGTCGCTAAATCGAACGCGGTGAGAACTTCACCACCAAAGATGTCGAGATACAGGCTACGATTGTCTAGTGAACCACCAGACGTCGCTCCTTTACCAAAGCGTACTGGACTTGATGCATCGCCTACGGCCATGTCAGTCTCCATTTGAATAAAAGATTAAGGGTTCTTTTCGCCTTCGTCTTTTCCAAAGAGATTGTCCGACTTATCGGGTCAAATTGTAATCAGTGTGGGGCTAGGTCACTGGGAGACTTGCCGGTCTCATTCAGTAACCTCTTGTTTGCCGTCAGCGGGGCAAGTGCATTCGGCAGAAGCATGACCGGAAAGCAAAAAAATAGAGGGCGTTAAGCCCCCTAAGTTTATTTTTTGGGAAATCCCTTTTTCATATTTGCATATGCTTTAGGGGTTACTGTCGATTTTGACTTTGGGTTCGACGTCCCAGCTTTTCGTTTGGAATTCATGTTGGCATAGAGACCTTTTTTCTTTGGCATCATTCTAAATCCCATTGTGCACGTTGCATTTTCATAGCAACTTGTTGACGGAAAGCTGGATCAGTCTGGTAAGAAGGGTTTGCCATATCGCTTTTCATTTCAGCTTTAGAGCGATAGCCAGACGAACTGGACGTGGTGATACCCGTTCCGTTTAACAGCGAGGGTTCACCAGTAGACTGTTGTTGTCGCATCTTCAGCGCGTCGATAGCAACTTTCCATTCACTGGTGTTTAGCATCTCGTTGTAACGATTTACCTCGCCTTCTGGCACGTTCTCTTTTGCCCAGTTGGATAGCGCGTTCCATTCGCTTTCACCGCCAGCATACTCAAGTGCTGAAGCGGCACTGGCTTCTTGCCTGAAAACCATGTTGTTGACATATGTTTCCACAAGGTCGCGTCCAAGACCCACTTTAGCCAAAGCGGCGTAGGCCTCATCTGATAGATTACCGTCTGCTTCAATTTGCTTTTGTAGTTCACTAGGGTCCAGACCGGCGGTAGCAACAATGTCAGCCACAGCATCGTCGTTTGTCTCAGCTTCCGCAGTGTCTTCCGCAGCTTTATTTTCCGGTTTACCGTTGAGTTTGTAATCAAGTTCTTTTGCGTGATTTTGCCAATCGTATTGACCGTTCTCAGCGTTATAAAACTTGTCATGTCCACCCTCTGGTTTGGCTTCAACTGGTAGTTTCTCAACCGGATCGACTTCTGCCACTTCACGATTTGTGAACTTAGCTGCCATCGCTTCGTTATATTCTGGACTGCCTTCTGTGATCTGTTCGTCTGCCATGCGTCACCTCTCTTAGATTGTCGTAAAGTTCGTGTGATTATTGTTGCATTGCTTGTTCGCCAGCCATGCCGCCGACTGCTTGACCGGCAGCACCCGCCATCGCTTGTGCGCCTTGCTGCATCGCGGCTTGCTGTTGTTGTTGCTGTTGGATTTCTTGAACTTCTTCTTCAGATCGCACAGCGTCGGGAAGGTTCAGCCCGTGGAACGCTTTGCCAAGTAACTCGGAAAACTTAACGTAAGCCAACGTCTCAGGGGGCATTCCTTGGATAAACTGGAGAGCCGTTTGGACACGCGAGATGTCTTGCTCACGACCCAGTGCTTCTAGTCCAGTTAAGATCACTGGCTCGACCATTCCGTCAGGCCACGGCGGTAGCTGTCCGCTGCGTTTCATTTGGAGAACAAGACGTGACATACGGGCTTGCTGCATATCACTGTTTAGCTGGCTGTAGACACCACCAAGAGTACCTTCGAGTTGTTCAGTCATCTTGCGGACTTCAAACGCTGTGGTCCGTTCCGAGTCCCTTACGGTCTCTGCGCCCATTAAGAACGCCGCCGACAGTTCGCGGGTCTGTCGTTCCAGTTCGTTAGCACACAACTGCATTCCACTGTTGTTAGCGAACTGCAACATCACAACGTCCTCTGGATTCCCAATGATGATCTCGCCGTTGTCTGCCTTTGCAAAACGACGTCGCAAGTTTAAACCACCGGCAGCATTCGGACGGATCATGGTGACGTTACGACTAGCCATTGCGGCCCCGTCCAGCATCGACTTAGACAGGGCGTCAACTGTGCGTAAATCTGGTAAATGCTCATCGACCTTGCCGCGCCCGTAATCCTCGGCAATGACACTGGTGTAGCGCAATGCATTGTACGGAAGGGTTTCATAACGACCTTCAGACCCAGCGACCTTCTTTCCGTTGATCTCCTGATAGCAAACGAAAATGCCGTCACGGTCCATCTTGCAGTGCGTGTAGAGTGGCACAGAGTTCTGTGAGAAATCATCAGCCGCCACCAGTTTCCGTGCGGATTCTGGCAGTGCTTCTGGACTGAGGTACTCTTCTGTTATGATCTCTTTGACAGCACCGGTGATATCACGCGAGACACAATATTGGTCTAAACGAAAGACACGAATAGAGTTGTCGGGCTGCATCATCTCCAACGCATTACCAGTGACCAACAAGTACTGAAGCACGAGGTTAGTCGCACGTCTCCATTGTTTCCTTTCGATCTCGGCTTGGATCAACTGTTCGGAAAGCACCAAGCCTTGCACGATGTCAGTTCCAATAGCCATTTCACCTTGGGCAATACGTGCCTCTGGTGGGATGTCTAGCTTGAACGAAGGTTTCCCTGGGGGATACATCGCAACCATCAGCCGAGCCGAGAGAGACACAACGGCCCGTGCGCCGAGACCTTGGTAAGGCTCAGGCATCGTGCTGTGTTCGTTGTGACCTTCGGGTGGCATTAAGTAAGGGATCGTCAGTTCAGCACAATCCCGTGCGCGGCGGAGATACGGGTCGCGCTTCGCTTTCATTTTAGCGTAACGGGCTTTTGCAGTTTCTGACATGGGGCTACCTTTTATTGATTAGTGTTGATCCCAGTGCCAACTGATTTTGAAGCAACGCCACTACCGAGTTCGATCCTCAGATTGTTGCGTATGCTTTTGCCCTTCTTTTTGGAGGACTTGGCAGTCGTGTACGCTTGAGAATCTGGAAGCGTTGCTGCGCTGGGCGTTGCCGCTGTGGGTGCTTTTATTTCTGGTGGTGGCGGTGGGGGCGGTGGAGCGGGGGGTGGGGGCGGTGGACTTTTAGGGAAACACATTAGCTTAACCTTTTTTGGAGAGCGACGGACGGTTCTTCGAAGCCCATAGTTTCGTAAAGAGCGAGGGTGCGGTCGTGGTGCACACCAGTGGAAACACCAAGACTGATCGTCAGAACGCCAATGTCTCTAGCCCACGCCTCGTATGCTTTAATCAAACGCATCGCGGCGATCCCGCCTCGCTTATCCTGTTGGACAAACAAAGCGAGATCAGCCGCGACACGATCCTTGGAAAACCACTGGGAGTACGCGGTGCCAAGGAAACCACCGACCACGACAAAGTCATTCGTACAGACCAGCGCACAGTAATCTTGTGGATTATCGATAGCTGTGCATACCAGTTGTTTGACCTTGTCGTGATCGAAATAGTACTGACTGAAGCGTGGTGACTCGAAGTGCATAAGAGCGGCAAGAGCCATCACCACCGGTAGATCGTTGTGTGTCATTTGTCTGATCATGGCTCACCGTTCTCATAGTCTTCTTTGATCAGGACAAGACCGTCGATAAATTCGCGGACGGCTGCGTAACGATGCGCCAAGATGACATCTTCATCAAACTGTATGCATCGACGTGGATGGTTCTCATCTAACGCTTGGATAAACTTTAGTGTTTCAAGTGGGAAATCATCCATTGGCAGAAGCCTCCGCTTGATTCCACCGCTCGAAATTCTCTTCGAGAACTTCTTGTGTCCGGTAGCTGGCTTTGCATATCGGACACTGTCGTTTGCGGCGGGTGTAATAAACGTCGTTACGGATTACCTGAGACGTGAAGACTACTTTAGTCGCGTGATTGCCACACACATTGCAGCCCACAAGATTCATCATAGGCCGGTTCCTTTCCACAATTTGACTTGCGCTTCAGTACGCTTCAGTTTCTCGTTTAGGTCTTTCGACTCCTTTGTCAGACGCTCTGCATCTTTCTTTGTGAGTTCATAAAGTTCTTGGAGTTTCGCATGGATTTCACGATCAATCATATCGTTCACCGTACGGGACATGCGCCAGTGGCACAGTCATCGTCCATTAGTTCTTCGAGCGTGTTGTACAGTTCGATGTCTACTGGAAGCAGCTTGTCGTTGTACTGATAGAACTGTTCAGCACTTACGACCTCTTGCGGGAGATACTGATACCCTAAGTCCGCTGCCGTCTTCGACGGATCGGTCCGGTAGATAAACGAAACGCCAACGTATGAGTCCCAGTTTGCAAGTAACCATTCGACAATACCGTCAGCTTCGCTTGGGTCATACGAGATCGTCACGGAACAGTTCTGTTCGACATAGTGTTCCATAAGCATCTTGTATCGGCGTAGCTGGTCGATAGCACTTTCGAGGTTCACTTGTTTGCCATCGACGCTGTCGAACTTGAGGTCTTTCCACTCGACCGGAAAGGTCACCAAGACTGCGTCGGGATCAATAGGGTTGGTGATGACCTTGTAGTTCGCAGCTTTAAGCATCCCCAAGATCGGATCGTGTTTACTGAAGTTGACGTTGTTGAAGATGTAACGACCGAGCGGTTTGTGCACACCTTCTGGACAATCCATGATCTTGCTTAAAGTTCCACTTGGTTTGACCGTCGTGACATTCTTGGGTCTTGGCGTACCCAGTTCGTCTGACATACTGTAAGCAGCTTGGACCACGATGTTTCTTAGGGACTTTAAATCGTAAGCACTGAGGTGACCGCTGACGATGCCAGTTAGTCCCACACCGCACAGCCGCAAGAAGTCATTGTTTTGTTGCCACGCTTCTTGCAAGATGCCGTCGTTAAAGTTCACACACGTTTGCCGATAGTTAGCACGGGCAACGATCTTTGCGGCGTGGTGTAATCCATTGGTATCACCTACGAATTTACTAACGTCAATCTCGCATAGGTTGCATACGCTCTTGTCAGAAAGTAAAATCTCCGCGCACGGGTTACATCCGTCGAACCAAGGTGCCCTCGCTCTAGCAGCTTCACCATTAATAAATCCTGGCTCAGACCCGCCGCTGTCGATCATTAACTGAAAGATCGATGCGAGTTCTTTGCGACTTGGCTTCTGGTTAAAGATCAAACTGTTGTTCGACTGAGCGCGTTGCGGATTGTCCACCCAGTATTCATTTTTGGCGGTGGCGAACTCTTCCCACTCGGCTGATCCGTACTCGACCAATGCGATCTCCGCGCTGCGACGGCTCGACAAAACTGTGCCTAACCAGTTCACAATGTCCAGAATGTCCATCTTCTTGAGCAACTGACCGGCACGTTTAGACATGATCGTGGCGATAGCTGTGAACGCTTTGGCAATCGCAGCGTCACCAGAAGATATCCAACCGTACCCTGCAAGTCGGTCACCGGCTGGGCGTATCTGACTGAAGTCGAGAACGAGAGTGTCCGCTGGATACTTACCGGCCATCAGCTTGCCAACAGCTTTAGCCCACGCCTCTGCCGAGTCACCAACAGCAATCGACCAGACCTTTTTGTCTTCGTCCCACCGCTCGACGTTGTGGTCACAGCCGCCTTTAGCTTTGCGTTTACTGCGACGAACCTCGACGTTCATTGGTTTCGTAAAGCCATTCAACGTGCCAGCCCGTGGTACAAAGCCGACGCCAGCACCTTGCAGTAACAGCCACAAGATATCGACAAGGTCACTGACAGTCTTGGCGTGGGTGAACGAACAGTTAAACATCGATGCTTCACGACGCTTGCTGATCTCTGTCCCACCGAGCCAAAGCGTCCGTCCACTCATTGAAACCTTGCGTTCCATCATTAAGCTTTTGAGAACGGCGAGTTCGTTGTGCATCACGTTGGTGACTTCTTTAGTCCCAGCCGCACGACACCAGAGCCAGCCCTGATGGTCGATCACACGATCAACGGTTTGTTCCCAGCTTTCGAACTTCGTACCGGCGTCATCCAGAGGACGGTTGTATGTTCTGCGCGTGATAATCTGTGCGCGTGTCGATGGTGATCTCATTATAAAATGTCCTCAAGATATGGGGGTCTGTATGTGGTTGGCTTCAAGACTTTGCCGTTGGAACTATAGACAGCACCATCGTCACTGAACTTCGTCATGTTTGACTGATGGACCCGCTCGTAGGCTTTCGAAAGATTGAGGCCAAACGTGGCGGCAAAACCCGACAAGGTGTACTGAACGTCAGCAAGTTCTTTCAGTAGGTGAGCCTTTAGTTCGATGGCTTGCTCGACGGTGGTTGGTTCGAAATCAATATCGTCCATTTTGTCAATTGCGTCTAAGACCTCATCGACTTCTTCTGCCAAAAACTTGAAACGCTTATAGCACTCAACTTTGGTGAACTCAGCGTTCAGCGGGTGTCGTGCAGCTTCTGCGAATTCCTTGTAGGTTTCTTCGCGGCTCAACAGTTTATCCAGTGCGATCTTAGTCATTGCTCACGACCTCGGTTGAACTCGACGATGAGCCTCTGGAGATACCACTGCGCTTTTTGGAGGTCCGCTTCCGGTCTGCCTTTGGTGGCGTATCGGCTGACGTATTTGATGACGTTGCTGACGCAGACCGCTTCGTTTCCTTTGAGTTTCTCGCAGACTGCAAGACTGTAATCGATGGTTTCGATACCGTTGCGGAACTTGTAGTGGGCAGGGCTGATGGTTTGTGCCAGATCGTTTCCGTTGGATGCCATAGTTTAACTTCTCCCGTGTCGTAATTGTAATCTTCGAACCGCAGTATCCGTGCGAGTTGCATCATGGTGATGGCGTATTTTGTGGTCAGTCGGTTATCGACAAACGCTGCGACCGTGGACTGCCAGAGGTTTGACTCACGACCGCTGTCCAAAATCTTCTCGGCCTTCGCTGGGCCAATCCCTGGAATGCCTCGGTAGTTGTCCACACTGTCGCCTGTGAGGGCTTGCTTGTAGATCAACCGGTCAGCCATACCTTTGTTAGTCCTCAGTGGTCTGGTCATGCGATCAGGATTGTAAAACTTGGTGGGCAGCGTGTGCATGTCCTTGTCGATTGAGATCACGACAGGGTTCTTTATGTCGGGGTGACCACTGAGAATTCCCAACACGTCATCAGCTTCGAGACCGGCGAAATGGATCGAATGGTACTTGTCTTTCATGTACTCAATGACCGCGCTGAGTGCCGGTGGACTCTCAGAACCTTTCCGGTTCCCTTTGTATTCGGGGTAGATGTCGTGGCGAAAGTACACCCGCGACGGACACGACCAGCACATGATGATTTTGTTTGGTTTTACCACCCGTGTCCAATGCTCGGTCAACAAGTCAGCCTCGCGGATCGCGGTCTTTGGGTCTCCGATTAGAACGTCATCGAAGCGGTCCATAGTTTTCGCAGCCGCCCGATACGCAATGATATCGGCGTCAATTAACGCAGTAGTCATATGATTTCCTTTAGTGAGTTTCGAGCCACGATTTGCCGATGTCGTATGACCCACTGGTCGGACACCGGAGACCTAATCGTTCCCCCGCAAGGGTGATTGCTTTGGCGAAGAGTTTGCCCAGCGTCTCTGCGAGTTGTGGTTCGCAAGACAGTTGGACTTCATCGTGCACGTTTACACAGTAGTGGAAGCCGACACAGCGGTCGTTGACCACCAGACCTTCAGTCACGCAGAGGTCGAAGTGAAAAACCTGTACCGCTTTCTTCATGAGGATCGCCCCGCACGATTGGAGCAAAAAGTTTAACGCCGAGTGTTCACTCTTGGTTGGAACCCGACGCTTATCGACACCCAAGATGTATCCCTTTTGGGATTTCTTAACGACGATCTCGGACAACTTACCGAGACCCACGACACCCTCGCCTATACGCCGACGTGCCTCTTTGCCTTTTAGTGGACTGCCAGCGTCCTTTAAGATTTCAGAAAGTTTGCGGTCGGACGCGCCGTAAAGGTATGCATATGTCAGACGTTTTACGTCGTTACGACTTTCGATTTGCACCAGCTTACCGGTCATCGAATGGACGTCAGTGCCTTTGTCTTTGTCGCCCAGTAATAGCTGATCGCGATACCGACCTTCATCGAACAGGCCAAGGTATGACGCAAGCATCCTCAGTTCGAGTGCGTCTGCGTCGATCCCTACGAGTAGGTGACCAACGTCTGGCTTCCAGACCTCACGCATCCTCGGATCTTTCTTATCGACTTGCCCCATGTTGGGTCCGAAATGTGAGCATCTGGACGTTGTTGTCCCAATCGTATTGACCTTGCCGTGCACATACCCACGACGGCTGACACACTTGAGCCACCCGCTATCACCTTCGCTGATCTGAGAGAGTTGCTTTTGACACCGGAAGTATCTGCTTAGTGCCTTGGCTTCGTCGTACTTGAGGATCGACAACACGCCTTCATCGATCTGTGGACTACCGGCGGGAGTGAAGACTTTGGGTTTCCAATTGTACTTTGCGATCAGTCGTTCAGCGATCTGTTTGCGGCTTCCAGGATTAAAGATTTCTATACGATCTTTAAGACGCTTGCCGGTCTTTTCGCTCCACCTTTCGTGTGTAATCGGTGGGAAGATTTCTTGCAGTTCCGCTTCGATCTCCACCATCTCGCCACGCATCTCCACCGCCAACGCCTGTGCCGCATCGACGTCGAGGCGAAAGCCGTGTTGTTCTTGCAGATGAATGACCCACGCGAAGTCATGCTCCAGTTGAATTGCAGCACCGAGCGTGTAATCAATCAGGGTCTGTAGGTGCTGATAGACCTTGGTCGTTACGGCGACGTCTTGATCGCAGTACGTCCCCATCTCTGGCGTGAAGCGAGACCAATCGTCGTAGTCTCCTTTGGGAAACCCAAGTTGTTCACCCCATGCCGCAAGGCCGTGACGTCTGCCGGTGGGCTGGACTAGACGTGAGACAATGAGGCTGTCCCAGATCAAGTTGCGATCCATCACGTCATCACCGTAGATCATCGCGAGTGCTGGGTAATCGAACCCAATGCCGTTGTGAAATACAACACGGTCGGCTGTGCGTAGTCGGGCAAGGCCGTGTGAGATCGGTGGGTAGTCAGGGTGATCCGCGTAGCACGTCACTTTGCCATCAAGTGTGCCGATCGAAATGCAGTGCACTTTGGTTAGCTGATGGAGTAGTCCATCTGTTTCAATATCGGCTATTAGAATATCCGGTTGATCCATTTTGTTTCCTTAAAAGTCAGTTACGTTCTCAAGATTGTCTGGGTTTGCTTCATGCAGAGTTGCTGTATCGTGGTCGTACACTAGGTGGCCCATTGGACCCGTGATGCCCACGTATCGATTTTTTAAACACGCGACCTTCAGTATGTCTTCGCCACCGGAAGCGTCACGACTGACAGCGACCACGGTGTCTGCGAGTTGAGCTACCGATTGTGATCCACGTAGGGACGAAAGTGTTGGTTCGGCCCCGTCTTCGAACCCCTTGTCACCGCCTGATCTGCGTAGGTGACTAATGAGTATGATCGAACAGCCATACTGTTCGGAAAACTGACGCAGCTTCGACATTGTGTAGTCGATCTGTTGTCTCTCGGACCCCGTGTTGGAGACCATAAAGTCTGCACCACTGAGCAAGATCGACAGGTGATCTAGCACCACGAACTTTGCGCCCAACGCAACCACCATGTACCTCATTTTTGCTAACAAATGGTCAGAGTCAGCCGAGCCGAAATGATCGAACAACGTTACCCGTCCGTGTCCAAGCGACGAATCGAAGGCGGTTTTGCGCTCGGCCTCAGTCAGATCGTTGGGTAGGTGCAGTGGTTTCTTTGCAGCAAGAGACATGAACCGTAGTGCTGTACGACTGACGCTCTCTTCGAGCGCGATGTATGCGACAGGTTGCTCTTGGTTTACCGCCAGATCGTAGGCCAACTGAGCCGAGATCGTACTTTTGCCAACACCTGACCCAGCCGTGAGAACCAGTAACTCACGCTCACGGAGACCATAAAGTACCGAATTCCAAGTCGGAAAAGGATACGGCGCACCCATATCGATATCTTTGTTGATGTCATCCCAAAGTTCCTTTGCGTTAACGACACCGTCAGGTCGTTGGGTTTTCGCTTCGTAGACGCAGTTGATAAGTTCTTTGACGCGCCCTGCGATGAGCATTTCACCAGCGTCTTTAAGTACAGTAGTCGCAATGGCTGCCTTTCCTGGGGTAATCAGATCGGCACACTTTTGTGCTGCCTCTGCACCCGCTAAATCATTATCAAACATGAAGACCACCTCGTTGTAGCCTTCGAGGAACTCAATGTTTCGGATGATTGCTTTGGGACTGCTTTGTGCACCACTTGGTATCGACACAACAGGCCACGTCGGGTTCACTTGATGGTACGCGAGGCAGTCGATCTCGCCTTCCGTCACAACGATGCGTTTGCCACCTTTGTTGGTCCAGAGATGCTGGCCGAATAGCTGAACATCAGTCATGTCACCGGTCGTGTAGAACTGCTTGCCAGCCGCTCTGATCTTTTGACCCACAAGCTGACCGGCTTGGTCGCGATAAGGTGCTACGTGTACCGGCTTGCCGTTCTGTTCAGCAAGTTGGTAGGAGAATTTCTTACAGGTCTCTTCGCGTATCTTGCGGTTCTTTAGTGCGCTGTAATAACCACTGGTAATCAGGTTGCTCACTGGCTGTTTCCTTTTTGGACGTATGGCTTCTCCGAGCGAACTGTATTTCGAACAGGAAAAACAAAAAGTGTGGTCCGTGTAGACACTGAGAGCGTCCGACGAACCACACGAACTGCACGGCTGGTGGGCCTCAACCAAGCCCACGTTGCTGCGCCTCGTACACAGACGCCGAGCGGTTCAGCACGTACTCAACGAACCGCTGACCGGTCGGATCGATCTTCCGTTGTCTAATGAAAGAGTACCCAATGACTTCGAGGTCTTTGATCCGACGTGGAAGCGCACGGATTTTGTACATACTTCGCGCTTCCATATCGTTGATCCGATAAGTGATCTTAAAGTGACGTTTTAATGTGTCGATCTGCGTCATGTTTTGTCCTTTGAGTTTGCGTAGTGGATAACGATTGCGGGTGCCTCATCTGGTTCAGCGTATCGTTTGCTTACTGTCAGACAGGTCACCTGATCATCGTCCCACCAGATTCCAGAATGTGTTGTGAGGCTGTCCAGAATACCCTTGGCGTAATTATCGACATCGCCCCGTGGATACTCTCGTTTGCCAGTGCGTGGCTTTGGCACTACGGCTTCGACCACTACGTCTATCGGACCGCTCATTGGTTCTGCGACGTGGTTCTCAAGTGCTTCTTGCATCGCAATCCGAAAAGCTTGGTAGTTCTTGCCGTAGTATGTTCCCCACTTGGACACGCGTGGGCGTGACGCTGGGACCGGCGTGACTGCTAAATGTATGGACAACGCAGCCGCTCCGAGGTGACGCCTTGCGCTAGATGTCGAACTCATCGTCATCGTCATCATAGCCGCTCGACTGTTCGGTCGCAGCGATGTCAGCAAAGTCATCACCACCGCCAGCGTTACGTTTCTCCATCAACATCACGTTGCGAAGCTGACCGCTGACACCTTTAGTCCCGCCGGTTTCATACGGGTTCAACGCGAATGACGCTCGAACCATGTCGCCTGACATTGGGTAAGTGCCGTCAGGCAGTGGCTTTTTGGCATCATCAATAAATCCTGGCTGGTACTTGGACTTAGTTGTGATCGTCCAGTGACCGTGGAATTCTTCCTTTTTGTTTTCATCGCCGTCCTTCCAAGGCATCCGCAAAATCTTTGGAACCTTGCCGAATTCTTTTGCAGCGATGTCGTTGGAATACTCTGTGATTTGCGCGATGAACGCTTCGACCGTTGGATCACCCTTAGTCAGACACAATGTGATTTTGTATTTGCCATCAGAATATTCTTGACCTTCGTCAGGCGTGTTGAGCCAAGCGTAAGCAGCGTTAGCGGCGGGAGAGACTACAATTTTGGTTGGGCGTTTAGCCATTCTTTTGATCCTTCAGAAACAAAAAGCCCCCACTGCGTCTTATTGCAGCGGGGGGAGTTGGGGAGAAAGCCAACCGGAGTTGGGCGAACAGTTGGCAAAAGCATCCGCTTAGTGCTGGCGGCACACTTTAAGGTTGACTGGCCTATCACGCGAAGAAATACGGGGCTGATAGCACCTCTTGGGGATCGAAAGTTCCCTGCACTGGTGGCTCTGGTAGGTCTGCACCTTTAGAAATACGCCTGACGTGCGGGTGGAACTCATCAGCGATCCAATCGCCACTAAAGATACTCGCGGCGGTAGACCGAATAGAGTTTCTCATCACGTCCACGTTGGACGGATGGACTGCGAATGAATCGTGTATCGCACACACGTCCGTCACGCCCTGCGATTTCAGATCGACAATCATCCGGTGCATCAAGGCGGCATCCAGACTGTGAATCACGTTTGGTGACGCTCCGAGTGCTTGCTTGCGGACATTCAGACCACCCAACGGGTTTTCGTCCCACAAAAAGTATGACCCCATGACGGTCTTGATGTCAGTCTTCGAGACGTTCCAGTACGATTGCTGGATCGTTGTACCGGCAGGGGTGCGCCATTGCATTGGGACACCTTTGTCTGCCATTGCCACTGCGACTTGCTGGAAGTAATCCATGATCGGACGTGACGCCACGACAGTTTGTTCCAGAGCGATCACCAGTTTGTCCCGCAAGTACCCAGCGTTTTTCAAAAGATCGCCATCAAGCTTGTCTACGAACCCATCCGAGATCAACTGGTCCTGTATGCCACGTGGCGTGACACCATACGACGTGGTCATACAGGCACGTTTGCACTCAGCACGACCCACGTTACCGACCCATCGATGCGCCTCTTCTGTACGTTTGCCCATGCGGATGTCTTCAGCGATCAGAGCGTTCACGACGTCGGCGGTCTCCGAATAGATGTCGAACCGTGCATCTTCAGACGAACAATTAGTCAGCTTTGCGCCAACAGGATCGCGGCCCAACAGAGACATCAATTGGAGACCATTGTTCGAGCCGTCTTGGTGCACCGGCAGAGTAGACAGGAAGGTCTCAGGGTTGTCACAGCCGGTGGCGGCGGTCCACTCCATGCACGTCTGTAAAAATTCGAGCGGACTGTCGGCAGACGCCCAGAACTGGAAGCCGTCGAAGGGTTGTGTCGCGCTGTCCTCAATGAGGTCGTGATGTTCAACCGCCCACGTCTGCATTTCGTCAAAGGTAACCTTGTCGTTACCATACGTGTTACACAGTCGAACAGCCAACCAGTACAAACCACGCGGACCAAGCGCGACACCATTGGCGAACCGCATAGTTCCACGCGCCAGCCCGTCTCCCTGGGGATTCCAATCTGGGGTCGTGTAGTAGAAGCGACCACGGGTATCCATCTTGATCGGGTGGAACAGTTCGAGACCACGGTGGTCATTGGACAGATGGAACTTGCGGATCGCACTCTCACGTTTGCTGACGTCACTGGCGTTCTTTTCGTGCAGCTTAGTCAGATTGTATTTCCACTGAGCCCGTTCCTTGCGAGACATCTGGTCCCACTTGCTATCTTCAAGCCGGTCGGGCAATTTTACGGGGTCTGGCTTGGGGAGATACTCAATGATTCCTAGACCCTGATTGTAAATCTCCATCGACACATCAAGGATCGGTTCGTCCACACGGTACGGCACAGCACCGAGACTATTGGCGGCGTCGAGCGTGGTCTGGCTGACAGGATCAGTAAGGCTAGCTGTGTGCTTGTGGAGACCACCACGTATGTAATCGACTTTGACCATGTAGTACCCACCGACATAACGACCTAGACGTTCACACCATGTCCACGGTTGAGCCGGTATGAGCATTGGCTTGATAGCGGGGGTGATCACCTCGACGGACGAATGGATGTCTTCGATCATCGCTTGGCACTCGTTAGACAAAAACACTTGCCGCTGCGTCTTGCCGCGCATCTGCACGTACTTCAAAATGAAAAAGCCATTGGTGTGTTCGATAGCTAGCTGCAACAACTTGGCCCCAATGTGACCCCGCTGTTCTCGCGTCCAGTCCAGCGTTTCGATGTCATCGATCTTGCGGGTCCAATTGCCCCACTGACGCTGATTGAAATTCTTTGCGCGGCTGATCAGCTTGGCTGCAAGGTCAGCACCGCCGGTCTCTTCCGACGTCTTCTTGCTTGCTGCTTGCCACCGCTGGAATTCAATTTGTTGGCGCACGGCTACACCGATTTCCAAGGTCACGGCTGTGCCACTGCGACCATACGAGAAGTCACCAGTACGCACCCCCAGGATCGTCTTGACGGTCATCATCGCCAGCTTCTCGGCACTGATGAACGAGATGTGCCACCACCAGACTGCGCGACTGCCCTTGCCGCTGTTCGCGATCCCTTCGATTGCTTCTTCCTGTGCGTCTTCGATTGCAGGGACCAGCGTTCTCATCATGTCGGCAAAGATTTTACGACCGGCGGCGGTCTCTGCCAGCTTCAGCTTGGGGTCTAAAAGCGAATCGCGATACTTCTTGATGCCCTCATCGATGCCAGCCATTTCGTGGATTATCTGGATTTCTTTAAGTGTCCCTGCGTTGTCGTAAGCTGCTGCGCGATCCTCTGGTGTGTCCAAAAGTGTGTCTTTTTTTGTCATTCTGTAAGTCCTTGAATTCAGTAAGTTAATAATCGAAGCTTACTGTAGCCTGTTGATCCGTATCGATTTTTCTTTAGGTTTCAAGGGACTTTGGAAACTCAGCGCATATACGTGTAATAGAGATGCGTATCTACTTGTGCAGTGATGAGTTCTGTTAGCCCCTTGAAGTTGTTGTCTTTTTGCATTCCTTTGAGCGTCTTGGCGAGTACAGTAAACCTGAAGTGTCACCAAGAATGCGCCAAAAAAAAACAGTAATCAAGCGTCAGTCCAAAAGTATTTTTCTGAGGGTCCGATAGTGAACCCGCTGTTGGATCAGAACGATCAACAAAAGACTGATCGTCAGGATCGGATGCAGCACGACAAAGACCCAGACGTTTAGTTCTTTGTAGGTCACACCAAGATACTTTGCGCCGTCCAACAGAATTTCATCGCAGTGGTAAAAGACAGACGAAATGAACTCAGAATAGTCTAGACGCTCAGTCACCGTACTGATCATCTTGTCGTATGCGTGTTTGTATTCAGCCATGCGTTTGCTCCAGTATGCTTACAGCTTCTTCAGCTAGTTTCGATGGTGACAAATGAGCATAACGCTCAGTCATCTTTGTGTTCCCGTGGCCCAACAATTTGCTGACACCGTAGAGTGACATCCCGCCTTGGATCAAGCGTGACGCAAAGGTGTGACGTAAAGAGTGCGGTGTGAACTTACCGTACCGCTTGACCATTGACGGTGTGTTGAGATCAGCACGTTTGATTGCGTCACGCAGCGACTTACGGTCACCCACCATTGGTTCCTTTTCGTGCTTCCACGACGGAAAGACGTACGGGTGGTTGCCGTACTTTGCGTGACGTCGCTGCAAGATCGCTTTGAGACGTGATGTCATGTCGAGGTTACCCTCTTTGCCAACCTTGGTGCGATACAGATTGACCGTCTTCCAGTTGGCGTAATCGACAGCGGACCACGGGATTTGTGCGACTTCCATGTACCGCGCTCCGGTGTCCAACAGAAAGACCGCGAGGTCGTATTGGTTCTGGAGCATCTCTTGACGATCCGTTCCGAGACGCTTGGTCCAGTGTGGTTGCTTGTAGACATCACGCTGTGGGTTCAGTTCGTCTAACAGGCGGGTCTCTTCACCGTCCATCAGATACCGTGTCTTCTGTGTGGTCTTCAGCGCGAGACCCTTGAGGTCTGTCGAGTTGTTCACCGCCGCACCAAAGTCTTTCTGCGCGATGTTGTACACCGTGATCCAGAACGCCACCTCAGTGTTGATGTAGCTGTTCGACAACCCTTGGACTGATCGCTGTGACTTTAGGTCGTTCAGTAAGTTGCGATCTAGCATATACATTGAGCTGTCTTTGGTTACTCGCGAGTCACTGGACTTTATGCGTTCAGCAAACAGAAAATGATATCCCTGGGGATTCTCTAATTGAGCGATGTAACGCTGTGCAGCTTCACCCATTGTGAGTTCTGCACGGACACCAAGCTGACCATAGTCCGCTTCATGCTTAACGAGTGCTTGAGCCACCTTATGTGCTTCAGTCTTTGCGGTACGCTTGGTGGACTTGCGGTGGTACTTAACGACCTTACCTTCGCGGTCTACTGATGGGAACTTAGCCCACCAGTAGCTGCTACGTGGTCGCTGGAATAGCGAATAGTTCATTCGTGTGCCTTTCGTTTTGTGTATGCGGGATCAATAAGTTCAATGAGTGCGGTAAGATACGTTGCGCTGGTCACTGGAACATTTCGGACCCGCGTTTTGTCATCAGGTCCAGTGGGTGCACGATAGTCCACGTAATGAATAGACTTACCGTCTTTCCAGAACGAATAACGAGGTTCGTCTGTGAGACCATCAAGAAACATACACCAATCTTCTTGTTCGTCAGTGGCACCAAAGACAACAATCAGTGGTGCGGGTTCATCAAGTGACCAAGTTGCTGCTAATTGGTGCAACAAGGCGATACTAGAGGTTGGAATACGTCCCAGCTTTGGGAATTCGATTACGTTAGTGCTACTATTGTTCATTCTGGTTCCGTTTCGGGTTCCGGTAGTGTCTCCCCCGCCGTGACTGCGATGTAGGTATGCGGATCGTAGTACGACAGCATCTTCAACGCGAATTCCTTGGGGTCTTGGTTCAAAGCGATTGCCGTGCGGACCGTGAGGTTTGGTGGCAGACGTCCCTGACCGTTCTCTAACTGAGAAATGAAAGTGTAGTACTTCAGATTAAGTGCTTCCGCTAAGTCCCGCTGCGTCATCTCTTGTTCGATACGAACTTTCTTGACGTAATCCCCAGCATTCGCACGTAAAATCCGTGCGTCCATCGTGTTTCGTGAATAACTTTGGTGTGCCATACGTTTGGTTTCCTGTTTGTCTGCGTCGAGTAGTTGGTTCTATGTGTATGTTTAACGAAACAAGTGCGTCTCGACGGGGTGGACCCATTGGTCCGTTCGCCCAGACTGTTGTTGAGCCACACGCGGCGACGGCTGGTGTGTCTGTTTGATTCATCACGTTTCCTAACTGTTACTTACTGTTACTATACGTTCGTTCCGTTCGCTTTAAGGTTGACCCCGTTAAGACAAAAAAAATAGACAAACCTAAAGGTACTAATAGTGGACTATATGACTCTATAGAGTCTTTGGGTTTGTCTTTGGGATTGGTTTTCTGGGGTCGGTTTCTTTTAGGTTTTCTTTTAGTGGACTTTAAGTGGTCTTTGGCAAAAGCAGGGGCTAGGTGCACACCTACTCAACTAAAGAGCGAGTAAAGCAGCGAACTTATTGTAAACACAGCGATAAACATAAAGGGGTAGACCTCAGTTCCTTCGCTGTGTTTGATCTTTAGGTTTGTCTTTGGGTCCATCGTGTCTCCTATCGGTCCTGACGACGCTAACTGTGTGCTAATCGTCCAATGTTAGCACATATAGCAGCTTGTTACGCTAAATCAAGAGAAAGCTGATAGATATGCTCAGTTTGCTGTACGTCATGGTTTGACACAGCGACAGCCTTAGAGAAACCACGGGGGCTAGCTGATCGTATGTTCTTCGTCCTCATACTGGACCCGCCAAGCTTCATCATAGCCGTCGCATAGCCATCCCCATGTGTTGCCATGCGTGGCACTGGGTTCTGTGGTGGCATCACAAAGCCGCCGCCGGTCCACAGGCACGTCAGCTTTTTGTACGCATCACGAGGCTCCACGTACTGAGGCCACTTGGGGTGTTCAGCTTGATCGGTAGGTATGTACCCACCGTACTGCCACGGATGGTATCGATAGTCCGGTGGTCTCCACAGTGACGCTAGGACACTGCGCGGGTTCTCCACGTACCACGCACAGCCCAGCATATCGAACATCAAGGCCGCTGATCGGCAATGGGCGGCTGCGCGTGTCTGGAACTGAGGGTCTTTGAGACGTTTAGCCTCGAAATGTCTGGCCCCCGCGACCGACAGGTCTGTGCAAACGGGAAAGGCCGACGCGAAGGCGACGTGGCGATGCTTAAAGCGTACATACAGATCGTGGATCATCCTGATGTTGTGTAGGTCTGCGTGGTGATACGTGATGGAGCCACCATTAGGTTTCCCTGGGTACTCTGTATGTGGCTTTACGTCGTGCTGAATGTCATATGCGTGGCATTCGTATCCCATGACGGCCCAAGGCCTGAGTGCAGTGCCGGTGTAGTCGTACAATGAGAGAACGACAGACGGTTCGTTAGACTTCGAGTGACTGATAGACGGTTCGTTAGATTTCGAGTGACTGATAGACGGTTCGTTTAGTTTCATTAGGGTTCCCCTGCGATTGGCAGTAGGGACCGCTAGAAAGCACAAAGGCCCGACGTGATGCCGAGCCTTCGAACTAGTAGATATCGATTTGCTGGACCTTAGAGGTCGAGCGACTTCTGGAACGCCTTCAGTGAGTCGAGGCGTCGGTTCTCTTTGGCTTCTTCAAGTTCGTGGTGACGCTTCAAGAAACGCAACTGGCTTTCATGGTGTAGGATCGAATAGTGCACGATGTCAGTCAGCACGTCACGGTCGGCATGTTGTGCAGCGTGGTTGCCTTCGACTTCCTCGCGTATCCACGCCATCGCTGTCTTGACGTCATCCCACTTTTCGGGATCGTCAGTGTTGCGTTCCGCATTTTCGATCACGTTCCAGATCGTCTCGAACCACGACTCTGTGTTTCCTTTGGTAAGTTCGGTGGTCATGCGTTCAGTCCTCTCAAAAGTTGACGTTTTGCTTTCTCAGTTGTCCGGTATCGAATGGTCGAACTGTCCCAATCTTTCTCCACTAGGCCATCATCTAGCAAAGCCTCATAAGCGCGATAAACGCTGGCTTTGTGTGTGTGTGCGTGGTCCTTTGGATACACCCAGCCAGACGCTTGAAACGTCTGGACCAGTAGGTTGCCTTTTAAGTCAGTCATACGCTTGTCTCCATACGTTTGCTTTTTGCGTCCTCAACACGCAACTGGATTTGAATATTGGCACTTGCGATTGAATCTTTTTTGGTGCGCCCATAGCACGTCACATATTTAATTCTACGGCCCTGCTTGCTTGCTTCGTTAGGCTCGCGGTATTTAATTATAGTTCTCCAAGGCCCACCGTTGCGGACCGTGCGGTCAGTTTTCTCAGAGACGGTTTCAAGGATCAACAGGTCAGTCATTGGTCTGCCACCTCTCGCGCTATCAGTTCCACCACTGAAATCATCTTAGGGTCCGCCTGTTGCCAAGCACAGGTCGCCATCGCGATAGTTCCCCAGCAACTCAGTAGTGCGTTGGTGTCTGTCGGATCATCAAGTGATACGTTTCTGTGTTGGCAGTACGTGATCATCTGACGCTTGGTGTTTGCGTCAGCGTTGTACCATTCACAAGCGCGGTCGAAAGCCTCTTCACTTGGGAATGGCATCATGTTGCCGTCCGATTGGTCGAGTTCGACCCAATACATTTTGGCTTGCTCTGGGGTCAGTGCTGGTTTCCATTTAGTCATACTTTAAGTCCTTCAGTTTGTGTTTCCCTGGGAGCCTCTATTGATCCCCCAGGACTTTGCTTAATGGTCAACTTCGTATTCCTCACCGACCGCCATAGCCATTGTGATAGCTGAGATGCGTTGTGTCACTGATAAAATTTCAGATTGCCTCGCTTGGTCGAATATCAGGCCGTCAAGTTGGCGTTCAGATTTCAACAAGACATCTTCGAGGCGCGGGAAATTGTACTGGCGCACCATCATTGGTCTGGCTCAATGATTTCACCGCGAAAGTCCAACCGGTCCATCCAGTCGCGTGTCGATTGCTTTACGCCTTCCGTCACGTCCTGTTGAACCAGTTCGAGTGCCGCCGGTATGTCGGGCAGTTCGTATTCTGCGCGGACGCCTTCGAGGTCGATCCGCAATTCGAACTGGATCGAAACCGTTGACTTCCGGTAGTTCGTTTGGATGTCAAAATGTGTCGGAATAGGTAGCCCTGACGGTGCACGTCGTGACCTGTCGCGGTAGCTTTGCGTGGAATGTGTCATCTTCATTTAGTACCTTTCGATTCACTACGGTGATCGCATAATGCGACCCCCAAGATTTGCACGTTGGTGCACCAGAACGACCGCCGAGACGGTCGCTCGAATAGATCAACGTGGCGCGAGACGTCGGCGCAATTCGTCGCTGAACGTCATCGACTGATCGGCATAAAAGAGTTCGCGGTCCGTGTTCCAAGTCGCCATCGCCTCTTTGGCGCGTCGGCAGTCGGCAATCACAAAACGCAATTGCCTGACAGTCAGCCCCTCAGCTTCCAAGGTCCACTTGGTGAAATCGGCAGCACTTGCCCCGCCGGTAATCATTGGGACGCCCCACGCATCACTTGCACATATTGCTGACGCGACTTTTCGAGCATCGCGAGGCCTTCACGCAACCATTCGTGTCGCTGTGCGCGGTGAATATGGTGAAAGCGCGACTGCTTCAAAAGCAGCGTATGCGCGGACCGGATGAAATCCGCATTAGTGCAGCCGACGCCACCAGCTTGTCTTTCGATCCGTAGGTATTGCCCATTAAACATCATGATTTGACTCCTTTGATCACGATTTGATTAAACCATGCGTCATGCGTGACAGAAAACGTCAGACAGCCCTCAAATAGGGGCGTCAGATAGCCACCATTCAAATCGAGCACCGGACGCCCAACAGAACCGGCAACGCGTTTCTTGCCGCTCTCATGAGCTGATAGGACTAACGTGCCGTTTTCAATGGTCTGGTGATACGTGACACCACGGACCCAACCAGCATCGATTAGAAATTTTCCCTCGACCCATGCGCGGGGCTTTCCGCGATTAGTGCCGACTTTAAGAATCTTTGAAGCGTTCATTTTGTTTTCCTTTTTGTTTGCTTTGGGATCAGTCCCACTAGGCCGCGCATTGAATACAGCGCGACCCGTGCGACCGACCGCTACAAGCCGACAATGAGGACCATGTAAGTAAGCGAAACGACGCAATAGAACGCGACCCAAAGCATGAGCGATTTGATTACTAAGCGTCTCATTTCATCCCCCTGCCGTAGATCGAATGTTCGGAAAGATTGTCGGCAGGTGACACCGGAAAGAATTCAATATGACCGGCGCGGACCGCGTAAACGAATGCAGCGTATGGCACAGCCGTCATGCATAAAATCAAGGCGGTTTCGATTAGAACTTTGCGTATCATAGCGTAGACTCCTATTTGCTGAATCGCGATTTACTGGACACGGATGACAAAGCCAGACGTGTCGGTCTTTGCGTCGCCTTTGGCTTTCAAAAGAACGACCACACCGGTATCGTCTGCCGGTCTATAGTCGTGCGCGTCACCGTCGATGCATGTGAACGATTGGCCGGCGATAGTGACACGACGTGAAACCATTGAAGCCTTATAGACGTCTAACGACGCGACCGCCGCGACATTGCCACCGGCAAGCAACACGTCCAAAACGTCCGCGTCGTTGTCCTCTTTTTTGCTAAAAGTAATATGATAATTCTGCGGCATCTTACCGGACGCCCACGCGACCGCACGCTTGGTAATGGCTGTGTAATCATAAAAGACACAATCGGAAAACATCGACATGATATTGACCATATGACCGTCCACAACGACCGTCCGACGCTCGAATGGTAAATCAGATGTAGCGTTAAGCCGGTAAGCGACGTCATAACCCTGCTCGGTCCATTTTGTCCGGTGCGCGATCATCTCGAAAACCAGCACGGCAAGGAATGCGTCGCGCTGTTTAAAGTAAGCTTGCGTTTTAGTGATACGCGACGTTTCTTTTTGTGACATGTACGCAGGGTTTCCCGCTGTGTGTAGACAAGCCACAATGCAACCGACAGACGCTTGCGGACACACATTGAAACCGGAAAGCCATGACGGTGCGAGATGCATTGGCGCGGTCATAACGTCTACAATCTTGCCGTTCTTCGCGACCTTTGGGTTGCTTTCTGGCTTGGCAAGAATGGTGCAAATTGCATGACCGTTAGACCGCAAGAAACGAATTGCGGACGCTTTGGACGTGAAGCCGTTGATTGTGGGACGTGGTGAAATCACAAGAGTCGATTGTGATACTTTGGGTGCGAATGGTGCAGACATTTTGTTTTCCTTTTTGTCATGCGTTTTGTGTACAGTGAGACGCGATCAAGTGAGTCGCGATAACGTAAGACTGCGTTGTGTGCTATGCGATTGTCAAACGAAAAAAACAGTGGTTCGCGTATTAGTGCAAGCGATTGGAAAACAAGCGAAAATCAACACCATTTGATACCGGCGCGACGTCGCATAGCGTCCAATCGATCACACGCGACTATGATTTACATATGGATCGCATCGCCAATCGCTATAAAAACAAGGCGATTGTGCCGGTCGTGTTCAATAGTGTGTCCAATAGTGTGCCAATCGATCACAAAAAGCACCGGCCCCCGCCCCCCTTTCCAGATCGATTTGTCTGCGCCAGGATTTGGGGGGCTATGGGGGTTTTCTGTGTGCGCGCGGGGGGAGATATACCCACACGAATCTTCCGCAACTTTTGGAATCCGCTTAGTTCACGCTTAGTCCACGCTTAGTCACGTCAGGTCCACTACGCACCGCCCTTTGGGTACTCTTTCCACGCAAGCTGTACGTGAGGTCCATCAGGAAATTTCAGCCATTTTGCTCCCGCATCGATAGAGACGTCCAGTTCTTTAGCGACCTCAATGATCACGTCCGCGATCTGGTGGTATAACGGCCAGTCCCAGCGGACTTCCCCACCGACTACTGCGAAGAAGTCTATGGCGTGACCGGTCAGGTGTCGGCTGTTCATGGTCGTACTGGCCCCAGAATCCAATAAGGTTTTCTGGCGCTCCACTGTCCGCATACCCTCTGAAATCCCAAAGTCTATAGGTACTCGTTTGATTGACTCTGTGATTACCTCGACGAGGTCTGGGTGTACGCCTTCGAGACGGCCCATAGACCGTTTAGACAACTTATATGTCATCGATAGTTCCTCTTACTGTTCGTTGAACTGTTCGTCCGCTGTGCGGCGTTCCGCGTCTCTTACGAGGACCGGTCTGTGGACCACACTTCAGTCCTCACACCGTCACGCATACGACCACGGGATCGTCCCATGACCGCACCGCCCTCCATGAACTCCATGAAGTCATCTATTTCGTCATCCATACGTTGCCGTAGGACACCTCTGGCGGCTTCATCGACGTCTTGACCCATAGATCGCATGTAGTGCGCTACGGCCCCACTGAGAGCGTCTAAGCGGTCATCGTGACGTAGTGCACCACGGTCTCTTGTGATGTGCGTTAGCTGGTACAGTAGGGAGAACGTGTGGTCCTCTGTACGTGCTTCTCGTTTCGCTAGGTCTTCGTCCAGTACCAAGCGGTGTTGCGCCATTACCGGCTCCAACGTGTCGATGATACGACCTTCTTTCTGACCTTTAGCCCATTCGGACTCCTTAACGGTACAACCGCCCTGCCAGATGTTCGACAAGATCGGTTGGAACGCGGTGACCCACATGCCTTGGCCGTAATTTGGTTCGACCTCTATCGTTGATACATCGTATTTCTTCGCGTCCACAGCGATCCGTGCCATTGCTTCAGCGGGGTCGGACGCAAAGCCACAACACTGGAGAACGTACAGTATTCCATTGAGTGCACCTACGATGGCCCACGCCGTTTCGTCTTTGCCGCGTCCTGATGGATCAACGAATAGTACCTTGGACTCATAATGTTCCCATTCAGTATCCACAAATAGCGGACGCAGCATATGGTCTCCACTGAAGCCCACGTTTGGTATGTCTTTGACCAGATTGTGCTTATCGTTGTGTCTTCCCCACTGGACCGTGAGGGGTGCTTTAAGGGGATTACAGGACATCACGATCAGATCGGACTGTCTCAGTGGGTATCGCTCTGCGTCACTAAGGGACGTGTCGAGCATGTACTGCAACGCAAAGGACGCTTTGCCCTTGGCTTCGATATGCATCAATTCGTCTTCCGCAAAGCGGCTGTCTGTTGGCCCACTGTGCTTGATCTCATTGTTGTCGAACTGAACACGTAGGTAGTGCGCCAGGATATTTACTTCACGCCCCGTTTGGTTGTCTGTCAGCAAGTAGTTCTTCAGTTTGTCCGCTGTGGGGAACCTGACGGGGATCGTGAAGCACCGGAAGCCCATCTCTTTGACTAACGTATTGTACACACTCTCCTCGGTCTGTGGTGTCCCAAGGAATATGATGTCGCCCTTGCCGTGTTCTGTCTTGGTGATCGGAACGAAATCTGACTGCACGATCTTAACGATCCGACGTCTAGCTTCTTCAGTCAGACTGTTCCGTTCCACTTCGATATCGTCAGCGATTAACAACGTGGCCCGTGACCCAGTGATCTGCCCAGTGATACCCCGCGCCACGACCGAATACGATTGAGACAATGAGGCACTGGCAACGTCGAATTGTTCTGCCATGTCCCGTCGTGTCGCGCCGTTGTCTCTCGGACCTTCGAGTAGCCATTGGACTAGTGGCATCGATTGGCAGATACCCTTGGTTTGCGCCACGAACTCTTTGGATTTACTGCCTGTGGCACTCACGACCATGATCTTTTCGTCGCGAGGGTTCCTCATTAGTCTCCATATTGCATACGCACTAGTGATGTATGACTTACCCAGCGACCTAAAGCACCTGATGATGTCTTCCCTGGGTCCACTTGCAAGACTGTCGGGTGACTCAGTAGTGTCCACGCCGAATTGTAGACGATACGCGATTTCATATTGGGCAGGAGTAGGCTCTGGTAAGCCCAGATGTTGCCATGTGAGATACAAAAAGTTCCGAAAGTCCTCATATGCGGCCCAAACGTGGACAGGAAACGTCGTTTCCCAGTGTGGCTTACCGTTGATCGTCAGTTCCTTGAGCATCTTTACGTCTCTTTCTGATCTCTAAAGCTTGATCGCGGATGAGTTCCGCTTGTTGCTTCAGTTCGAACTCTTGTCGCGCCACGTCGCACACCGGCTGGACGCGTTGCGACCGGTCGGGGAACGGAATGATCTTCATGACCGGAACGGCATTTCTTTGGAGTACGCATGGAGACTGTCAGCCAGCTTTACGCTGGACCCAAGGTCAGTCAGGTCTGCTTCTGGCGGGAACGTCTTCAAGAAGTTGACACAAGCTGACACCATCGACGGACTAAGGTCTTCTGACGTGTCTGCTACTATAGTGTTCAGCCGTTTTAACAGCTTGTCTCTGAGGGGTCCGGTGTCTTTCACTTCGCTATTCCTTTCAACTTCTCGAAACTACGCAGCCCCGCCATACCCAAAAGTGCGAACAGCAACTCAAACAGCGCGTCAGTGGGGAATACAGGGAGATTTTCAACGGGGTAGTCGTTAGCTACAGCGATCCACTGTGCAGCGGGTGCGCCAATGAACATCCAGAAGACACCAAGCGAACAGCACCACCCGACTGCGGGACGCCAGCCAGAGACCCACACAGATCGATGTGCTGCTTCTGTCTTGTTGGTCTCGGCCTGTGCCAAGTTGATGTCGTTAGCCGCTTTGATCAATTCGAGTTCGATTGTCTGCTTGGCTTTTTGTGCTGCGTCAGCGTCGGGGATGACTTTGTCTACCGTTGCGAGTACTTGGGGTAGCAACGACGTAATGAGGTTTAACATCTAATGACTCCTATAGTGTTGCTAAGAGAACAGCCGCCACAATGGCGATGATCAGAATGCCAATCAAAACGGATGACCCAACGACCGCCATGTCTCCACGGATTTCTGCCTGTTCTTCTTGTTGCCGCTGCTTCGCTGCCGCACGGGCTTTCTGTTCTAGCTGGGCATCTCGTTGCAACTTTAAGATGTCTTGCCACGCATAGTAACCGAAACGTCCAATCACTAAGGCCTTCACCTCGACGATTTGTTCAGCCGCAAGCTGTTGATTTATAACGATTTCTGTGACTGATTGCCCATTTTGTCGGGCCTTACGCTCTTCAACCTTTAGTTGCTTAGAGCCTTCGAAGAGATCGTCTATTTGTTTGGCGACGCTGCCGATATCCTTAGCCGTACCCAAGGTTGACTTTAAGAACTCCACCGACTTGGTGATCAGTGCGATGCCCGTGAGAATTTCTACCACCGCCATTTTGATCTCCTTTGGTCACGGTCGTGTTGCTAGCCTTTCGATTGCTGCCATGATGCTCTTTGTGTTTTCTTCAATTCGGGCAAATGCCACTGCTTGATCCTGTGATGAATCTTCAAGTGATCCGACGCGCATTTGCATCGCATCGATGTCTTCCGAGTTTCGATGGATGTCAGACATCATCATGCTTACAGTCCACACTATTGCGGCACCTTGGACCACAAGTCCAAAGATCAGCGGTGCGTGTATCAGTCTGTCTCTGTGGTCCATTAGTACACCGTTGTTTTGTCTGGATCGACCACCGTGGGTACACAGTAAGCGAGGCCAAAATGTTTCTGAGTTTCCATTGTTCCATACCGACGAACCGTTTCCCGCGCAAAATACAGGCACGTTTCGATCTTATAGAAATACATGGGGGGTTCTATTAGGTTTCCCCCCACGTATAACATGAGAGCAAACACATGGGTCATGTTGTTAGCTTGGTGGTGTCGGGAAGGTCACGTCAGGGAAACCCTCTGCCGCTGGTAAGTCTCTGAGAGACTGTCGATACGTGCGCCACTCGTCTGTTATGCGGTCAGCCAATGCCATGCTGTCAGACGCCGCTAAGAGTTTGTCACGTTCTGCGCGAACTTTAGCCAAATTGATTGCCGTCATATCAATCTGTGTTTCTTGGAAATCAGGCCAGTTTGACATGTCTTCTGCATCATCAAACACTGCGCCATCGCCTGTCGTTGTGTTGTAAAAAGTTTTAGACATGATAAATCCTTATTTGACCCGCAGCACCATCACCACCAACACCACTCCCCGTAACAGAACGACCCGCACCTCCAGGAAATTGTCCATCTGTACCGTTTAAAATTCCGCCAGCCCCCGCAAAAACTGAGGTTCCCTGTAAAATAGTCGGCCTTGCGCCGGAATTATACGGCCTTGCGCCAGCGTTACCGCCAGCAAATACACTTGTTTGTTGAGTAGTGCTGACGCTGTTTCCACTTGATAATTTTCCCATAACAAACGCATTGGCTGAGAGAATTGGAGTTGTAACGGTATCCAAGGAAAATACAGTCGGTGAAGACACTTGAGAGTGTAAATAATCATCGCTTACACTTCCTGCTCCGTCAACTTGAATGACTTTAGAAGAAACATCAGAAACATTGCTACCGTCACCGTTATTAGTGCTATAAGCGACAGCTCCGTTGCTGTTTGTTAAAGTAAAAGTTGAAGGATTACCAACTGAGCCGTTATAGTAAAAATTCACGTTAATGGGTATGGCAGAAAACGGATAGGCGGCACCGACAATCATTGCTCCACCAGTAAAAAATTTTGCTTTCCCGTATAGCAAAATAGCTGACCCACCCGCTGAACCTCCAACATACCCACTACCATTACCAGCTCTGATGCCATTTGCTCTCCCAGAACTGCAGCCTGCGCCGCCACCGCCCACAAGATAAATCCAAATATAATCGTCATCAGCAACGCCGCTGGGCTTTGTGTAAGTACCGCTAGAATTAAAAGTTTCGGAGGGTGAAGCCCAATTAGAAGGGAATGTTACCTGTTCGTATCCCGCGCTAAAAGTAGCCCAAGCCGCTGTCCCTGCGCTTGCGTATTGCAATAGCTGTCCTGTTGCACCCGCCGCTGGAACGTGTTGATTGCCAGCACCTGTTGGATGCACGTAAGCCGTTGCGCCCGTAGCGATACCGTCTAGTTTTGTGTGGTCTGCGCCAGTAAATATTGTGCCAGCCGCTATGTCTCTTGCTCTAGTCATTTCTTAATTCCTTCTGGCAGTGTGGGCCACGTTACGCTCTCAGGAAAACCCTCTACCGCTGGCAAGTCTCTAAGTGCCTGTCTGTAGACGCGCCATTCGTCTGTAATTCTATCCACTAATGCCATGCTGTCAGACGC
>ENA-OSJC01000369-OSJC01000369.1-marine-metagenome-genome-assembly--contig:-NODE-369-length-44642-cov-5.678672_pt1 | contig 44642 bp, 37 predicted proteins | sample MGYA00237885_ERZ534234 | MGnify/ENA primary metagenome ERZ534234 (study PRJEB26413, sample SAMN06343907) | marine metagenome | isolation source: coastal waters | place: Atlantic Ocean: West Antarctic... | reverse complement strand
AGTCTTTGCCGTTCTTAACAGAGTTGATATACCTAACCGGGAGTGGGTCAGTGGTCAGCAGGCTGTTTGCAGCTGTTCCGAGCGGCACCACCTTGAGCGACATTATCTCCAGCAGCAGGAGCAGCACCGCGCACAAGGGCAGAAGGCGTAGGCGATCTATGAAAGCTAAAACCAATATGCCAGCCAAGCCCAGTCCAAAAATCACGTAATTGGTAAGCGGCGCTTCAGGTGTGTGGAGGCGGAAGATGATGAAGCACCACAGCAGCAGCACAGCCCCCAAGCGCACGCGGCGCCACCTTGAGAAGCTCTGTAAACGAGTCTTTGTAAGGCGGGAAATTTTGTCTAAGCTATTCGCTGCAAGCACCGCTATGCCGACGATGGACATGAAAAGGTAGGGATACATTATGCGAAAACTGTCCATGCCAGGAATGATTCGATAGTCTCTAATAAAAGTATAAACAGGTGAAGCATCTGAAGCATCCCCTACACCCAGGTTCAGCAATAGTGCTGTTGCGAGGATATGACCTTTCATTCTGGCGCTGGAGGGAAGAGCGATGCAAAGCGAGGCGAGGAAGCATACCAATAGGCTTCCCGTATTGGGAAAATAAGGTCTAGTATTCTCGCCGCTAAAGGCGAAGTTGTTTGTGGAGTATAGTAACCCTTGAAGTAAATATTCGGTGCTGGGGCCAATGAAAGCTTTTACACCATCCTGTCGATGGGAGAGAGAGGCCAGTTCCAGCAAAGGCAGCCATTGGATACTGGAAATTGCTATGCAAATAAGGATAGCTATAGTGCCATTAGCCCAATATTTCCTGAGTATTCTCGGAAAGGTGTTCCTCAAGGGACCGCCCATGAACAGGGTGGATGCACTCACCAACATGTAAATCACTGTGCCGTGTAAAAAGTGTGGATAGCCGGAGAAAACCTGCATGGAAGTGGTCAAGCCGAAAACTATCGTGCGATAGCCCCCGGGCTTTTTTAGCCACGCTTCAAATGACCACAGTGTCAGTGGAATCCAGGCCATGGCTTCTATGGCGATCATATTGGAGTTGACGTGAATTACAAGGCTGGAAAAAGTCGACGCGAGGGCGGCAAACATAGACGCAGCCGGGCTAATGTTAAGCGTGCGTGCCAGCCCATAGCAGCCTGTACCGAACGTGAACATGGCTAGCCAGTGGATAAAATTGTGGCCGAATTCGGGAGGCAGTAGCCAGGCAATTAAATAGTTGAACGGATTGCTCAGCCCCGCCTGTCCTTCGGCGAACAGCGCATGGCCGCCGTACACTAGGTTTGTCCACAGCGGTGATAAGCCATGGTAGATGACATCGTGATGGAATTTAAGCAGAGCGTAACCGTGGTGCAGGTTATCATCATGGACCAGAGACTGATCTAAAAACAGCGCCGGGTATAATAGGTAGCCAGACACTATTGCGAGAATCAGCAGGGTAAGCAAAGAATATCTATGCTTAAGCATAAATATTCCCTTGTGTGTTGATGGCTCTGGCCCAGGGGCGGCGATTGATGTCGGGTTCATGTCGTGTCATATGAGCGTTTTAAAGCCTAGCCTATCACATGCGGTTGCAAATTCTCAGCGAATAGCTGACTCGGCTGTCGCCCATAATCTATGGTGCCATTGTACTGATTCAGTCGAGTAATCCTATCACTGCAGAACGTAAGAGTATGAACAGATGCAAGCGATGCATTTCAGCTTTTAACATGTGCCAGTTAAGGTCAGCCTTGGCGTCCTTTTATGCCAGCACCTATTTTCTGTTGCTTGGTGTATTGGCTATTTATGCGAATAACCTGACAGGATTTTTCAGTGGTCTTGCTGCACGCACATTACTCTTCCTGCCCACTATAGAAGCCTCCATGGCTGTGCTATTTGCCTTGCTGGTCGTTGCCACCGTGTGAGTGGTTTCGATCGTACTGCGGGCCATGGCTGCCATTTGCCCAACTTCCTCGGGCTGTGCCAACTTGCTGTATGGAGCCTATGGCAGGCTAGATACGTTGATTTTCTGCCGGATAAAGTTATTGGAGCAGTGCACTGATATCTCGGTGAAAGCCTTCGGGGTGAGTAACGCGATGATAGGGATATCCTGTTCCTTCTTGCGAAGATGCGCCAGGATCCTGTCGATAACGTTCTGGTCCCCAATGTACGCAATGACTTTCAGCGTCTCGCCACACCGGCCACAGGTCTGTGTGTCAATATTGAAAACACACTTGAGCCGCTGTCTATCCCTTGCAACACTGGCCGGGGCACTATTTTTCGGCCGGTCAGAAACAGCAGCGGCGGAGCGAGAAGTAGCACCGCGATGAGGATTAATAGACCGGATAACATGGCAATGTGCTCTTTTCGATGATGTTACTGTCGAGTTTTGGCCATATTGCTGGCAAGTCATTTTCCTGTCATCGCTGGTTGAGCTTGCCGCAGGAGATTGATATTGTTCTGGGTACGCTACGCTGTGATCTGTCCTTCAAGGAGGAGAATGATATGACTGTTCGTGTTTCTCAAACGCTATCGGCTAACGCAGGGTCCGGTGTCAACTTCAAAAAAGCCATCATCAGGCGACCGATGGACCTTCTTTTTCTCGCCTTCTTTTCAATCTCGATCCTTTATGGGTTTTTATTTAGCCTCCCCGAAGGGTTGGGCGTTCCCGTTTCCGCGGACAGCCCTTGGCCACCGCTGCGTGCACTCCATGGCTGGGCCATCGCCGAGGAGCCTGCGCATCTCAACCCCCCACCGAATCTGATTGCGGCGACACTATTTGACGGACTTTTTCAGGCCCCAATATTGCTATTTATTGTTGTCGGATTGATCCGGCAGCGGCCTTGGCTTGTGCCAATCGGTCTTATCTATGCGGGCGCGGGGACCACAAATATGTTTTTTTACTTCGTGCAAACATTTTTGGGCGACCACCCGCCGCCCAACTTAGGTTATTATTTAGTCTTTAACCTTCCATGGCTTATCGCGCCTATCGCGCTGGGATGCCGAGTATTGTTTAACAAGGATTTACAGTTATGACCTATAAAGTGATTCAGTGGACCACCGGTCACGTTGGCCGCGAAGCCGTCAAAGGCATTATGCGACACCCTGAGTTAGAGCTCGTCGGTTGTTACGCGTGGAGCAAGGACAAGGCTGGCAAGGATGTCGGTGAACTGTGTGGCATTGATCCCACCGGTGTGATTGCCACCGGCGACATAGAGCATTTGCTGGCATTGGACGCGGATTGTGTGTGCTATATGCCAACCTTTCCTGACATTGATGAGGTTGAGCGCATCCTGCTTGCCGGTAAAAATGTGGTCTCCAGCTATTTTATTAACGCTCGCTCGTGGGGCCCGGAGGTTCAGGGTCGTCTGATTCAGGCAGCTGAGCAGGGCGGAGTGAGTTTGTTTGGGTCCGGAATCTTCCCGGGATTTGCCAATTTTGTTGCTGCGCTGATGGCCTCTGCGAGTTATGGCTTTACCAAGATACGTTTTTTGGAATCGGTGGACCTTACGCATTATGAAGCGATCGCCAATTACGCCAATCTGGGTTGGGGGCAGCCCCCGGAAGAGAAGTGGCGTGCCACCAATGAGAGTGTGTTGGGGACTTATGCCGAGTGCATTGATTTGATTGCTGACCTGCTGCACATTCCAATCACTGAGATCCGTTTTGACTATGAGTCAGCGACCGCCTCAAATGATAGAGAATTTCACGGCTACTCGATACCCGCTGGCACCATCGCCGGACAAAAATGTCTGTGGACCGGCATGGTAGGGCAAGAAGCGGTGATTGAATTAGAGGTGGTATGGAATGCCGGCAAGGAGCTGCAGCCCGATTGGCCGGTGAGCCACGGCTACACGATGGAAGTGCAAGGTGACCCTGGCATTCACACGCGGGTGAAGTTCGCACCGTCCAAAGCTCAAATGCAAGGGGGTCGCCCCGCCGATCTGGCCAACGTCGTAACGGCGATGCCTGTAGTGAATGCTATCTCAGCGGTATGCGAGGCTAAGGCAGGTATTCGAACGTACGCCGATCTGCCACTGATTAGGGGATATTACACGGCTCCATAGCCATGAACATGTGAAGAATGGACGGTGAAGTCCATTCTTTAACAGTGTGACATTTGAGGGCTGATCTTTAGATACTGGTCGCCAGATTGGTGTGTCGCGAGATACCCAATTTCGTTAACAACCATCGAAAAAGAATCTGCTCGCAACACGCCCTTCACTTCACGAATACTGCGCAAGGCTACTACCTAAAACATATAAGCCGCACGTAGGCCTAAAATGCGACCTTCGTCCATCACGTGCGCGTGTGAGCCAGACAGTACCGGCACATCGAAGCTCTGTGATAGGGCGGCTTCATCAAACACGTTACGAGAATAAGCGGTTAGCTCCCAGCTGTCTGTACGCACACCCACACGCAGGTTCACCTTGGTAAAACTGTCTATCTGGTCCAAGGGGTCGTTGTCTCCGTTGGAGAAAAACTTACTGCGGTAGTTGGCTTCGCCACTGATAAACGCATCCATACTGCTTAACGGGTAAACATAGTCCCATGTCACCGAGGCACTGTAATCCGAGGCATACAGCGTATTTTCGCCATCCAGATCGTTGAACGTGTCCAACACATTGGTCGGGCCATCAACACCACATTGTCGGTTCGCATCGAGCTGTATCGCGGTGCAAGGGGCTTCTTTGAACTCGCCATAGGTGGCATCCAAGTAAGCCAGATTGGCGCCCAGAATCAGGTTGTCGGTAGCGGCCCAGCGTGTTTCCACCTCAATACCCTGAATATCGACCGAGCCGGCGTTGGTCACGCCAAATCCAACACCCTTGAAGATAGCCGTTTGCAGGTTGTCATACTTACTGTAGAAGGCAGCCCAGTTGAGGGTCATACCGCCGTCTAGCAATTGGTGTTTGCCGCCGATTTCGAAGGCATCCACAGTTTCGTCCTCAAACTGAAAATCATCACTGGGATTGGTGGGATTGTAGCAGGATGGGATATCGACAGTGTCATCCTGCGTTGTCGCGCCGGGAATTGCGACACAGGGCCAGTCTCCCAGCGGCAAGTTGTCAGGCTGTCCATCGTCCGCGCCGGTGAAGCCGCCACTTTTGAAGCCCTGAGAAAAGCTGGCATAAAGCATGCTGTCATCCGAGTAATTCCACTGCAGGACGGCAGACGGAATCCAGTCATCGGTTTCTCTATTTTGCTTGTAGTCATAGGCGTAAGTGTTGAACTGCTCGGCCTGAACTTGCCCTAGATAAAAACTATCGCTGGGGGCATCGTAACCAGTGGCATCGTCTGTCAGGAACTGGGTGCTCTGTACGTCTTTTGTTTCTTTGGTATAGCGCAAGCCCAGCGTCAGAGTGATTTCCTCGGTGATATTAATCATGCCCTGTGCAAACGCTGCATAAGATTCGGATTCCAATATATACCTATGATTGCGCGCGCTCTGATTGGTCGTATAGGCACCTACGGGAGATGTCACCAGCGGGAAGACAGACGTAAAAGGCCCCAAGGAGAAGAGATTCTGGAAAGTACCGTCTATCGCCACCAGGCGGCTGTTGTCTAGCTTGCTGGTGTCGTAATACAGCCCAGCGGTGTAATCTATAAAGTCTCCGCCGGGAGACTGTATGCGCAATTCCTGGCTCCACTGATCAAACTTCTCGTCATCGTCGCGAGCAAGGAACCGCAGCGGCGTCCAGTCCACGTCGGCGCCGCTGGTGACATGATAATCAGTATAACCGCTTATCGACGTAATCATAAAATCATTCAGATCGTAGTTAATCGCGATGGCGACGTTATTGACATCGCCTTTATCGCCGTCGGGGTCGCGGCCTAGGCCAACGTAATCCAGGCTGCCGTAGTTATTGTCCCTGTAGGCAGTGAAATCCTCTCCCGCCACGTCTCCGAGCTCCGGGAAGTTTTCATCGGCTAATCCGTACCCAATGGAGGCAAATGGACCGAGATTCGGGAACAACTCGGAACGCTCAGGTTCTTCTAGAAATAACCAGGTTGCAGCGGTAGAGCCTGTGCGTTTTTCGTCAGAGTGCCCGTACTTAAAGTTAACGTCGAGTTCGTCAGTGGGTTGCCACACAGTGGTGAGGCGATACGTTGTGTCTTCAATATTAGGTTCGTCTTCGTTCAGGTACTTGTTATCGATCCAGCCATCGGATTCGCGATATTTGAAGGCAAAACGCATGGCCAGCGTATCGGTGATACCACTACCAATGTGGCCTTGGGTGATAAACCCGTTGTTGCTTTCGGCGGCAACAGAGATCGCGCCATTCAGGTCTTCGCCGATTGTGGGAGAGGCGGTGATAACGCTGACAGCACCGGCTACCGTATTGCGGCCAAACAACGTGCCCTGTGGTCCTCGGAGGATTTCTACGCGCTCTAGATCTAAGAAGGCATTACGGTACTGACGGCCGCGTCCCATGTAAATGCCATCAACGTACATACCGACGGACTGCTCGAAACCTTGGTTGTTTCCAGAACCGACCCCACGCATGTAGATATTAGTGTTCACCGGAGCGATCGCAATATGCAGATTGGGCACGTAATCCGACAGCTGCATCATATTTTGGATACCCGCCTGTTGAATTTGTTCACCCTGCATTGCGACGACCGAAATAGGGACATCCTGTAGGCTTTCAACTTTCTTTTGCGCGGTAACAATGACTTCTTCCAACTGCTGGGCGACTGCCACCTGGCTGGCTGTGGCCAGAGCTAATGCTGCGATTATAGGCGTGCTTCTAAAGAATGCGGACATAATGTTCTCTCTGGTTCGATTATTTGTCCTCATTCCATAGCATACTGGTCCGCAACGCAAGCAAATAAATGGGGAAATGTGGCAATTTTTTACTCCCCCTGAGACGGCATGGACTGCCGGCGTGTGTTTTAAGCGAGATCTGCGAGCTATGGCTGCACAACGGTATTCGCTCGGGCCGCTGCTCTGCGGTGTATTGCGGGGGCAGTACTCCCATGTTTTGCTAATTAGTACACTATTTTTGAGGGACAATCGCGCTTTACACCCGTTAGGGCGTGCGCAGTTACAGAACCATTTAACAACTTTTAGCGTATTTGTTGCTGTAATAAACGTATCTCCAGTAGGTGGGCTATTCCACTAAGATTCACTGGTTATTAAGAAAACTCGCCTGCGCAAGGAAAGCTCAATGACGCACAACCCAACGCCTACCCATATTTTGCCCCGCTTTGCGTTGCAACAGTGGGAACTCTGATGTCGGACAGCCTCTCATCTCCACAACAGTCTGCCACCGTCATCATTGGGGCTTCGGGGGGTATTGGCAGCGCGTTAGTGCGCCGCTATTTGGCCTTAGGTGACTGCGAAACGGTTTTTGCTGTCAGTCGGGTGCCACCAACCTCGTCATTCGCGCTTTCCGGCACTCGACTGCATTGGTTGCTGTGCGACTCTAGTCAGCAAGAGGTGAACCGAGTGGCTGCAGAGCTGGTATCCAGCGGTTTGAACTTACACAGGATCATTATTTGTACGGGCCTGTTACACAACGAGGCTATTACCCCGGAGAAGTCGCTGGATAAACTTGACCCCGACGCGATGAGGGCAGTATTCGACGTCAACTTAGTGGTTCCTGCGCTCTGGCTGGCGGCGCTGGTTAAGCCGTTAAGACGAACCGCGGGAAGCGTGATAGCCGTGCTCAGCGCACGTGTCGGCAGTATTACAGATAACCGGTTAGGAGGTTGGTACAGCTATAGGGCCTCCAAGGCCGCACTCAATATGTTCCTTAAATCGGCGGCTATAGAATATTCACGTCGCGCGCCCGGGGTCAAACTAGTCTCGTTTCACCCTGGCACGACTGACACCTATTTATCCTCTCCGTTTCAGGCCAATGTCGCCAAAGAAGCGCTATTTACGCCCGATTTTGTAGCGGACAGTCTCGTTAAGCTGCTTGACGACGTGCAGCCAGATGGCGAATTGTCATTTCTAGACTGGGCAGGCATTGAAATACCTTGGTAATTTTTTAGTGAGTGTCTCCGGAACAAGCTATCACAGTGCGTTCGAGAAGATTCTCATGTGGAATACGGGCCGAGCCGCGAGATAGTGCCCCGTGGTCTTGATACGCGCTCTTTGGTGAATTTCCTTTTGGTCGATTCATGGTAAAATCTTGCGCTAATCAATAGGCAAAAATCAGCGAGACCGCATGAATCAGTGGGCCATTTTAGGCACCGCAGACATACCCAATAACGGCGGGCAACTTAAATTGTCACAGAGAGGACAGGACTTCTCGATCAGGCTTTCGGGTATACGGGGTGATCTAATGAATAGCCGTGAGCACGGTTCCGAGGAAGCGCTTGCCGAATTGGGCTGCGCCCGTCTGGGTGACGTTGATTGTGCTCAGGTTCTGGTGGGTGGCCTTGGTATGGGGTTTACACTGGCTGCCGCACTTAAGTCACTTTTGCCCTCGGCGCAGGTGACTGTGGCCGAATTAATAGCCGCCGTCGTAGAATGGAATCGAGGGCCGCTGGGGGAATGCGCAGGACAGCCATTACAGGATGAGCGAACGCGCGTGTACATCGGTGATGTGGCGCAACTACTAACCAAAAATGGCCAAACGTTCGATGCTGTTTTACTGGATGTGGATAATGGTCCTGAGGGTCTCACCCATTCTGAAAACGACTGGCTGTATTCAGTCGAGGGATTAAACGCGCTTTATCGATCACTTGGCCTAGAGGGTACCTTGGCTATTTGGTCTGCAGGCCCGGACCCACTGTTTCTTATTCGATTGAAAAAAATTGGGTTTCACGCGGTTGCTCGGACCGTGAGGGCACGGCCTGGAAAGGGCGGCCGGCACACAATATTTCTTGCACAAAAGGGACGCGCTATGGCCGCTGGGGGCCACCCGTATAAAAAGTAAAAATGGCATGTGTCGAATAGACCCAAGACACAGCATTATAATAAAAGGTAGACAGATAAATGTATTACGGTTGGCTGATAGTCGCGGGCGCATTCATCGCTCAATTTTTTGTCACGGGTTTTTTCACCTACGGCTTCCCGTTAATGGTGATGCCGGTTGAAGCTGAGTTTGGCGTCAGCCGAACGGAAGTGATGTACGGCATTACTTGGTCAACTGGATTAGGGTTACTGGTCTCGCCACTAGTTGGCATGCTGGCTGATAAATGGTCTATTCGTGGGTTAATGGTGACGGGTGCTGCCGCTTTCGGTGTCGGTTTAATTCTGCTGTCAAAAAGTGAAAATATATTACAGTTTTCATTATTGTTTGCAGTATTTATTTGTTTAGCAACCAGCCTGTTAGGCCCGCTCACGGGTTCGACTGTTGTCGCGCGTTGGTTTTCGGTATCGCGTGGACGTGCATTAGGTGTCGCCGCAGTTGGGTCCTCACTGGGTGGGATGGTCATTCCCTATTTAGTGGATCGCGGCATTACTGAGCTAGGTTGGCGCGAGATGGTGTTCTACTTCGGTATAAGCGTATTGGTGTTACTGTTACCTTACCTCTATTCAACAATGCGTAACTTCCCTACGGATAAAGGTCTAGCGGGAGAACCGAGCATTCCGACCACGAGTGCTTCTCTTGGTGGTGGCGAGCTCACGGCTGACGGGCCGGATCTGAATGTGAAGCAAATACTCAAAACGCCCGCCTTTTGGTTTATTGGTTCAACGTTGGGACTCTTGTTTATGAGCCAGACGGGAGTGCTGACAAATATAGGCGCTTTTATGCAAGGAGCGGGTGTGGGAGACAAAACCAAGACCTTAATATTCACCTTGGCAGGGATGGGCTTAATCGGGAAATTACTGTTTGGTTACGCAGCTGACCGCATTAATCTAAAATACGGCTTGTGGGCGGCGATCACATTAGCGGCTATCGGTGTCGCTATTTTAGCGAGCGAACCGAGTTATCCTGCTATGCTAGTTGCTGCGCTGTTTCTGGGTTTAGCGACGGGTGGTATGTTGCCCGTGTGGGGTGCGATGATTGCCGTTGTTTTCGGAATGAAAAGTTATGGTCGTGCCATGGGCGCCATGATGCCGTTGATTGCATTGTTGGTCATGCCGGGGCCTATCCTAGGTGCTAAGCTATTTGATATTTACGGTGACTATAACAATAGCTTCTATCTTTTTATCGCGGTGTTAGCCTTGTCATTTTTATTGCTCATACCGGTAAAGTTAAAACGCTTAATATAATCACTCGATGATTTCGCTAGCACGAATTGCAGCTACGTCGGCGACGCAATCGATCGCCCAAAAAATTTCGATAAGCTTAGGCTGGCTCGCCAGGCCTGAGCTGATTTTAACGTTGAATAGAAGCCCCGGTAGGCACTCTCGATCACCGCCATGGAGTCGTAAATGAAATTTCAACACAACATCACGCCAGGACCTCGTCATTATCTCAAGGAGAGAAAAGAACAACTCGATCAGATCGAGTGGAAGACCATCAGCGTGAAACGGGTCGGCCCATGCATTGGCGCAGAGATTGGGGGAGTGGACCTGCGCAGGCCACTTGATTCCGAGACCCTCGATGAGGTTTATGCGGCACTTCTCGCCTACCGGGTTATTTTCTTTCGGGACCAGGACATCTCCTCAGAGCAGCATATGGCGTTCGCTAAGGGTTTTGGTGAACTTGAAGAGCACCCCTTTATCCCTTCGGATGCTCCCGATGCTGAGGTTGTCCGGTTCGATAAAGATGAAAAAATAGTGGGTGTCGAAAACGTTTGGCATAGCGATGTTAGCTGGCGCGAGACTCCGTCCTTAGGTTCGGTTTTGCGTGCGCATGTCGTGCCAGACATTGGCGGCGATACGCTATTTTCTGACATGGTCGCTGCCTACGAATGTCTGGATGATGACACTAAAGAGCTTCTTTTGGGCAAGCGTGCGGTCAACGATTTCACGCAAAGCTTTGGCAGGTTTCTTGCTCCGGCGGAACTTGCAAAACAGCAAGAGAAATTTCCTGCGGTCGAACACCCGCTGGTTCGTACAAGCCCAGAAACAGGAGCCCGCTCCCTGTATGCAAATGCAGCCTTTACCAGCCACATTGTGGGAATGGATCGTACTGCAAGCGATGAGCTCCTTGGTCGGATATTCTTAGAAGCCCGCGTTCCTGAGTATCAGTGTCGCTTTCAATGGCAGACCGATAGTATTGCCTTTTGGGACAATCGGGCGGTTCAGCATTACGCTACAAATGACTATTGGCCACAGCGCCGTCAGATGGATCGTGTCACAATCATTGGGGATCGCCCTGTCTAGTGCGCCTGTCGCTAAGCGCATAGTGTATGACGAAATATGCAGGCTTTTCGCCTCTAACATGCTAATCGCGACCGGATGCAATGTAGTAGAAATTAGTCGACACAACACATCGTATCGAATTCGACTATACTTGCGTCAATACCACGGTTTTTGCGTCTCTATAACGAACAGCAAGACGTAGGAAAATTAACACTCACACTTTTCGGGAGCCTATAATGGAGTGGTGGGGATGGATGATTTTGGGTGCGTTGCTACTAGGATCTGAGCTAACGTTCTTAGATGCCGCATTTTATTTAGTCTTTCTTGGTATAGCGGCTGCAATAACAGGCTTTGTGCTGCTAAGTGGCGTGAACCTTGAGGCCTGGGTGCAATGGCTAATCTTCGGCTCACTGTCGCTCGTCACCATGCTCGCTTTCCGTGGTCGACTCTACGATAAATTGCGCAACAGAGGCGCGGACTATCAGGGCGGGCCCGTCGGCGAATTTATTCGCCTAGAAGCGCCGCTGGCTGCGGGTGCAAGCTGCCGACAGGAGTATCGTGGCAGTACATGGACAGTAATCAATCGAAGTCCGAGTGACATTGCTGGCGATACTGAGGCCAGAATTTTAGAAGTCAGCGGTATCAATCTAATCATTTAATAGCACTGAATGTAAAACTGAAAGGGTAAAGGAAATGTTTGAAAATACTTTTATCGTCGCATTAGCCGTTGTCTTTGTCGTGATTATTATTCTCGCAAAAACCACCGTCATTGTGCCTCAGCAAAATGCTTTCGTTATCGAAAGCCTCGGTAAATACAGTCGCACGCTTCGAGCGGGATTTCACATACTGATTCCCTTTATCGAACGAGCGGCCTACAAGCACAGCTTGAAAGAATTGGCAATCGACATTGCTGAACAGGTCTGTATCACCAAGGATAACGTGCAAGTCGGAGTGGACGGCGTTCTTTACTTGCAGATTATCGAGCCCGATCGTGCGTCTTATGGCATTACCGATTATGTTTTTGCTATTTCACAGCTCGCGCAAACCACTCTGCGTAGCGAAATCGGCAAGATTGATCTAGATCGAACTTTTGAAGAAAGAGGATCGATAAATTCTAACGTTGTATCTGAATTGGATAAGGCCTCTGACCCCTGGGGTGTAAAGGTGCTACGTTATGAGATCAAGAATATTAACCCGCCCGCAGACGTGCTCAGCGCAATGGAAAAACAGATGCGTGCAGAGCGTGAAAAGCGTGCCGTGGTGCTAACGTCTGAAGGTGAACGTGATGCGAAGATCAACGAAGCTGAAGGTGACAAAATACGAGTAATTAAGCAGTCGGAAGCCGTAAAAGAACAGCAGATTAATGAGGCTGACGGTCAGGCTGCGGCTATTCTTGCAATTGCAACAGCCACTGCTGAAGGGTTACGCCAGGTCGCGTCTGCCGTCAGCGAGCCCGGTGGCGAAAATGCAATGCAACTTCGCGTTGCCGAAGACTACATCGAACAGTTTGGCAATCTCGCGAAAGAAGCCAACACATTGATTGTTCCTGCTAACCTGTCTGATATCGCGTCAATGATTTCATTGGCAACTAACATTGTGAGGAAAGAGTCAAATACCGGTGCTATCACCTAGGTTACTATTTATTTAAGGTGGGATTTAAGAAAAAAGTTCGGCAATGCCGAACTTTTTATATTCAGTTAAGAAGTGTGGGCAGGCATGTTGGCAGGTGGATGTCTGATCTAACGACACACGCTGTCGACTCGCCTGACGCTTATCGTGTCATTGCAGGGAAGAATAACCGTGTCACTCTAACGATGACTGGTGCTGCAATTGCTGAGTTTCTGCGCATCGCAGACGAGTGAGCGTGCAGATGTTCTTGCCAGCCTATCGGGTTTAGTGCGCACCGGCTATAAGCACGATATGTCTCGGAGTTTGCCGTCGGCACGGTGGCACTGTTGTGCAATCTATGCTGTCGACGTGGTCCCTCGTCCTCAATACATGAAAAGTCGGCTGCGCGCTGGAACACCCATTCAAGCCGATTCCGAAGAAGTTCTCTCAATTTTTAAATGTTGTGCCCGCTCAATCGCATTTTCCATCGAGATCTGAAGTGTGCCGCGCGAAAATGGTTTCGACAGGAACTCCACAGAATCATCAAGACGGTGGTCGTCCAGTACGTTCCGTGCGTCGCAGCCGCTAACAAGCACGACGGGCAGGTCGGGACGTCGGTTACGCATCAACTTAGAAGCGTCGACCCCGCTGCCGTCGCCCAACGTGACATCAATTAAAGCGAGTTCGAGCTGGTTCAGGTCAACCGAAGAAAGGTCGCGTTGAAAAGCAGAAAAGCTGTCAAACCACTGCACCTGACGCCCGCTCCGGTTGAGCATTGCGATGGTAAGCTCGGCAACGAGCGCTTCATCTTCAATTAGCAACACCTTTGTTTCCTCTGGAACACTTTTTAACTGAACAGTCGCTTCCTTCAAAATCGGCTCGGGCTGATTCGATGAGCGCGGCAGTAGCATGCGAAATTGACTTCCTTGGCCCAACTGTGACGCAACCGTTAAGGCGCCTAGGTGCGCACGCACAATGCCCCTTGATGCGGCCAGTCCCAGACCCGTGCCCATTTCTCGAGTTGTGTAGAACGGCTCAAAAATTCGTTCCATCTCGCCTTCCGGCATGCCGGAGCCATTGTCTCTGACCTCGAGCCAATGGTATCCAGAATTCTCGAGTGCGGAGTTATCCTCCGACGGTTTGAGTGCGTCCTCAGACCCTAATGCAATAGTGATTTTAGTCGCACCGGAATCACGCGCATTGGTCAGCAGATTAAGGACAACCTGGCGGATTTGGGTTGGATCCACCTCTACCGCAAAGACGGTGCCCTGTTCAATATCGAAGTCAATTTCGATGCCAGCGAGCAGGTCATGGGCCCAGTCGCCATCGACTTCAGATCCCAAGAAAGCAAGATCCACCGTTTGAGTTTTTCGGTGCGTTCTACCCGCATAGGCAAGCATTTGCTGTGCCAAGTCTGTCGCACGGACGCCAGCGTTCATCATGGACCTCAGTCGCGTCTGTGTTTCATTGGAAGCAGGTAGCGATTCTTGCAGTAATTCGATGTTGCCCAGTATAACCATCAAAAGATTGTTGAAGTCATGCGCGACACCTCCCGCAAGGACGCCGAGACTCTTTAAGTGCTCCGCTTTGACGGCCTCTCCCTTTAAAGTGACGAGCAATGCATCGCGCACTCCGGAAGCGCGTATTGAACGAATTCGCTGCTCCTGCAAGACGCCGCCGGTGAAAGCGGCAAAGAAAAGAAACCAGCCCCATTCGGAAACCCCAGGGACAGCGAAACGGATAACGATTGTGGCCCATGCGGTAAGAGCGATCGCTAAGATGCAATAGAACGATACCCTCGACAGCATTGTGAGGCCTAAGCCGAGAATCAGGATGACAAAGTTGGTTGTGTCGACGGCCTCTTGGAACAGGGCGAAGTGCAGCACCGTATTGACCAGCGCGATACACGCCAACAGGACCATTACCAGGTAAGACAAATCCGGTCGTGGGTTCTTTTTCCACGTTAGAGCAACGGCGGCAGACAGTATCGACGAAACAGCCGCAACCACGGCCATACGCTGATCACCGGAAAGTGCAAACGGGTGAATGACAGTGAGCATTCCATAGAGGACGGTAAACCCCCACGCCACTGGAGTGATTGAGCCAGAACTTGCATTGCGCAATGCGCGCGTGGCGGGGTCAATTTGAGATATTGTCAAGCGGACTGCCTCATGCGGTATAACGGATTTTTTCTTCAGAGAAACTATACATTAGTGTGAGCGCTATGGTCAGTAGGCGATATCCTACTTCTGATTACAGGCTGACTGCTGCAACATTAAGGACGATTTGCCCGGACGAGGAGTCACAATGTGATTAGGGTCTTGCGTTGCCCATGTTCTCTAAATAGAGCCCTCTTTAATGTTAAGAAGACTTGAAAATCAATAAAATATGATCATAACAGCGGGTTTGTGCGTTATTACAGGAAACCTAATAATCAATGTCTTACCGATGCAAATGTCTGAGCATTAACATTGTGTTGATGCTGTCAACCCTGACTCTGGTTACTTTTTCTGTAGAGCCCAAAGTGCGTGGCCTGCAGCCGCGGGTCAAAGTGAATGGCCTACTCTAAAAGACGTCCTTTTTATTATTGTCGTGTTTTTATTAAGAAGAAAATAATACAAAGGTTTAAAGGATTCCGATCACCTACAGTGGTGCAATCATAGTTTATAAGTCAGTCCGACTCACACCTGGGACCTCCAGCACCAAATCGGGGCCGTAAACTTTGCCGACAGTCTGGAAGCCTGGCTCCCACTCGCCGTCGATGACGCGGCGAGCGATAATCAAAGTGCTATGGAAGGTGAGTAGATAGGCCTCGGGCGTAATCAGAGCGGCAGACGCAGTAGCACCGGCCTCATTACTGACGGTAGACACGATTCGCGTTTGGCGATTTTCCTGTGCGCCAGGTGGCGGACCTTCTGGGGCGAAATTGTCGATCAGCCATCCAAGCAGACGTCGACCGGCGTCGGATTGCGCGACACGCAGTAACCATGGTGGCAGTTCTCCTTCCTGCACCTGAAACACTTCAATGTTGGGGATGCCGGTGCTTACGTAACTGGTTATCATGTCCGCCCAGGGAATCTGCAGCAGCGTTTGCTCGCGTCCGTTTTCTTTGCGATGGATAAGCTCGGGCGTGGCCATCGCGACCATTTCGCCATTTTCTCGTTTTAGCAGCGGTCTGCCCAGCATCTCCAGCCCAGATTTCATGGTGCCTCGACTTGTCTGTGCTCCGGCTGCAGCTGCATAGCTGCCATTCAGAACAACCGTCAATTGCGTGGGCTGGCTAATCTTGTCAGCCACGTACACATTCAGGCAATCAGTCGGAACCACGTCGTAGCCAACAGCCGGCATGACCATGATGTTGGCGCGTTTAAATTCCTCGTCGCGATCTAGCTCGGCCTGAATGACATGATTTTCGCCAGTCAGGTCGACGTAGTGCGTGCCCGCCTCCACGACTGCATCGAGCATGGGCTTGGCGGTATACGTGTAGGGCCCGGCAATATGCAGCACAATCTCGAAGTGCTTGAGCACCTTGACCAGGTTGTCGTGATTGTTCTCCAGCGGCAGCACAACGTAGTCGTATCCTAGGGAATCTGCCAGCGGCTTGAGCTTGGACGCATTGCGCCCCGCCAGGACTGGGGTAATGCCGTACTCGGATGCCAGCTCGGATATGCCTTTGCCGGTGAATCCGTAGGCACCATATATGAGTACCTGTCCTTTACGTTCTTTGGGCAGTTGGTCCAGAACGGAGGTTGGTATCGGGGGCGGTAGTGTGGCAGGCACTGGCGTGGGACGACTTACCCAGTACAGGCTGATCCCGACTGCTAAAACTGCTATCGCTAACACACCCAGCACGTAGCGCATCGCCTACTCCTATTGTAATGGTTTGCAGCCAGTCCGGCAGTGTTATGTAACGCTGCCTGCCACCGAACAAGCTGCCTCTAATCAGTTATTAGTTTAACCCGCACTTCCTCCGTCAGCAACGGCACCACGTCAACCGCTTTCAGGTTATCTGCAAGTTGCTCAACGCTGGAAGCACCCAATATGGCAGTGGATACATTCGGATTCAACAGGCACCAGGCAATCGCTAATCTGGATAAACTCGTGCTTAGCTCTTCGGCTATCGGAACCAGTCTGGCGACGGTTTTCATTCGTTCCTGACCTCGATCAGATTCCACCATGTGCTTCTTAAGCCACTCATAGCCCTGCAGAGAGGCTCTTGAGCCCTCTGGAATACCCTTCAGGTATTTGCCGGTGAGTGCGCCAGATGCTAGGGGTGACCAGATCGTGGACCCCATGCCGTACTGATCAAAGAGCGGAGCATACTCTACCTCAAAGCGCTCCCTATCCAGCAGATTGTATTGTGGCTGCTCCATCGTGGGCGGGGTTAAGTGGTTTTTATCTGCGAACTCATAGGCCTCGGCAATCTCATTTGCAGCCCACTCAGAAGTACCCCAATACAGTACTTTTCCCTGCGTCACCAGATTGTGCATGGCCCAGACTGTTTCCCCTATCGGGGTATCCGGATCGGCTCGGTGGCAGAAATACAAATCGAGGTAATCAACCTTTAGCCGCTTCATAGCCTGATGGCAGGCCTCCGTAACATGCTTCCTGCTAAGGCCTAATTGCGTTGGTTTTGGATTGGCCGTCGCACCAAAAAAAACCTTGGAGGACACACAATAGCTATCTCTGGGTTGGGCGAGCGACTTCAGTGCCTTGCCCATGACCTTCTCAGACTCTCCTGCTTCATAGCCTTCGGCATTATCAAAAAAATTAATACCGGCGTCAAAGCAAAGGCCAAACATTCTTTCCGCCAGGCGTGTGTCTACCTGTTTGTTAAATGTGACCCAGGAACCAAACGATAACTCGGACAGCTTAAGCCCCGAATTCCCCAGCTTTCTATATTGCATAACATATCCATCGTTAGTGAGTTTGCACTAAAGCATAGATGTTTGCGGGGGCTGAGCGCAAGGCAAATGGCATTGCGCTGATCTGTGAGTGACACCTAGCTACCTTAGTATGAGTAAAGCATGGCTCACGCCGGAACCGTGTATCCCGGATGAGTTATCTGCCAGAGATAGAGGCTTAGAAATTGAAGGTAAGCTTAATGCCGTACATGCGTGGGTTAGTCAGTGCCTGTGACTGGAGAGTAGAAACCGTGCTGGGCCGCTCTTTGTAGATCGACTCCCTGTCATCTGTAATATTTTTCACATAGGCGGTTGCCTCCCAGACATTGTCTGGCGAGAAAACGTTTAGCCGCGCATCCCACTGACCATAAGAATCCAGCTTATCGTACTCATCATTGTTAAACGCATTGGTATATTGTTCACCAACGTACTGGTAACTCACCATTGCACTCCAATCAAAATTGATAAGCTCCCACTGGTAGACCAGGTTAGCCGATGCTTTGTATTCTGGAGACAACAAGAATTCATTGCCGCTAAGATCCTGTGCTTCCGTGCACAGAGGGGCTAAATCGTTTCCCTGCTCTAGTGGCCCGAGAGCACAGGCAACCGTATCAACCGAGTCGTAATCTTTGTACTCGGTCTTGTTGTACGAATAGTTTCCGCTAAACATTAGGCTGTCGGTCAACAATGCCACTAGTTCTCCCTCCAAACCCCAGGCTGTAGCATCGGAAGCATTTTCAAAGACAGGCGTGGCTACACCGTTAATAAGTTCCTGTTTGAGTACCTGCAAATCGGTATAGTCATAGTAATACACTGATGTGCTTAACTTTAGGCGATCCTCAAGCATTGTGCCCTTATAGCCTATTTCGTAAGAGATCAGCTCTTCAGGGTCCACGGTATTGACATCCGTCGTCTCGTTTGGCGCCATCAGGTTAAAACCACCTGAACGATAACCGGTCGCAGCAAAGCCATAGAGGAAGTGATTGTCGGTTATATTACGATCCAGTCCAATGCGCCAGGTCACCTGGTCCCAATCATCATCAGCGTTGCGTTGGCCTGGGTCGCCGACAAACTGCACAAACGTTTTATCCGAACCCTTTTTTTCATCATAAGAATAGCGTAGCCCTGCATTTAGCATAGTACTTGCGGTCCAGTCCCAGTCCATTTGGCCGTAGGCCGCATAAGCATTAGTCTTCAGCTCGGAGCGGCCATTAAACAAGAAGTTGTCTTCACTGACTGGCCCCTGAAATTGACCAAAATAAGTATAGGTCGCCATAAGCTCGTCATTACTCTCGATAAACTGCAGCGTCTGCTTCTCATCACTGTTGTAATAATACAGGCCGCCGATAAAGTTAAAGTCCCCATCAAAATTGGTAATGAGTTGTAGTTCGTTGGAATAAGAATCATTGGTCTGGGTGAAAGGCCGGGTGGTCATCGCTGGCGTCAAACCGAAGCCGCCATTAAGTGCAGAAACCGGCGCTCCAAACCACGTCAGCTGGCTCCAGTTCAGGCCGGACTCCGATGCCTTCATACCATCAGCATCAAAGTCAGACTTATATTCAAATTCAGAATAGCCCCCAGTGTACTTGAGCGTATAGCGTTCAAAATCGTATTCACTGATAACGGTTGCTGAATTGCGATGCTGGTCAACATAGGGGTCAAAATCAACGGATATTTTATCCACATTTTCTAATGCCGGATTTTGAACAGTCGCGCCCTGCTGGCCATTGGCAAAATTCTGCTTTGGAAACATCCCAGAGAAGTTAGCGGGCCTGCCATCACTGACATAGTTTATCGGTTGAATAAAATCTGTTGACCAAGGGTTTAGTACATAGGGCTGTGTGCCTTTGCGGTCAGATTTGACCCTAAACACCTTGAGGGAATTGGTCCAATGAGCCGTTGTATCGTGCTGCAAATGAACGGTGCCATACATGCTATCTTGTTCATCGAAACGCTTGTCGCTGCCTTCATTCTGCTGGAAGCCTTCACGCGTGATCGTTGAAAGTGCCACTAATGCCGATAAATCCTCGGTAACCGGCCCACTCGCTAGCCCTTGCAATACCAGGTAGTCATAATTCCCTGCCTCAATGACTACTGTGCCTCCCCAGGCCTCATTGTTAGGCTGCGTACTGATAAAATTAACCGCGCCACCAATAGAATTTCGACCGTATAATGTGCCCTGCGGTCCCCTAAGCACCTCCACTCGGTCTATATCGAGGAAATTTGAATAGCCGAAAATATCGGTTTCGGTGGTATACACGCCATCCACATAAATGCCGACACCGGGATCAGAGCCCAGGGCCACGGTGGAACGACCCACACCTCGAATGCTCACTCTGCTCGGTGCAATTGTCAGTGACGGGGTGTGCCGTGCTATATCCGCACCGGTGTCGATGCCTAGTTGGTTTCTAGTGCTTTCGTCGTAGGAACTTAATGATGCAGCCGTATCCATCAGATTGCTTTCGCGTTTGAATGCGGTAACGACGACTTCTTCAAGCACCATTTGCGCGATCGTGTTTGCACAAAGGCTGGTCAAGGCCGTAAACAGTATCGTACGTGAGTATTTTTGCAGTTGGTACTTCATCACTATAAATCCCCTAAGGTCATGATCTTTTCTAAACTAAGCATTGTTATTTGAACGCGCTAGCCTAGCTTGTCGTATAAATACTAAACTTGGTCGCGTGCAAAAATATAGAGGTTAAATTTTTGTCTGTCAACAAATTTAGTGAGGGTGCTTCACTTTTCTGTCAAAGAACAAGTTTAATAAGCTACACTACAAAAAAGTTTATTCCCTTATAATCCCAGCTTCTAAGCAGCAGAGCATATGAGCCCAAAATGCCCCAGAACAAGCCCACCAAGCCCGAAACTCCGGTAAAACGTACCCGACGAGTGCAGGAGCGGGCTGAAATCACCCGTGCCAAGCTCATTAAGGCGGGCACGGTGATGTTTTCAGAGCGCGGCTTTGACGGAGTATCCGTGCGGGACCTTGAAAATGCGGCGGGGGTTAAGCGCAACCTGCTGGCCTATCACTTTGATGACAAGGATACCCTGTGGAAAAGAGTCACCGATGACATCTATGAACTGATGAAAACAGAGTTCGACCAGCGCCTGCTGATTAGCCAGGAGATGTCTGGCCGCAAGAGCCTGGCCTTCGTGGTGCGTTTTTATGTGTACTTTCATGCCCGCCACCCCGAGCTGAGTCGGCTGGTGGCGCAGGAAGCCACCCAGCATAGCTGGCGCACCCAGTATATGATCGAGCATCATATACGGCCTGCCACAGGTGCTATGGAAAAACTGGTTAAAGAAACCCAGGGGTTGGATAGAGATGCGTTTATTCACTGGTACTACATTATGATCAGTGCCACTTCCACGATATTCTCTTTTGCCGCGGAGTGCCGGGACCTGTTTGACGTAGACCCCTGTGAAGACAGTATGGTCGAGGGTCATGCTGATATGCTGGTATCCATGTTGCTGGGGGCAGACAAATAAAGGTCTTTGCGATACAGCCGCTATGACAGGCTTATGATGCTTATTGATCCATGGCACTTTTTTATACCCTAGTTCGCCATCAAGCCCATTCGCTTACCATTAACCCCAAGCATGACCTCATCGGCTTCACCGCCGATGGATGTCAGCCGCATATCGCGCATGGCGCTCCCAACCGGATTGTCCCACAGATACCCCATGCCTCCCCAGAGCTGTAGGCACTGAGTGGGAATGCTATTGCTGAGCCTGCGTGGGGTTCACTGACGCCGATTGCGGCTACTATGTCGCCGGCGATAGCGGGTGTCACAAACTCCTGCCTCAGTGCATCGGATCAAAAGCGAGCCAGGGCCGGCGTTGCCATATCCGTCTGCACAGTGATAGCCATTGGTACTGCTCGAGTATTGATGCTAGCTAAACGTCTCTATGCACAGTCACGGTGACGCGCAGAGGCTGACAATACGATTGTAGAACCTCCGGACTTGCTGGCTACCCTTCCCATTTGGCGTACGGCGAGTTACTCGGCGGTATACCTGCATCTTCAGCTCGAAAACTGATTTGCAAGCCCATGAGAAATTTTCGTAACACTTGGTCTTTACAGTCGCGGTAATTTCGGTGTCCAGGGCGGCGCATAAATGAACTGAGCTCGTGTGCGGAAAGTGTAAAATGGGCCAGCTGCGCTATCTCTATGATTCTTTCCGACTGTAGGTCCAACGCGATCTTTAGCTTCATTAAAATAATATTGTTTGTGAGCTTCTGTTCGGGCGTGCGCACGGCGCCTTCTTTCCTTCCACGCTTGTCGTCAATTAAACCATTGAGAAACGCCGCTAGCATATGATCCTTGCACGCTTCAAAGGTGGGGTCATCATCCTTTACAAGCCAGGCGACAATATGGCCGCGCCTGACGTCGACATCGACTAGTGCAAAAATTGCGATCATCTTCGCATCGTTGAAGTCGAAGACGTAGCGAAGGCGACGTAAAATATCATTGTTCGTCATAGTGGGATTTTCTCCGCCGACACCTTTCCTAAGTTGTCGAAATTCAGTGCGCCTTAAAAAGATTGCCGCCGCGTCTCGCTCATTAAAAGGCCGTTGAAGCGCGTGTCGTGGGGCTTTAATCTTGAGCCTTGAGTCGCTTAGGGTGCTGTTGACCTGCAAGGCTTCTTTTGGAATACAAACTTCTCGACACCGGCATTGTCTGTCATTCTGTTGCCGGATGCACTCACACTTTTCAAGGTAAACCGACTCTGATCTAGTGGACAACCACCTGCTATTCTTTGAAAATAGAACGATGCCAAACGCACAACCCATTCTGGTGGTGAGAGCTTGGAGATGAAACGCCAGATGGCCAGTAAACCTTTTGAAGACAACCGTGCCTTATATGGCGCGATTACTCCTACGTTTTTTAGGTACCTGATTCCTTCCTTGTTGGGCCTTATTGCCATGACATCTGCTTCATTGGTGGATGGCATTTTTATTGGCAACTACGAGGGGGTCACTGCTTTGGCGGCTGTTAATCTCATCATTCCGATCATGACGCTGTTATTCGGCGTTGGTATGATGCTCTCCATCGGTGGTTCTGTGCGTGGCGGTAAATATCTGGGGGAGGGAAATACAGCAGCAGCATCGGCAATCTTCAGTAAGACGCTACTAGCGGTGGCAATCTACGGTGTCGTAGTGATTCTAGTGGGGCTTGTCTTGGAAGAACAGCTGTTTGCGGGCCTTGGTGCCACGCCAGAACTCTTCCCTGAAATGGGTGAATACTACAGGATTATCATGCCCTTTTTGTTCGCCCAGCTCCTAACAATGGTGCTGTATTTTTTTATACGCCTGGACGGTATGCCAAACCTAGCCGCGGCGGCGCTTGCGATAGGTGCAGTGGTCAATATTGCACTGGATTATCTGTTTATTGCGGTGTTTGGGTGGGGCTTGGCTGGCGCGGCTTTTGCGACAGGGCTGTCAATGGCCCTGCCGCTGCTGGTGATGCTGAGTTATTTTTTTAGGCATAAGCGAAGGCTTCAATTTAGTCTGCGCCAGAAAGACTGGAGGGAGGTTTTTTTGGCTGCCTATAATGGGGTGTCAGAGTTTATCAGCTCGGTATCGGGGGCCATCATTGCCCTCATCCTAAACTGGATGCTAATTCAGCGAGCGGGAGTCAACGGTGTGGCTGCAATTACGGTGGTAAATTATCTTTTAGTTCTGGGGTTTATGATGTTTTTTGCCATCTCCGATACTATTCAAGTGATGATTTCTCAAAATTTTGGGGCTGGTAAAGACGATCGTATCCGAGGGTTCTTGGAAACTGCCTGCTACGCAATCGTGGTGTCCGGTCTGGTGTTTATCCTTATACTGACGACGGCAAGCGAGCCACTCATCTATCTGTTTGTGGACGAAAAGAATACGATACAGATGGTGACATTGGCCACAGAACTGGTCGATTACGTCTGGCCTTTATTCCTCTTTGCCGGTTTCAATATCCTGATATCGGGGTATTTGACAGCCATACACTTGCCTTTTCAGTCGGGCCTAGTCGCCGCATCTCACGGGCTAGTTTTTCCGGCATGCTTCCTGCTGTTGTTTTATTATCTGATGCCTGACCATCATTTTGTAGCTGCACTGCCGGTAGCAGAAGGTTTTACCTTTGTGCTGGCGTTGGTTATTTTCCTGCGTCATCGCCCAAAGACTGTCAGTCTGAATGCCGCATACGACAAGTAAGCAGGACACGCCCAATAGACGAAAGTGAAAATATCTCTATTGTTGGAAAATTTTATACGGAGGCCTCAGTGAGACGTTCATGATAGTGATCTGGGGGCGCGTTCGCGGTCAAAGTGGAGTAGGGTAGAGATAGTATCCAGAGACGTTTTCTTAGTTGAGAGCAATAATATCTATCCACGGGTGATCTCAATGCGGCCTAGATGCGTACACTCTTTTCACCAATGACTTACTGAGACTATAAAAATGGCATCTGCAATCGAAACAACGCTTGGAAAAACGGAAACTAGCCTGACACTGCTAAAGGTGCTTGCCGCGAATAGCTTCGACTCTATCTTGATAACTGACGCGACCGCGAGTGGCAAGATTACTTATGCGAATAAAGCGTTTAAAAAGCTAACAGGGCACGATCCGGCTGAGGTCATAGGAAAGACCCCCCGTATTCTCCAGGGTCCGGGCACTGACAAAATAGTCATCAATCGCCTCACCGCAGCGCTGAAATCGGGCGGAAAATTTGAAGGAAAAGCGATTAACTATAAGAAAGACGGTACTCCTTTCATCATGTATTGGAGAGTGCTGCCAATCACCGTTAAGGGAAAGATAGAAGCGTGGCTTGCTATCCAGCGCGAAGGCTCCGTCATCTGAGCGTTATGCTACCCAAGCTGCGATACATTCGTTAGCTTAATTAAGCTCCCGCGCTTATGTCAGCGCTAGAGCTATAAATCCTTCCCCTCCGTCCCGCCAAAAAGGCCACTAGTTCGGTGGACTACCTTCTGATCCTGCGAAGAATAGTAGAGTTATGATAAAGAATTGGGGGCGTAAAGAAAGTCAGCTTTTGCAAAGAACACGCATATTGGATTTTTGTGAGGCCACTGATGTTTCGCCTTACACCGCAAAAGAGCATCGCTTTGTTTTTATTGACAGCTTGAAGTGGGTCAATTTAGTGCCCATCACAGAGCAGGGCGAGATAGTGATGATTCGTCAGTATCGTCACGGCAGCCAGCGTGTCACCCTGGAAATACCCGGCGGGATGGTGGACGCTGGGGAGCATCCAGAGAAAGCTGCTGTTAGGGAATGTCATGAAGAAACAGGTTATGTGGTTACTAAGCCTTACAGTTTGGGTGAATTGAACCCCAACCCCGCGTTGTTTAACAATAGTTTGCATACTTTCTACGGGTATGTGCGCGAGTTCAAGCCTATCGTCAATTACAGTGAGACCGAAAAGACGGAGGTAGAACTCGTTCCAATCTGTGATCTTAAGTCGCTATTATTGGATAGTACGATTGACCATGCGTTGGTATGTGCAACGCTGTGGCGATTTCTCGATGGTTGGCGGCAAGACCAACTGATGGCCGCGAGATAGCGGTTAAGTTCATAAGGAAACGCCTAAAGTCATACAGCGTATGTCTATAAACTTCCGTTCTTCCCTCTCTTCTGCACAGTCATGCGTCTGTGTCCTTAGTTTCTTGTCGGCGAATCGTTAGATACTGCTGCGGGACTGTCGCGCATTTGCAGCGTCTGCTGCATTTGCTGCATCATACGATCGATAGTAAAGCTGGCCGAAGCATGCCTCGGTGGTACGCGCTAATATTGGACCAGCCAATATCATCACCCCAGATAACCAGTATATTGGGCTTATCGCTCTTCGCATGGCCGGTGACAGCCAGCAGGCAAAGCAGTGTGCTAAATAAAGCTTTGCAGACATTCTGAAATTTCATTAAGCCATTCTCAAGTATACGACAGACGATCGCAGCAGAATATACACGGCTGAGGGGAACCAGGAATGGTCGGGCTGCAGAACTAGCGAGGATGTGATCCTCAACTCTCTAGGCTTAATCGGTCGGCGAATGTGTCCTTAAACTGGCTAACCCATATCAGCGGCATTAAGCGGTGAATAATCACCGGCCCCATCCGTCGCGCTCTGGGCCATTTATCAGTGCTGCTGCCAGTGAGGCTATATGAGACAACAACACAGCACCACAAGCCCGTAACCTTCTAAAGCTTAGCCACGGCAGCACTAAAAAACATAGTGTCTCAAGAACCAGCTCAGTCCTGCATCTGATAATCCTGGTAATCTGAAAACGCCTCGGCCACACCATCAGCGTTGCGGAGCTTACCGAGTGCGGACATTTCCAGCTGACGAATACGCTCGGTAGACACAGTGAGATAATCGGCCAGTTCTCGGCGGCTAAGTGGGGGCGAATCGTCCAAGCCCCAACGCAAAGTAATCACGCTTTGCTCCTGTGGGGCTAGCCCCTTCAAGCTAGTCATCAGGAAACGATTAAGGGAGATCTGCTCTGCCTTAGCGGCGGGTGGTGAGTAGGTCCATCCGCTAAGCGTATCTCCCAACGTCAGTCCATCAGGATCGTTGTTGAACGGGCTATCCAGCGATACCGATAAGTTGCCGGTTTGTTGGAGACGCGCAACAGCGTCCGGTTCGATTTGTAAGCGATCAGCAAGAACGGAGACGCTGGCGTCCCTGCCGGTTGTATTCAAATGCGCCAAGCTCTCGCGATAAAGGCGATTAACTTGCTCGTTAACATCGGACGGTAAACGTACGATAGATCTCTGCTCTTCAAGCATGCGCCGTGACGACTGGTTGATCCAGTTGTACGCGTACGTACTAAAGCGGTGACCTGTGCGGTAGTCATACTTTTCGGCTGCCCTTATGAGCCCCAACATTCCACTTTGCACACGATCCATGTAGGGTACGTTGGCACTTTTCATTTTGCCGGCGATAGAGAATACCAGACGCAGATTGTGATTCACTAGCGCCTCACGCGCCTTGAAGTACGCCTGTGAGTGGCGCCGTAACGAATCGCAATCACTGTCAGAAACGCGCGGTGGCGCTTTTACAGGGACTTGCGCCGCGTCGGGCCCATGCCAAAATTTCTGCCAGTAACGTAGCGCCATCACGATCTCACCAGAATCGCTGCTGCCACGCTGGACATCCGCGAAGCCCGTGACCAGTAATGGTGAAAGATCCAGCTTTGCAAGCACCTCCAATAAGGTGGCGATCTGGCCGGCTTCGCAAGTTTCGTCGAGCAGGCCATTCAGATTTTTCAGCTGCACCACTTTTTCCGCGTCCTTGAGTAGGTCAGACTGCTCACGGCGCAAAACGTAATAATGCTCTTTTTCCAAGAAAACCTTGAGGTTAGGTGGATTCACAAGCAAGTTGCTAACCCACTGCTTAAGAAAAACTTGGCTGGGTAGGTCAGCAACGAGGATTTCTAGTAGTGCATCGCGCGTACTCCACTTTCTCGCGTCAATGTCTCGCTCCTCTGCCGCTGAAAGAAGCGGGTAGTCGCGAGAATGGGCATACAACCATTCTATACCTTCACCATCGTGTGCTTTAGCAAGTTGATTCATTCTATATACCTCTTGTTACGATGGTACATACGGTCGAAAAACCTTTCTGGGTCAATAGTTTTTTCGCTGCTTTACTTTTGAAGGTAGTGAATACCGGTTTTTGATCTTCGAATCAACGGATTAGACGACCTGTATGCAGCAGTTTTAATAGGTCGGAGGGCAGATATAGACGAAAGGGCTCTTATTAACTTCATTAGCCCACTGACATCGTCTCTTGTCGTCGCAGGATGCATCCTAAAGCCGATCAGGCGATGGTTTATTCATTGTTATACGGTGTCTAAACGTCGACTGAAACGAAAGCTTCTGGGCTAATGTGCAGCTAGAGTTGCGTTGCATGAGCCACTATAAACTGGTTACCGCTGGAAACGACGTAACATGTCCTCCAGCCCGTTTAGTTTAACTTCATAGATTAACGCTAACTGCGCGCCCAATTTGCTCTGAGGAAACCCCTTGCCGTGGTACCAAACTAGATATGGCTCGGGAAGATCAAGTAGTTGACGTCCCTTATATTTACCATAGGGCATGATCTGATTGACGGCTTCTAATAAATCTTTATTATCCATAGAGTCCTGTTTTATCTAACGAGGAAAAGCCGGCACATTTACGCTAGCGATTAAGAAAAGATTGCTCTTGTTCGCCTCAGCCGCCCTAACGGATTACGCATCTTAGTTTACCGTCGGTTTTGCGAGAGTGGCCGAGCGATCACCCAGACCATTAGAATGGTAAAAGCATTCGAGTAGGCGGCCTAAAAACTGCCCACACGAAATTCTCAATCTGTGGCCCATTCAAATATATTTTGTTAACGACCCTTCAAGCAGTCGCGCTGTTTTGTCTGACTCTATATTTTACTTTCGTCGCCAAGAGTTTCGACTTCTCCACACTCATATTGTTCAACGCCAAGGATAAATTCACGCAACGCTACTAGCACCTGTTTGGGCGCTTCAATGGGGAGCATATGACCATAGTCTCTCAACACGACTAGCTTCGCCTCTAATTGTTCGGCAATCGCCAGGCCAGCTTTGATGGGCGTCATTTTATCGCCATCTGCCAATATCATTGCAGACGGCGCTGTTACAAGCTGCGCAGCGCCAACGCCAGCGGAGTAGTCGGCGCAGCATTGCAGATCGGTTGCCAGAGGATTATTGCGCATGATTTGTCGCCCAATAGCAATTGGCTGCATACCTGGTGTCGCACTCACTCCCATTTGCGTTTGATGCCCGAAACCCCATTGCAACATCATGTCAGCCGCCTTTGTCGGCGAATGCTCTGCAGTGTCAATTAGCATTGGGTTGACCGGAATGGCAGCGGCAGTGCCAACACCGGTTAGGGACTTCACTGCTGTTGGCTTAAGTTTAGACAGCTCTAACGCGCTTAAAAAGCCTTGCGAGTGGCCAACGATGTGGGCTTTTTCAACGCCAACCGCATCTAGGAAATCAGACAACCATTTTCCCGACTCTTCAATTGACGTGCAGGGGGCACCATTTGACAGAGAATGCCCCGGAAAGTCGGGCGCCAATACACCGAACCCGTTATAGGCAAACCAACGCGTCTGCAAGGCCCAGCTTCGGTGATCTAAACCACTGCCATGCAGAAACAGGACAGTCGGTAATTTTTTTTCGAACTCTTTGCCACCGGTAGCGACATGAGTCTCAAACCCATTGACCAGTAGTTTCATGATTGAGACTCGGCCGCACGCTGGGCAGATCTCAAGCCATTAGCGAAATCTGCTTGGATATCGTTGATACCCTCAATGCCAACCGATACACGAATCAGATCTTCGCTAATACCCGCAGCCGCCATCGCATCATGGGTTAGTCGCGAATGTGTCGTACTGCCTGGGTGGAGGACAAGCGTTCTGGAATCACCGACATTGGCGAGGTTTGAGGCAAGTTTCAGCGAGTCGATAAATGCGCCCCCTCCTGCTCGACCACCGATCACGCCGAAACAAAGCATTGACCCCGCACCATCTGGAAATAACTCTCTGGCAATTACGTTGCTCGGATTGCTCGGTAAGTCAGGGTGATTAACCCATGTGACTTGTTCTTGAGATTGCAGCCATTCAACCATGGCTTTGGTGTTTGCGATATGCTGCTTCATCCGCATGTTCAGTGTTTCAATGCCTTGTAGCAGTAGAAATGCGGTGTTTGGACTCATGCACGCTCCAATATCACGCATGGATTCTGCTCGAATCTTCATTGCCAAAGCATTAGGACCAAATTCTTCCCAAAATTTTATGCCGTGGAATGGCTCATACGGTTCGGTTAATTCTGGAAAGCGCCCGCTAGCCGCCCAATCAAAATTACCGCCGTCAATAACGACGCCACCAACCGCTGCTCCATGCCCGCCTATCCATTTAGTCGCAGAATGCACGATCACATTAGCACCCGATTCGATAGTTTTGCATAGCCCTGGTGGAGCAAAGGTGGCATCAACGACAACGGGTAGTCCATGTTGACCTGCAATGCTGCTAATCTGAGGAAGGTTCGCCACTTCCAAACCAGGGTTACCAATTGATTCGCAAAACACCATTTTAGTGTTTGCACGGATCGCGCCCTCTAATGCTACCTGATCGTTAATTGAGACGAACGTCGTTTCTATACCCAAGCGTTTCAATGTATGTCGCAAAAGAGTCGCGGTCGAGCCATAGATCTGACCCGAGGAAACGATATGGTCACCTGCCGAACACAGCGTAATAAACGTCGTGAATAAAGCGCTCATACCTGACGCTGTGCAAATTGCCCCACTTCCACCCTCTAGTGCAGCGAGACGTTGTTCCAGCACTGCAACTGTTGGGTTAGAGATGCGGCTATAAATATGCCCGCCTTGCTCTACGTTGAACAGCGACGAGGCATCGTCGACACTATCAAATACGTACGAGGTAGTTTGATAGATGGGTACAGCGCGAGCCCCGTGATCACTTTCTGGGACATAACCGCTGTGTAGCGCTATGGTATCGGGATGGTAATAAGAAGATCGGCCCATGCGAATGCTCCGCTAACGTTAAACTAATAGATCAAAATCAAAAGGGATTGGATGGAAAATGCTGGTTTGTCCGTCAATGGTGATGCTGTCGTGATTGTTTATGTAAGACAGTGGCAGCATAGCAAGAGCAAGATTTTTGTTGTACCTAAACGACCATGCCTGTGACCGAATCTCACCAATGACCTCACCATCGATCTCGATGTCACTACCACCAAGGCGGCTAGGCGGCATATGTGGTGACCTATCAAATGCTAGCCCGACAAGTTTTCGGGTCTGCTTTCCGACCATTGCCTTAAGAGCCGGTAGGCTCAAGCTTTCGATGTCTGCATCGAAGTCTAAATATGAATCTAAACCACACTCAAATGGGGTATCAAATTCGTCCATATCGTTGCCGTAGGACAACAGGCCAGACTCCAGTCGTTCATTTCCCTGTGGGCACCCAGCACGCACGGACAGGTCTTCTCCATTGGCAAATAATTCGTCCCACAAAGCCTCGCCTAACGACCAATCAGGCATGTATATCTCAAAGCCACGTTGCTTACTCCAACCGGAACGAGCGACATACATGTCAACGCCCCGAAACTGAAGTATTTCGCCTCTAAAGAAACGAATTTTGCGAACGGTTTCACCGAATACCCTAGCCATTAAATCATCTGCCTTAGGGCCCTGCACTGCCAAGGGGAAAATATCAGGCTCGAACACTTTCACATCTAAGCCGTATCCTTGCGCTAGGCCTTGAGCAAAAAATTTAACGTCGCTATCAGAGACTGATAACCAAAACCTGTCCTCGGCTAGCTTAATCATAATAGGGTCATTTAGAATAAAGCCTTCGGCATTGCAAATGGGGCCATACTTCCCCTGCAGTAGCTCAATGTTTGATAAATCACGTGGTGTCATCATCTGAGCTAGTTTGGCCGCATCAGGGCCGTTCAGTTCGACTTGCCGTTCTCCCGAAACATCCCACACTTGAACATGTTGGCATAGGTGCCAATAGTCACTCTCGGGCGTGTCAAACAATGTCGGCAATAGCATATGATTATAAACCGTATAGGCTGTTACCCCTGCCTCTTCAACACGGTTAGAGTATGGCGTAGTGCGTACACGCCGATTAAAAGACAGCATTTTTGAGTTCATAGAAACGCCCTTAGTAGATACTCTTACCCCACCAGCGGCGATGTGCGCCACTTTATTCTTTAATAGCTTTAATTAGATCGAAAAACCACCCAGCTTAGTCTCGAGATATTCATCTAACCCTTCACGTGCTCCCTCACGCCCTAAGCCACTCTCATTCATACCACCAAATGGCGCTGCTGCGCTGGTAGGATTAATATCATTGATACCAATAATACCGAAGTCAAGGGCCTCAAAAGCACGCATGGCACGCGATAAGTTTTTAGTATAAACGTAAGCCGCTAAGCCATAGCGTGTATCATTTGCCATGTTAATAACTTGGTCATAAGTGTCAAAAGCGATGATGGCGGCAACGGGGCCAAATGTTTCTTCTCGGTAGATCAACATATCTTCGCTCACGTTACTCAGTACTGTTGGTGCGTAAAAATGTCCTGACGAATAATTTTCTCCAGACAATTGCTGCCCACCGTTGTGTAAGGTGGCGCCCTTTTTTAGCGCGTCTTCAACTTGTCGCGATACCTTTTCCACCGCTGCATGATTCACTAGTGGCCCGATCGAGACATCAGGTTCTAAACCATTACCCGCTTTCATCTTGGCTACTCTGTCCGTAAAGGTTTTAATAAACGGGTCTAAAATTCCGCGTTGTACGAAAATCCTATTTGGGCTGATACAAGCCTGCCCGGTGTTTAAAAATTTAACCAGTGATGCACCTTTAGCGGCGTGTATTGGGTCAGCGTCATCAAACACGATAAACGGCGCATGACCACCTAGTTCCATTGAGATGCGCTTAAGCTGCGGCGCAGCATCTTGAGAGAGCTTTTTGCCGACGGCGGTAGATCCCGTAAACGTCAGCTTCTTCACTTTGGGGTTGGTGCAAAATTCGTTTCCTATTGGAACTGGGTCGAAAGCGGTCACTAAGTTTGCAACCCCTGCAGGTAAACCTGCTTCATGCAGAATGTCAAAAACAGCGATGGCGCATAAAGGCGTCGCCTCAGCCGGTTTCAAAACGATCGTACAGCCTGCTGCCAGGGCTGGCGCGACTTTACGTGTAATCATCGAAATTGGATAGTTCCATGGCGTTACGGCGGCTACGACACCAATTGGCTGATAACGCACAATAAAACGCTGATCAGCCCTGGCCGAGGGGATTGTCTCGCCGTAGACACGCTTCGCCTCCTCGGCAAACCATCTCAGGAAGTCAGCAGCATACTGAACTTCATTAAGCGCCGCTTTTAATGGCTTACCCTGCTCGCTAGTCAGCAGCTCGGCCAGCAATTGCTTGCGTACCATCATTAAGGTGTAGGCTTTTTGCAGTACCTCAGCTCTTGCATAGGCAGTAGCGCTGGACCATGACTTATAGGCGGCAGATGCGGCATCGATAGCAAGCTTAGCATGGCTCTGGTCGCCATCAGCGACCATTTCAATAACCTCACCTGTCGCAGGATTAGTCACGCTAAATTGTTGATCTGTCTTGAGCCATTTCCCGTTAATATACATACAGAGTTGCCACGCCATTGGTACGCCAGACAAAGTAGTTCAAGCGACGCTTTTTTACAAACAAAAATCGCAGATCAAGAGGTCCGAGAGTTGTTCGGCTTCAACGTGCGACTCGTCGACTTCTATCGTCAATAGGTCTAAGGGCCGAATACCATCGCCTAATCGGTGCCGCAGGAGCGGGTGTCGCCCGAGTAAAAGAGCCTAGAGACGCCTGAGCAGTGATGCTCGGCCAGTCATCTGGTCACTTTGGAAAGTGATCCAATTAGGTCGGGCCACGATCCGGTTTTAAGGATAACCGGGTTCCAAGACTAGTGAAGGGCAATAGCCATAATCCTAAGATTGCGTTTTTGGGGGCTCAGGTCTGTAACCTGCCAAAAACCGAGTCAGGCGCCAGCGATATAAATATTATAGACGCCAGCTGGCCAGAATATCGCGTTCGTCAATGCAGGAACAAAGGGCTTTTCCTCAAGGATTAAAAAGACCAAGAAAAAGATCACAATCCCTGCTGTGTAAATCTGCCAGATCAATTGAAACATTTACGGTCACTCCAGTAGGTGTCAATTCTTAATAATTATAGTCTAAATAAATCGGCTGCGATGCCCGCGGGTTCATAAATAGTGAAAAAATTACTGGAAGGTGCTGAGTAGATCGACCGCCCCAAAAGGGTTATGGTCCCTGCCTGTTCATATCGGCCGCGAGTCAAAATATGTACTTTTCGCCGCTTTATCAGACGTCTTTTGGAAGGCAGTTGCCGGTGAACGCGTCTGCTAAGTCAGTCCGGTTCGGCGTGGCTGTATGGTTGGGAGCAACAGCTTTAGGTGGAGGCAGCTGCAGCGTTGTCTCGTTGTAAGTGGATAGATAGTGGCTCTTCAATCGAGCCTGTGCTGACTAAGTAACGATGGTCTTTGTGTGGCCAATGGGTAGCCGGTCTGAGGGTACAACTGTTAAGATCGGGCGATCTGCGGGCAAACGACTAGCGGAAGATAGCAAGAGGATAACTCTATGTTCACGAAAATGCAGGATGGCACTCCCGATGACTGGGCTATAATTGGTGCTGCACACAGAGAACATTTTTATAAGACGCCGTCACATCTAATGGATATGTTGCGTAGTCTTAAAGATATTACGGGCGGGTTTGCCTGCGATCAGCTTCAACACAGTTTAATGACCGCTACATTGGCGCGGAGGGACGATGCCACCGACGAAGAGGTGGCTATCGCTTTGCTGCATGACGTTGGTAAATCCGTGAACATTCCCAATCATGGGCCTATTGCTGCAGAATTGATGCGACCTTATGTGTCAGACGCTGCGTATCAGGTGATTTATAACCATCAGCATTTTCAGGGGAAGTTTTATTACACCTTTATGGGCGAAAATCCCAATATGCGAGATGACTTCCTCAAAGAGAGTTGGTACGACTTAGCGGTAAAATTGGTCGATCGCTGGGATGCTCCCGCGTTCGACCCCGAATTTGAGGTCGATAGTCTAGAGTCGTTTGAGCCATTGTTGCGAAAGATTTTTTCTCAGCCGGGACGCGCGCTGTAGCCGTATCCTCTAAGCGACAGGCGCCGCCATCTCCACCGCCTCGCGCAGACGGTCAAGAGCCAAGGTCCGGGTCAAATGGTTAGAATTCGCCGGGTCGCATTTGTGCATCAGAGCCGCCATCGACAAATAGCACCGAACCGCAAATAAAGCGCGCTTCTGGACTCAGCAGATAGCAAACGGCAGACGCCTGGTCTTCCGGTTCACCTGCAAAGCCTATGGGAATAGAGGCTTTATATGCAGCAATCGCAGCAGCATACTCTGAGCTGGCTTGGGCCATTGCGTTTAAGGGCGTATTTGTATATCCCGGTGCAATCGCATTCATTCGAACTCCCCCAGCAGCGTAGGCTGCACTATGCTGACGCATCCAGTGAGTTAGCGCATACTTAGCAGCACCATAGGCTGTTTGGCCATCCAACTTGTCTGCCGCAGCACACGCTTCTTGTTCTTTGTCTTCGTGCAAGAGTGTTAAAAAGTTGTCTTCATAGTCAAACACTGCTGACGTTGAAGATACGACCACAATGGCACCGTTCTTTTGGGCGACAAGGTCGCGTGCCCCCTCCACGCTGGCCTTTGCACCGAAATAGTTGACGCGCGTAATCAGCGAGTAAGGCATAACATGTGGACCCAAGCCAGCGCAGGCAACAAAACCGTCTAGACCGTCAACCGCGATACGGGCGAGTTCTGAATTCGCCCAACCACGGCCCTCCTCTGAGGATAAGTCGGCTTGAATATCGGCACTCTTGATGTCGATAACGAGGACCTCATGACCTTGCGTGCGTAAGCGATTTTTCACTGCGTCGCCAATCCCTGTTGCACCACCCGTAATGGCATAAATTCCCATAATTCTTTACCCCTGTCTTATATTGTGTCGCTGCATGTGTCTGCCCGGACTGTCAATATTGCGGCGCTGTGTCACCGTTAGCTTTATCTTGGCGTCATTGCGGTGCCTGTCTAGTCTGCGGCAGCGCTTCAGCGCGAACCATTGTGTTATGTCTAAAGAGTACCTGAGCAGCAGTGTAATAGCATCATGCCGTTCCCCGGTAAAGCCGTCAAAATCGACTGAGGAGAGGTGTGGTGCAGGTTGATTCCATTTTATGCCAATGCTTGAGGAACTCGGCGTGGGCTTCTATAATGGCATCCTCCGGATAAAATCTAATATACATTAGAGTCCAATACCTAATAAACGAGAGCTACAGCATGCTGACGCTGCACGGGTTTCCATTTTCAAACTACCATAACATCGTAAAACATGCGCTGATGCAAAAGGGCATCCGCTTTGACGAGCGTATTGTGTATCCCAATACGCCTGAAATATTCGCGGTGAACCCCACCGGAAAAGTGCCGGCCATGACTACAGAGAAAGGCACGCAGCTCTCTGAGTCCAGTGTGCTGATAGAGTATCTGGAAGATGCCTACCCTGAGCATCCGCTATTCCCTGAGGATGTTGAGGTTAGAGGTAGGGTTCGGCAGTTAATGAAAGTGTCTGAGCTCTATCTTGAACTCGCTGCCAGACGTCTGCTGCCCGCGGTTCTGGGCAATGTCGAATTCCCGCAGGCTACGTTGGACGAAGTGAGATTGGTGCTGGAGCGCGGAGCACGCTCTTTAACGGCTCTGGCCGACTTCGGACCCTATCTTGTTGGATCTGAACTAACACTTGCCGATATTTATCTGCGTTATGCCCTGTCAATCCCCAAAATGGTGGGCCCGGCCAAGCTAGACTGGAATGTGATGGAGGCAGTGCTAGGACTTGCCGATTGGGATGCCATGATGGCCAGTACCGACATAGCTAAAAAAATTGACGCTGATCAAAAGGCAAACACGGCAGAATTTATGGCGTATATTTCTGCGCCTAAATAGAATCTGGTGAGTGGTGCACAAGCTAAGCCGATGAGCAGCCCAGGGAGACTGTGAGCGCGAGGATATCACTCATGCCTCGCCCGAAATTTTGCGAGAGTCTCGCGGCCCTACAAACCTGCCCTCAAGATATCGAATAATATCGGATGACTCATAGATCCACTGTACCTGTCCCCGGCGCTCCTCAACCCGCAGACAGGGCACCTTTAGATGTCCGCCGCCCGCGAGTAATTCCTCTCGCGCACTATAGGACCGCTTCACATCCCGGGTCTCAATGCTCAGCGACTGCCGCTTCATAGCGCGCCGCACCTTTACGCAGAATGGGCAGGCCCGATATTGGTAAAGTTCCAGATGGATAGTCTGCTGATCAATCTCGGCCTGCTGCTGCAGATCACGCTTGATGCCCTTGGGTGGAAAGGCCCAGTTTAGGAACAGAATAAATTTACCGAGGATCAATCGGATGATGCGCATGTTGTATTCCAGTGAATTGTTATAGTCGGCCTCCGACGACAGTTTATAAATGTCGGATGTTCTATCGATGGATAACGCTAGGATTTACGTAGAAAGTGGTGGGCCCAGAAGGATTTGAACCTTCGACCTGCCGATTATGAGTCGGATGCTCTAACCAACTGAGCTATGGGCCCCAATGAGGAGGTCAGTATTATAGATAAGAAAGGCGCTGCGGCACAGACCCGAGTCCAATTTTTATTATTCGATGAAAAGTAAGTTGCTGGGGGACCGCTATTTGCCATAACGCTGCAGTCAATAATCCCTGTGAGCGCACCTACTGAGTGGAGATTTGTGCTTTCGATGCTTGTAATGGCAAAAGTCTTATTTGTTTCCTGCCGATAGTAATTCGTTGAATGGTTTGTAGGAACTTCGTAAACGTTGGAAGTCACCGCTGTTGACCAGCAACAGTCTAGTGTCTTCTCGTGCGGTGATCTTGCCATGCGTCAGCCGGTGCTCCTTGAGTGCTCGTGACCCCCAGCTGTCGCCTATATGCAGCTCATGATGCTCGGGTTCGCCGTTATCTTTTTCGAGTTCTTGCGTGAGGCTGCCGCTTAGTACGATATAGAAGCCGGCGGGCACCTCATTCGCGTACTGTACGACTTCACCCTGAGAGTAATCTAGGTAGCGGGTTGCTGGGCGATCACTCTCTGCCATGTACACAATGGTGCGTGGCATAAAGAGGTCAAACAGCCAATCGAGTGCCACTCTTACTTTGGTTGCCAGCCCTGGAAGCATACCAATATAGGCGGCTCGCCAAATAACCCATGCGACGATGCCGGTTACGCGTACCCCATAAATTTCCGCCACTCCGCGCCCTCCGCCGAGCGACGCCATGATCCCCGCCGCCTTGTAAGTGAAGCTAGCCAGATTTTGGCCACGCGTACGATGAAGAATATTCTGAGCCAGTAGCTCCGCTTGCGCGACGGCAAATTGGGCGGTGGGTGGCGCGTAGAGGGGGTTTTCTTGATCGGTGTTGAGGGGCACCAGCGCGGCATCGCCAATTGACCAAACGTTTGAAAGCCCGATCACTTCCAATTCCGCGTTTACGGCAATTCGTCCCCGCTGCAATTGTATGGGTAGAGATTTCACAAACTCCGAGGGGCCGTTGCCAATTGTGGTCACGATTGTGCGCGTCGGGAGAGATCGACCGTCATTGGTGTAGATGGCATGCTGGGTCGCCGAGTGAATCCCAGTGTTTAGCCAGACCTCTACGCCACGTTTCTCTAGCTGATTGAGCGCGTACGTGCTGAGATGTTCGGGTAACTCGGGCAATACGCGATTGCCTAGCTGAATCATTACCAGACGTATTTCGTGGCGCTGAATATTGGGATATTCGGGTAAAATACGGTCAACCATTTCTGCTAGTTCACCCATGGTTTCCACGCCAGAGAATCCGGCTCCTCCAATAACGAACGTTAGGGCGCGTTGTTTGATGTCAGGAAATCGTGTGACATCGGCCATTTCCATGCACTCAATAACACGGTTGCGTAGCCGATAAGCGTCGGACAGGTCCTTCATGGTTAGGCTGTGATGCTCAAAGCCCGGGAACAGCGACAGGTTGGCAACTTGCCCAGTGGTGATCACCAGATGATCGTAGTCGACCCGCTGCAGGATTTTCCTTTGGCCTTGAAGTAAAATAACCTGCTTGGCGTCGAAGTCGATGTCAGTCACTTCGGCAAGACGAACCCGCGCACCGTTGAGCAAATTACGCAGCGGGGTGACCGCATCCTGCGGGTTGAGAGTGCCCGCAGCGACTTCAGGTAATAGGGGTTGATAGACGAAATAATTGATCTTACTGATGAGCTCGATATCTAGGTCGCCCCGAGATAGCTTATGCAGCTTTGTGGCGGTAAACATGCCGCCAAAGCCGCCACCAATAATGACTACTTTTGGTTTTCGCACGTACAGCTAACTCCCTGCCTTTTGAGGCGAGTTCGCGCAAACGCGCATCGCTTGACCTGCTGCCGGACTAGTTTTCGTCCAGAAAGCTACGCAGATAGTCTGAGCGAGTCGGGTGGCGCAGTTTGCGCAGTGCTTTGGCTTCGATTTGGCGAATACGCTCTCGGGTAACATCGAACTGCTTGCCCACTTCCTCGAGCGTGTGGTCTGTGTTCATGTCGATACCGAAGCGCATACGCAGCACTTTGGCTTCCCTTGCAGTTAGGCCAGCCAGTACTTCCTTGGTGGCTTCTTGCAATCCCTGGCCTGTGGCTGAGTCCACGGGCGAGTGGATAGTGTGGTCCTCGATGAAGTCGCCCAGATGAGAATCTTCGTCGTCTCCAATAGGTGTTTCCATAGAGATTGGCTCTTTGGCGATTTTCAACACTTTTCGTACTTTGTCTTCTGGCATTTCCATGCGCTCGCCCAACTCTTCCGGAGTCGGTTCGCGGCCCATCTCCTGCAACATCTGTCGCGAGATGCGGTTGAGCTTGTTAATGGTTTCAATCATGTGCACAGGAATGCGAATTGTGCGGGCTTGGTCAGCGATGGAGCGAGTAATGGCCTGGCGAATCCACCATGTTGCGTAAGTGGAAAATTTGTATCCGCGTCGGTATTCGAATTTATCGACGGCCTTCATCAGGCCGATGTTACCTTCCTGTATGAGATCGAGGAATTGGAGGCCGCGGTTGGTATACTTTTTGGCGATCGAAATTACAAGACGCAAGTTCGCCTCTACCATTTCTTTCTTGGCACGGCGTGCGCGGGCTTCACCCATAGACATATTGCGGTTTATTTCTTTGATCTCGGTGACCGTCAGTCCCGTTCTGTCCTCTAAGATAGCGATGCGGCGCTGGAGGCGTTGGATCTCCTCTTTATTTGCTGCCAGCTTTGGGCCGTAATCTTTTTTACGGCTGTGGCGAGAAACCCATTTTGCGTCTGTCTCGAAGCCCTGAAATGACACAATAAAGTCTTTGCGCGGCATCGCGCAGACCTTGACAACTAAACGCATGATCTGGCGCTCATGGTCACGCACGGCTAAAAGGACGATTCGTGGGGATTCTGTTATAGGATCAGAAATTCGCGGTGTAAATTTGAAGAACTTAAATAGCTCACCCAGCTTTTCCATTTCCTTGATGGAGGCTTTATCCAGACGCCCTTTGCTACCCAAGATTTTTTCAGTTTTATTATGTTGACGTTTGAGGGCGGTAAAGCGTTTTTTGGCTTCTATCGGATCGGGTCCGGTGTCGACTTCCTCATCGTCGTCACTATCTGAAGCGGGAGCTGCGGCGGCTAGTTCTGCCACTTCTGCAGCAGAAGGAACATTCTCTGCCGGGTCTAGATATCCGACCATGATGTCGGAGAGCCGTTTTTCCTCTTTCGCTACCAGATCATACTCGTCCAGAACATGCTTCACTGATCCCGGGAACAGGGCTACGGCAGCGAGCATCTCGCGGATACCTTCCTCAATGCGTTTGGCAATGACGATTTCGCCCTCGCGGGTAAGCAACTCCACGGTACCCATCTCGCGCATGTACATGCGCACAGGATCTGTAGTTCGACCTACCTCGGTCTCTACGGCCGCCAATGCAGCAGCGGCTTCTGCCGAGGCGATATCGTCGGCCGCCGAATCTCCTTCGGTCATTATTAGGTCATCGGCATCCGGTGCAGACTCAAATACCTGAATCCCCATGTCATTGATCATCTGGATGATATCTTCGACCTGATCCGGATCGGAGATATCCTGTGGCAGATGATCATTAACCTCGGCATAGGTCAGATAGCCCTGCTCCTTTCCTTTGGCGATGAGGTCCTTGAGGCGAGACTGCTGTTTTACGACGTCTGTCATTGATCGGAGACCCTAAAAAATGGACAAAAAATTAGCCGAGCATTATAACCAGAAAACAACAGCTTACCTACACTAAAGTCACGAAAATTGACAATTGTGCCCTCTCATTGGCCTATAATTAACTCAGGCATACCTATATTGCTAACTTGGGGACATTTGGCGGTTTTTCAACCGGCCTCAGCATCGGTTAGCAGAGTATCTTGACTGCAAGGCGATAATAAGTTCGGTTCATCCTTGGGGCTTATTGCGCAACGCGTCCCGCTGCAGCTTTTCTTGAAGTAAGTCTTTGAGTTGCTGTTTTTCTAACTCACTCATTTCAGCGTAGTTGGTAAGTTTCAATTTGTCGACCTGCGCTGCCAATTTTGATGTGTGCGGCAAGTGCGCCAGCGCGGTCATCGTGTCTATGAATTGCTGCTCGATGGCGGTGGCCGGTATTAAACGCTCTTGCCCGGCCAGCCGACTTAACAGTTTGCCCTCGTCGGTTCCGTACCAGTGACCCAGTAACATCGCGGTGCTGGATTCAGGCCGACGATGCAGTAATTGCAGCAGTTCTCGCAGCAATTGCCCATCGTCTCCGCCGACACTGTCTATTCCGTCGTGCAGATCGGGGCTAACCAGTTGGGCTATATTCGGCTGGTGCAACACCAAGGCAATGGCGGCCTGCGCTAGGTTGGAATAGCCCTTTGCCGGGGCCTGATGCGTGAAGCGCGCGGGTTGCCGAGGTTCTGGCTGCACCTGATCTGCCCCAGCAGCTCCATCGTAATCGGGTGGTGGTTCATAGTCTCGTTCGGAGCCATAATCTGGCAGCGCCTCGGTGGGCGGTGGCGATGGCGCTTCCAGCAGCATTAGGCTACTTAACTCAAGCCCAGTGCGCTCCGCCAGCGCCTGAAACATCAATTGGCGGTAAACTCCTTCCGGTAGCTGGCGGACGTAGGGTAGGGCCAGTTTGCTCATGCGCGCGCGTCCATCGAGACTGGCGAGGTCGAGCCCCTTTGCTACCGCATCAAACAAGAATGTTTCCAGTGGCACTGCCTTGCCCAGCAGTGCTTCGAAATGAGCCTGACCGCCACCGCGTACCGTATCATCGGGATCCTGCCCCTCGGGTAGGAATAAGAATTTGGCTTGACGACCGTCTTCCATGCACGGTAATGCCGCCTCCAACGCTCGAAAAGCCGCTTTGCGTCCTGCCTCATCACCGTCAAAGCAGAATATAACTTCCGGGGACAGGCGATATATGCGTTCTAGATGCGTGTTACTGGTCGCAGTGCCCAGTGTCGCCGTGGCATAAGAGATGCCGTGCTGCGCCAAGGCAATCACATCCATATAGCCTTCTACTACGAGGATGCGTTCCAGCTTGCGCGTATTTTGGCGTGCCTGATAGAGGCCATATAGCTCACGGCCCTTATGAAAAATATCCGTCTCCGGTGAGTTGAGGTACTTGGGTTTGTCATCTCCAAGCACACGCCCACCAAAGGCAATGACCCGGCCGCGCCGGTCGTGGATGGGAAACACCACCCGATCTCTGAAACGATCATAGACTTTGCCGCTTTCGTTCTTGACCAGCATGCCGGTCTGTATCAGCAATTCGCGCAATTCATCGCCCCCGCCCAAGCCGCTGTGCAGGCTATCCCAGCCGGGCGGAGCGAACCCTAGGTTGAATTGCTTGGCAATTTCGCCCGACAGGCCGCGTGCTTTAAGATAGTCCACTGCGCGATGGGCCTGCGGATGATCGCGCAATCGTTGTTGATAAAAAATGGCTACTCGCTCCATTACGGCATAGAGCGGTTTATGACTCACTTCTTGCTGTGCGGCATCGTGGCCGCCGCGACTCGGTTCACGTGGGATAGTCATCCCAGCGTTGTTGGCCAGACTTTCTACCGCTTGGGGAAATTCCAGGTTTTCATATTCCATCAGGAAGGTGAGGGCGTTGCCGCCGGCGCCGCAACCAAAGCAATAATAGAATTGTTTGTCGGGGTTGACGCTAAAAGAGGGACTTCTTTCCTCATGGAAAGGGCAGCGGGCTGAGTAATTTTTGCCCGATTTTTTCAGTTTGACACGCCGGTCGATCACTTCGACAATGTCGACGCGATCCAGCAAGTCATCAAGAAAAGCTTGGGGTATCCGTCCAGCCATGTGGAGTGTCGAACCAGTAAAACAGCCAGCTATTGAACCACGCCAGCGAGAAAAAGTTTAGTGTGTTAATTCAATAAATCACCCGGTAGGGCCTAGGCAGTCAGGCGTTGCTTCACCATGCTGCTGACCGCACCTATGTCTGCTCGGCCCTGCAGTTGAGGTTTGAGCTGCCCCATTACCGCGCCCATAGCGGACATCCCCTTAGCGTCACTTGCCGCTATAGCAGCGTCAACCATGGCGCTCAGCTCTTCGGCATCAAGCTGTGCGGGCAAAAATTCCTGGATAGTCTTAATTTCGGCGTCTTCTTGATCAGCCAGTTCTTGACGGCTGGCATTCTTGTACTGCTCAGCGGAATCGCGGCGTTGTTTGACCATTTTGTCCAACACTGCAAGAGCGCGATCGTTATCGACCTCTATGCGTTCATCGACTTCTATACGTTTGAATTCTGCGAGGATCAGGCGAATGGTGGAGAGGCGGTTCTTGTCTTTTGCTCTCATGGCGACCTTCATGGCCGCCCTGATAGATTGCGCGAGAGTTTCTTCGCTCATTCTGGGGGTCTTAGTACAAACGAACGTGCTTGCGGTTTTCGCGGGAGAGCTTTTTTAAGTGGCGCTTAACGGCCGCTGCTCCGGCGCGTTTGCGCACGGTGGTGGGCTTTTCATAATGTTCACGTTTACGAACTTCAGCAAGAACACCCGCTTTTTCACAGGAGCGCTTAAACCGACGTAGGGCGACGTCAAAGGGTTCGTTTTCTTTGATTTTGATATGGGGCATTAATTTCTGACCTCATTAGGGCTATATTTGGGTGCTAAGCGCAGTAACCACGCCCAACATCTTTAAAGGGCGCGCATTCTATCCCGAACCTAGGTGTTTTGCAAAGCCTCTCAAAGTGGTAATTTGGGGCCAGCGCTGGTTTGCTGCGCATTCAGCCCGTATTATGCTGCACCGTTTCGATAGAGTACTTGCGATGTTAATTTTGGGTCTTGAAACCTCCTGCGACGAGACGGGTGTCGCGCTCTACGACACTGAGCTTGGCCTGCTATCGCACGCGCTGTTTAGCCAAGTCGATATTCATGTGGAATACGGCGGTGTGGTGCCGGAACTGGCCTCCCGAGATCATGTACGCAAGACCTTGCCACTGGTCGATCAGGTGCTGCAGGAGGCTGATGTTGTCGCCCAAGACATTGACGGTGTGGCCTACACAGCAGGCCCGGGGCTGGCCGGTGCATTGATGGTGGGCGCTACGCTGGCTCGGTCACTGGCTTGGGGTTGGGGTGTGCCGGCGCTGGGTATCCATCACATGGAGGGTCATCTGCTGGCGCCCATGCTGGAAGCCGATATCCCACAGTTTCCTTTTGTGGCACTTTTAGTCTCCGGTGGTCATACCCAGCTGGTGCGTGTGGATGGCATTGGCCGCTATCGACTGCTAGGTGAGTCTCTGGATGATGCTGCGGGTGAGGCATTCGACAAAGTCGCGAAAATGCTCGGACTACCCTACCCTGGAGGACCCCATATTGCGCGTATGGCGCAAAATGGCAATGCGCAGCGTTTTGATTTTCCTCGTCCCATGGTGAACCGACCGGGCTTGGATTTCAGTTTTAGCGGTCTCAAAACCTATACGCTCAATACTATTGCCGAGTGCCGACTTAGCGCAGAGCTTAGCGAACAAGACCGCTGTGATATAGCCTGTGCTTTTGAGGAGGCAGTGGTGGCCACGCTGGTGATTAAATGTCGCAGGGCGCTGCGTCAGGAGGTGCTTAAAACGCTCGTGATTGCCGGGGGAGTGAGCGCCAATACTCGCCTGCGGTCTGCGCTTGAAAAAGCGTTGGCGAAGGAGGGCGCCCGCGTCTTCTATCCGGCGCCCATGTTTTGCACTGACAATGGGGCGATGATTGCCTATGCGGGCGCGCAGCGCATGCAGGCCGGACT
>ENA-OSJC01000368-OSJC01000368.1-marine-metagenome-genome-assembly--contig:-NODE-368-length-44645-cov-47.050440_pt1 | contig 44645 bp, 45 predicted proteins | sample MGYA00237885_ERZ534234 | MGnify/ENA primary metagenome ERZ534234 (study PRJEB26413, sample SAMN06343907) | marine metagenome | isolation source: coastal waters | place: Atlantic Ocean: West Antarctic... | reverse complement strand
TACAGTCATTTTCTTCCCCGACGAAAGAGCTTTACAACCCAAAGGCCTTCTTCACTCACGCGGCATCGCTGCATCAGAGTTTCCTCCATTGTGCAAGATTCCCCACTGCTGCCTCCCGTAGGAGTTTGGGCCGTGTCTCAGTCCCAATGTGGCTGATCATCCTCTCAAATCAGCTATTGATCATAGTCTTGGTAGGCCATTACCCTACCAACAAACTAATCAAGTGCGGGCTCATCCAATGGTGCATAAAGCTTTCTCCGTAAAGACTTATCCGGTATTAGCACAAGTTTCCTCGTGTTATTCCAGGCCAAAGGGTAGATACCCACATGTTACTCACCCGTCTGCCACTAAGTATTGCTACTTCGTTCGACTTGCATGTGTTAGGCGTGCCGCCAGCGTACGTTCTGAGCCATGATCAAACTCTCAAGTTAAAAAACGGCGCACACTAGCTTCATATATAAATTGTAAGAATACAATCCATACGATTTTGAAGTGTGTACGACAAATTTTGGTAACCTTAACCGTCCACACTTCTCTTCTTAAATTTTTACTTTTTAAATAGCTAATTGGGTTTAAAACGCCCAATAATCCTCACTAATTTATTGTTTGAACAATAATTTATTGAGAAAGTGTGGTGCTTATAAGCTAAAATAAAAGTAAATCAAGCATTTAGCATTTAAATAAATGCATAAATAGTTCAATAAATACAAGGTTTTTTTTGATTTTTCCGCATTACTAAATTAATAATTGAAAATTCTAGATGAGATTTAACATAAATAAAACAGTAAAGTTAATGAAGAAAAATATTGAAATCATATTTCTTTTTTTATTAATGATTATTACGGTTGTTAGCACAACACTTTATAATAATAAAAAGCTAGTAATTAATGAAAATTATAAAGATTTAATAAATAATATTTATTTTAAAAAAAGCATTAACCAAATTTTTAGCAACTTAATACCCAGATACAAAAATATAAATCATAAAATTTCTAAAGGTGAAACATTTGACAAGATATTAAATAGTTATTCAATTTCAAATGATGAAATTATAGAAGTTAAAAAAGAATTAACCTCTAACTATAATTTAAATGATTTGAAAATTAATCTTTATATAAAATTTACAATTGATCAATCAAACAATAAAAAAATTAATTCTTTTATATTTCCAATATCCAGGACTGAAAAAATTCAATTAAATAGAAATTTAGATACTAATCTATTTGAAAAAAAAAAGATTATTACAAATTTAAATAAAAGAATTATTTTTAAAGAAGGGAAAATTACAAGTAGTTTATATAAGACTGCGATAGATTTAAATATTCAACCAAATATAATTATTGAATTTGCAAGAATTTATGGATTTCAAGTTGATTTTCAAAGAGACATAAGAAAAAATGATAATTTTCAAATTATGTATGAAGTTTTCGAAGATGATAATGGCAAAATATTTGATACAGGAAATGTTATTTTTGCAGATCTAAAACTAAGTGGGATAAACAATTCTTTATATTATTTTGATAAAAAAGGAAGTGAAGGGCACTATGATGAGAATGGTAAGAGTGTTGAAAAAGCATTAATGAAAACACCTATTAATGGTGCAAGACTTTCGTCTTCTTTTGGAATGAGAAAACATCCTATCGATGGCTACAATAAAATGCACAAAGGAACAGATTTTGCAGCACCAATGGGTACACCTATTATGGCATCTGGTAGCGGTGTTATAACAAGGGCCAGGTGGTGTGGTGGTGGTGGAAATTGTATTAAAATAAAACATAACTCAACTTATCAAACAATTTATGCTCATATGAAAAGTTTTGCACGTGGAATAAAAGAAGGAATGAGAATTAAGCAAGGTCAAATAATTGGGTATGTTGGATCAACAGGAAAGTCTACTGGCCCACATTTACATTATGAGGTAGTTAAAAATGGAAAAAAAATTAACTCCCAAAGATTAAAATTACCTTCTGGAAAAATTCTAAAAACTAAAAACAGAAAAATATTTGAGGTTACAAAAATTAAATTAGATGTTTTAAAATCAGAATTAATTATTGGCTTAAATTAACTTACTGCAGATTTTTTTTCTACTATCTTTTTCTCAATAGTTTTTACAACTTTTTTAACTGATGGTTCTGAAACGATCTTTTTTACAGTATCATTTTCTGTTTTATCTAGTTTTTCACCCTTAGCTTCGACTTCAGCTGGTTTTACTATCGCAGTAGGAGATTCTTCAGCTGGCTTTACTATTGCAGTGGGAGCTGAATTGACTCTTGCCATTCTAATGCTTTCTTGTTCATTTTGAACTCTAGTAAAGTGATCGGCATGTTGAAAGTAATTTTCAGATAAAATTTTATCTTCATTTGCCAAAGCCTCTCTTGCTAAATCATTATACTTTTCAATCAACTTTACAGCATTATGATTATTTCTACCTGGAACACTTCTTCGAAAGTTATCATTATTAGAAAATTTTGACCCTTCATTATTACTTCTAAATGGGGGTCTTCTATTGTTGTTACTTCTAAATGGGGGTCTTCTATTGTTGTTATTGTTATTGTTATTGCTTCTGAATGTTACCATATTTTTATCTTTTAATTTAAATTTTAGTGCTGATTATACAGCGATCATTATTTCCATAATCTTTTATGGCTTTGTTAACGTAAAAACCTTCATCATTTAATATTTTCTTAACTTTATTTTTTTGATTAAATCCAATCTCTAAAATAAATTTACCATTTTTCTTAATCAGAGTACTTGCTTTATTAATAACTTTTCTGATTTGTAAAAACCCATCAAGCCCACCACTTAAAGCTAACTTTGGTTCGAAGTTAACAACGTCTTTTTCCAAATATTTTAAATTTAACGACTCAATATAAGGAGGGTTTGAAACAATTAGATCATATTTCCCAATTTTAAAATTGTCAACACTAGAATGAAAAAACTTTACTCTGCTCATTAAGTTGAGTTGTTTTGCATTGAATTTACTTATATTTACACTTTTTTTAGAAATATCTATTCCAGTTCCATAAAAATTAGGCCTCTCTTTTAGTATGGATAAAAGTATGCATCCAGAACCAGTTCCAATATCTAGAACTTGCAATTGCCTCTCCTTTGAATAAACTTTTAAAACCTGTTCTATTATTAATTCAGTATCTGGCCTTGGAATTAATACATCTTTATTTACAAAAAATTCATCTTTCCAAAAATCTTTTTTATTTATTAGATACGCAACTGGTTCCCCTTTTTTTCTTCTTTCAATTAAACTTTTAAATTTCTCTAATTGTTCTAAACTTAAAACTTCTTTAGGATTTAAAATGATGTGTCTTTTATCTCTCTTAATTGAGCTGGACAACAATATCTCACTATCAAGTTGAGGATTAGATATTTTGCTTTTTTGTAAATTATTTACTCCATCATTTAGAGTATTTTCTATATTCATTTTAAATAAGATTAGTTAACTTCTCTTCTTGTGCTTGTAGTGTTAAGTTTTCTACCATTTCATCAAATGCCTCGCCTTCTAAAAAGGCTTCAAGTTTGTGGAGCGTTAGATTAATGCGATGATCTGTTACTCTTCCTTGTGGAAAATTATATGTTCTGATTCTTTCAGAGCGATCTCCTGTTCCTATTTTACTTTTTCTATCCTGTGATCTTTCACCCTCTATTCTTGATCTTTCCAGCTCATAAAGTCTTGACCTTAAAATCAGCATTCCTTTTGCTTTATTTTTATGCTGCGATTTTTGATCTTGTTGAGATACAGATAGTCCAGTTGGAATATGGGTAATTCTAACAGCGCTATCAGTTGTGTTTACGGACTGTCCTCCTGGGCCTCCTGCTCTAAAAACATCAATTCTTAGATCTGAATCGTTTATTTTTATATCCACCTCCTCGGCCTCTGGTAGAACAGCTACTGTTGCTGCAGAAGTGTGTATTCTTCCTTGTGTTTCTGTATCTGGAACCCTCTGAACGCGATGAACTCCACTTTCATACTTTAAAGTTGAATAAATATTCTTTCCTCTAATTGATGCAATAACTTCTTTAAGTCCACCTGCCTCACTCTGGGACATGCTTATTAATTCTAATTCCCATTTTTTTTTATGACTAACTTTTTCGTACATTTTAAAAAGGTCTGAAGCAAATAAGCTTGCTTCTAGACCCCCTGTACCAGCTCTAATCTCTATGATTGCATTTTTTTTATCCGCATCATCTTTGGGTAATAAAAATAATTTTAATTTCTTTTCTATAGTTTCGTTTTCTGACTTAAGATCCTTTAATTCAGTTTCGGCCATTACTTTAAAATCATCATCACTATCAGAATCACCTAAAATTTTTTCTAAATCTTTTTTCTCCCCCTCATATGAAAAATATTTTTTAGCATCAATAATTACATCATTTAAATCTGAGTATTCTTTTGATTTTTCAGCAAATAGTTTTTTATCTACGTCACCTGTTGATAATTCCTTTTCTAACAATGAGTGTTTGGATATTAATTCTTCAATAGTTTTTAGAGGTATCATTTTAATTTTTTATCAAGTTCAGCAGCTTTTTTTTCAACTTCGCTCACAACTTTTGATATTATGTCTTGTGATAAAACTTTTTTACTTTGAATGCCAGATAAATAAAGCATGTTATTCCCTTTTCCTCCACCAGTAATACCTATATCTGTCATTGCAGCTTCTCCTGGTCCATTCACTACACAGCCAATAATTGATAGAGTTATTGGAGTTTTTATATGAGAAAGTTTTTCTTCTAATTTTTTAACTGTATCTATTACTTGAAAAGCTTGTCTCGCACACGATGGGCAAGATATGATTTTTACGCCTCTATTTCTTAAATTAAGTGATTTTAATATTTCATTACCTATTTTAATTTCTTTAACAGGATCATCTGATAATGAAATTCTTATTGTGTCGCCTATTCCATCCATTAAAAGTGACCCTAGGCCTATCGAAGATTTAATACTTCCTGAAATAAAACTGCCTGCCTCTGTAATTCCTAAGTGCAAAGGATAATCTGTCACCTTTGAAAGTTGCCGATATGCAGCCATAGATAAAAAGACATCTGAAGACTTAACGCTAATTTTAAAATTAAAAAAACCTTGGTCTTCAAGAATTTTTATATTTCTTTGTGCACTTTCAACTAAAGCCTCAGGACATGGTTCTTTATATTTTTCTAAAATATCCTTTTCAAGAGAACCTGCATTTACACCTATTCTTATCGAACAATCATTATTTTTGGCTGCACTTAAAACATCGTGTATTTTTGATTTATCACCTATATTACCTGGATTAATTCTTAAACATTTTGCACCATTTTCAGCAGCTTCAATGGCTCTTTTATAATGAAAATGAATATCAGCAATTATTGGTACAGAAACATTCTTGGTGATTTCCTTAAGTGCTAAAGAAGATTCTTCATCTGGACAAGAAACTCTGACAAGATCAGCTCCCTCTTCTTGAATATCATTAATTTGTTTAATAGTTGCCTTTATATCTGTGGTTAATGTGTTTGTCATTGATTGAACAGAAATAGGATTGTCTCCCCCTATTTTTACATCACCAACATTGATAACTTTTGTTTTCTTTCTATGAATATCTCTAAATGGTCTTAAGCTCATTATTTAGTCCAATTTAAATTCTTTATGAAGAACTGCAATAGCTTTTTTTACACACTTGTTAGAAATTAAAACTGAAATTTTTATTTCAGAAGTTGAAATAACCATAATATTAATTTTTTTTGAGGCTAGTGCTTGAAACATTCTGTAAGTAATACCAGGTGTTGTGATCATTCCAACTCCTATAATTGATACTTTAGAGACATTACTATCATGCGTAAACTTTCTAAAAGAGATTTTTTTATTTTGTTTTATAATTTTTTCTGTTTTTTTTAAATCCTCTGATTTAATAGTAAATGTCATATCTGTTTCTTTGCTGTTTAATGAGATATTTTGTACCACCATATCTACATTAATTTGATTAAGTGATAATGGTTTAAAAATAGAAGCTGCCACACCAGGTTTATCCTTAACACCAATCATTGTAACTTTGGCATCATTTTTTGTTGACGTAATTCCTGTTATGATTTGATCGCTGAACGCTTTTTTATTATTTGTTATTAAGGTGCCTTTTTTTTTTACAAATGAGGATTTAACTGAAAAACTTATATTGTTTAATTTAGCATCTTGTACTGATGTTGGCTGCATAACCTTGGCCCCTAGAGATGCCATTTCCAGCATTTCATCATAAGAAATTTTACTTATTTTTTTTGCCTTAGGGTAGTTTCTTGGGTCTGTAGTGTACACACCGTCAACATCTGTATAGATATCACATGTATCTGCATTAAAAAATTTTGCTAACATTATTGCTGATGCGTCCGTACCACCTCGGCCCAATGTAGTCACTCTGTTTTCTAAATTAATCCCTTGAAAGCCAGTAATAATTGGTATTCCACCAGACTTCATATAATTAGATATTTTATTTTTGTTAATCTTATTAATTCTTGACGAACTATATGGGCCTTCAGTAATAATTGGCAACTGCCAAGACATCCAAGATCTAGCTTTAAACCCCAGGTACTTTAGCCTGCCAGCAATTAATGCACATACTGCTTGTTCACCTGTAGATAATAAAACGTCATATTCAGCTGCATCAAAATTTTTACTTAATTCTTTTGTTTGTTTAATTAACTTATTAGTTGTTCCGCTCATTGCTGAAGAGACCACAATAACACCAATTTTTTTATTTTTATAAGTAGCTATAATTTTAGCTACATTCTTAATTCTATCTATATTTCCTACAGAAGTTCCACCAAATTTTAGTACAACAGTTTTCATTGATAATTTTGTTTAATTAATATTGATAAAATACATCTTAATTGTTATGTCCACAAGTCATCTATTATGAATTCAATAAATAAAAAAGAAATTGAAAAATTTTCCAGAATTGCTGAAGAATGGTGGAATCCTAACGGAAAATTTAAACCTCTGCATAATTTTAACCCTATAAGAATTAAATATATAAAAGAAAATATAATTAAAGATTTCAATATAAAATCCTCAGAGAGACCATTAGAAAAAATTAATTTGTTAGATATTGGTTGTGGAGGGGGATTGTTGTCTGAACCAATGTGTAGACTCGGTGCTAATGTGGTTGGAATAGATGCCTCAGAAAAAAATATCAAGATTGCAAAATTACATGCAAAAAAAAACAAGCTTAAAATAGACTATAAAGTTACCTCACCTGAAAAACTGATCACTAAAATAAAATTTGATGTAATTTTGAATATGGAAATAGTTGAGCATGTTGAGAATATAGATTTTTTTATTAAAGAAAGTTCAAAACTGTTAAAAAAAAATGGCATAATGTTTGTAGCAACTTTAAATAAAACCTTAAAGTCATATGTATTTGCAATCATAGGTGCTGAATATATCTTAAAATGGTTGCCTATTGGAACTCATGATTGGGAAAAATTTATTAAGCCTAATGATTTAATAAAAATTTCAAAAAAAAATAATTTATCTCTAGAAAAATTAGTTGGTATGAAATTTAATATATTAGATGACAGTTGGAAAGTTAGTAATGACACCTCGGTTAATTATATTGTTAAATTTAAAAAAATTAATTGTTAGTATCTTTTATCCAAGGTATCGTTTCTGTTTCTATACCTTCCTCTTTTAACTCTTTAAGATCATATTTTGTTGCCACGCCATAAATCCCCTTTGAAACTTTTTTATTTTTATAATGGGCAGCTCTTACTTCATAAGTAAAATTTTCACCCACATATTCGAAATTTTTTTTAATAAATTCTTGGTATTTTGATATGATTTGCTTTGTTTCTTTATATTTTTGAATTTCATTGTCAGTATTAGAATCAATTTTTGACGTAAATACACTTGGCGACATTAATGTTTTTCCAATACTTAATGAATTACAAATATAACAATTAAGAAATTTTTTTTTTTTTAATCTTTCGTATTCTTTAGATGAAGAAAACCAACTATCAAAAGTGGTCTCACAATCTTCACAAATGAGTCTGTATTTAATCATGAGATATATTTAATGATTAATATGCTTAATTCAATATTCAATTAACTTCTATAATCGGCATTGATCTCTATATATTTTTTAGTTAAGTCCATAGTGTAAGCAGTAAAACTTTTTAAACCCATATTGAGGTTTATTGAAATATTTATTGATTGGCTCTTCATATAGGATGCAACATCACTCTCTTTATAATTTTTTACAAGTTGTCCGTTTTCTACAATCTTTACTTTACCAAATTTAATTAATAGTTTTTTTAAATTTATATCTACGCCTGATTTACCAATGGCCATTATTATTCTTCCCCAATTTGGGTCTTCTCCTGCAATAGCTGTTTTAACAAGTTTAGAGTTTGCAATGGAAAATGCAATTTTTTTCGCATCTTTATCATTTTTTGATTTAATGATATTAATTGTTATAAACTTACTAGCTCCTTCACCGTCTGCAACTATTCTTTTTGATAAATTTAACAACACAGAGTGTAAAGCTTTATCAAAACTTAATATTTTTTTATCATTAATGTTATTAATAATTGAGTTTTTTATTTTTCCTGTTGAAAAAATTGACACCATGTCATTTGTACTTGTGTCTCCATCACAGGTTATTGCATTAAAAGTTGTATCAATATTTTTTCTTAGTAATTTACTTAAGATATCGTTTGAAAGATTTGCATCTGTAAAAATATAACCCAAAGTAGTTGCCATATTTGGGAAAATCATTCCTGAACCTTTTGCTACTCCATAAATTTTCACTTTTTTATTTCCAATTTCACACTCCTCCATTGCAAGTTTTGGTTTTAAATCAGTTGTCATCATACCTAGTGCAGCTTTCATCCAGATAAGTTTATTTTGAATATACTTAATCTTTTTAATTAATTTTGGAATATTGTTTTTAATTTTTTCTGTTGGATACTTTTCACCTATTGTTCCTGTGCATCCAAAAAGAATTTCATTAGCTAAAATTTTTTTTGGCTGATCTTCATCTTCAATTTGTTTTTTTGATAATTGAATTGCTATTTCTTCTGCTATTTCTTTCAAACCTTTGTAGCCATCTGGACCCGTAAAAGCATTAGCATTTCTAGTATTAATTATAAGAGATTTTATTTTTTTACTTTTTATATTCAAGTTCCACTTTATATTTTCCGAAACTATTTTTGATTGTGTGTAAACAGAAGCATAGTTTGCTCCGTCCCTAAAATAAAACATAACTAAGTCATCTCTTGGTTTACTATATAAATTTGCACAAATGGTAGATATTGAAACCCCGTCTATGTGGTCTAAATCTTGAAAGTCTCTCAATTTTGACATTAAAGTTTGTGTGTTTATAAAGTTTTTAAGGTTTATTGGCATCTATTTAAAATATTTATTTAATACTTATATTAAAAGTTATAATTAATTATATACCAAAAAAACCAGATGCTTAATCCTTTAAATTTTCTTTCAAAGTTCATTAAATCAAGTAATCAAAAAGAGCTTGATCGAATTGCCAATATTGTTGAGCAAGTTAATTCTTTTGAAACTACAATTAAAGAGATTCCAAATGAAGACTTTTTCAAAAAAACATTAGAGTTAAAGGGAAAACTTAATGGGGGCAAAAATATTAATGACTTGTTGCCTGAAGCTTTTGCTCTCGTAAGAGAAGCGTCTAAAAGGACTAGAAACGAAAGACATTATGACGCCCAAATAATAGGTGGTGTTGTTCTGCATGAAGGAAAAATTGCAGAAATGAGAACTGGTGAAGGTAAAACCTTGACCATAACTCTTGCAGCCTACTTAAATGCTTTACAAGGCAAAGGTGTTCATATTGTTACTGTTAATGACTACCTTGCTAAAAGAGATTCTCAAGAAATGGGAGAAATTTATAGATTCTTAGGATTAACTTCTGGCTATATAAATAACGATCAAGATGACGAAGAAAGAAAAAAAAATTATAACTTTGATATTACATATGCAACCAATAGTGAGCTAGGATTTGATTATCTAAGAGATAATATGAAACTCTCTAGGGAACATATGGTTCAACGAGGACATGTTTACACTATTGTAGATGAGATAGATTCTTGTTTAATTGATGAAGCCAGAACCCCACTGGTAATTTCAGGGGCAGCAGAAGATAAAACAGAACAATATGTTGCAATTGACAGATTTATTAAAAAACTAACTCCAGAACATTATGAAATTGATGAAAAAGATAAAAACATTCTACTTACAAATGATGGAATAAATAATGTAGAGAAAATATTTTCTAATGCAGGAATTTTAAAGAATAATAATTTTTATGATCCTGAAAATTTAAGCTTAGTCCATCATGTCAACCAGTCTTTAAGAGCTAATCATTTATTTGAAAAGGGGAAAGATTATATAATTAAAGATGGAGCATTAAAAATTATCGATGAACTTACTGGAAGAATCTTAGAAGGAAGAAGGTTTGGAGATGGACTTCATCAAGCACTTGAGGCAAAAGAAAGAATAGATGTACAAGCTGAAAACCAAACTCTTGCATCTATAACATATCAAAATTATTTTAAACTTTATGATAAAATTTCTGGATGTACTGGCACAGCGGCTACAGAGGCTCAAGAATTTTATGAAATATATAACTTAATTGTTGTTATTATTCCTACTAATAAAGAAATGATTAGAAAAGATTGGAACGATCAAATTTTTAGAACAGAACTAGAAAAAAATAAAGCCATTATTGAAAAGGTTATTGAATCTCACAAACAAGGACAGCCGATTTTAATTTTTACTTCAAGTGTAAATAAGTCTGAAATTTATTCAAAATTATTAAATGATGAAAAAATAAAACATGTTGTTTTAAATGCAAAAAATCATGAAAATGAAGCTGAAATCATAGCAAATGCAGGGAAAATGAGCTCGGTTATAATTACCACAAGTATTTCTGGAAGAGGAGTTGATATTCAGCTAGGTGGTAAAAAGGGAAGTCAGCCCGATGAAGAACTTTTAATAAATAAGAATAAAATAAAATCACTAGGTGGATTGTATGTGATTGGCACTGAAAGAATGGAGTCTAGGAGGGTTGATAACCAAGCCAGAGGAAGAGCTGGACGACAGGGTGATGAAGGAAGTTCAATTTTTTATGTTAGTCTTGAGGATGATTTAATGAGAATTTTTGGCTCAGAATCTATGAATAATATTCTTCAAAAACTTGGCTTAAAAGATGGAGAAAGTATTGATCATCCTTGGATCAATAAAGCACTTGAAAGAGCACAACAAAAAGTTGAGGCAAGAAATTTTGATATGAGAAAAAATTTATTAAAATTTGATGACGTTTTAAATGACCAAAGACATGTAATATTTTCTCAAAGAAATAATGTAATGAATAGTGAAAAAATCTTTGATTATTCAGATGAATTTTTATCAGAAATTACGGGTCATTTAATTAGTTTAAAAGCTCAAAAATTATTAAAGACTAAAAATAATGAATTCAACAATCAATTAAAGATTTTACTTGGAAAAAGTGTTGATGATCAAGAATTTGGATATTTAATAAATTTAAAGGATCAAGATTTTAAGGAAAAAATTAATTCTAAATTTATGGATTCAAGAAGTGAAAGAATTAAAATGCTAGATGAAGAAAAAGCAAAAGAAATTGAAAAAAGAATTTTTCTCCAGTGTATTGATTTAAACTGGAAGTCACATATTCAATATCTCGAACAATTAAGGCAAGTTATAGGGCTTAGATCTTATGGACAAAGAGACCCTTTGGTGGAATACAAAAAAGAGGCTTTTCATCTTTTTGAAAGTTTATTAAATAAATTAAAAATTGATTTTGTAACAATTTTAATAAACATAAAGATTGTTCAAGAACAAAATGATGAGGATACTAATTTTGAAAAAAATAAGGTAGAAATTTCTAATAATCCTAAATGTTTATTATTTCAAAAAAAAGGTGAAAAAATTTCAAGAAATGAAAAGTGTGAAGCGACAGGAAAAAAATTCAAAAATTGTTGTGGCGCTTTATAAAGAAAATATTACGTAGCTCAACAAGACTATTACCACAAAAGAGATTATTATATTAACTTTAGATTCAAAAAGTCTCTCAATGAAAACATTAACCTTATTTTTTTTCATACTTAATGTATTCAAATCATCTAATTGACTAACAAATCCTTTTGCTCTCCCAATGATTAAAAACTTATTTTTCCTGTGGTTTAAAACCTCTTCTCCACTCATATTAAAGAATTCATTTAGGTTATTTTCAATAGATTTTCTTACATTATCTAAAATTAAATCTCGATCTCTGTGGGCCCCACCAATTGGTTCTGGAATAATTTCATCAATTACTTTTAATTCTAAAAGATCTTTTGATGATAATTTCATTGCTTTTGCAGCATCAAGTGTTCTTTTAGGATCTCTCCATAAAATTGTTGCACACCCTTCTGGAGAAATTACTGAATAAATCGCATTTTCCAACATAATAACCTTGTTGGATGAAGCTAATGCTATTGCTCCACCTGAGCCACCTTCCCCAATAACAATTGCAAATGTCGGTACACTTAATGACATACAGCATTCTATTGATTTTGCTATCGCTTCAGCTTGCCCTCTTTCCTCAGCCCCAACACCTGGGTATGCACCAGGAGTATCTATAAAAGAAATTATTGGAATATTAAATTTATTTGCAAGCTTCATTAATCTAATGGTTTTTCTATAACCTTCTGGTCTCATCATTCCAAAATTTCTTTCAATTCTAGTTTCAAGGCTATTCCCTTTTTCTTGACCAATAACTAAAACCGATTTTTCATTAAATTTTGCAAATCCAGCTAAAACTGATTTGTCCTCACCATAAAATCTATCTCCTGATAATGGGATAAAACCTTCAAATAAATTATCTATAAAAAACTTTGCTTTAGGCCTGTCCTCGTGTCTTGCAACTAAGGTTGTTTGCCATGGATCTAGATTAGAGTAAATTTCTTGTAATTTTTTATCTATCTCTTCTTGTGAGTCAGAAATTTTTTTTGTATCTACCTCGGAAAGACCATCTTGATTATATGGGTCCTTAAGCTTTTCTATTTCAATTTCTAAATTTTTAATATCTGTTTCAAAATTTAAATAATTTTTCATATGAATATTTTAATTATTAATTAATTACCAAAAAAGGCAATAAAATGTTTTAAATAATTAATATTTGACTTAATTTTATTAACAAGTACTCTTCTTTTATATCGGGAGAGACTAGTTATATTAGCGCCGAAGGAGCAACCACCCCGGAAACTCTCAGGCAAAAGGACCGATAATAGACATAACACTCTGGAAAGAGATTTAATCTCGCCGATGGAGCAAAACTCTCAGGCAAACATACAGATGGGGTAAAATGGGTGCTATGAAAGAACAATATATAAAAATACATAATCTATCAGTTTCTAATAAATTACTTAACTTTGTTAACCAAAAATTACTTAAAGATACAAATATTTCTTCAGAAAAATTTTGGGAAGGTTTTGACAGAGTAGTTCATGAATTAGCTCCAATAAATAAAGACCTGTTAAAAATAAGAGAAGATTTACAAAAAAAAATAGATGCTTGGCACATTAAAAATAGAAGTAATGAAATTAATCTAGAAGAATATAAAAAATTTTTAAAAGAAATTAACTATCTAAAAGAAGTAGGTCCTGATTTTAAAATCAAAACAAATAATGTTGATGAAGAAATAACCACTATTGCTGGACCACAATTAGTGGTTCCAATCATGAATGAAAGATATGCGCTGAACGCTGCTAATGCAAGATGGATGAGTTTATATGATAGTTTGTATGGCACAGATATAATCGAACAATCTGAAGATAGCACTTCTCAGAGATATGATCCTTTAAGAGGTGAAATGGTCATAAAATATGGAAGAGACTTTTTAGAGAAACATTTTCCTTTAGAAAATTTAGAATGGCCTAGTATTACAGGATTTAAAATTAATAATGGTTCTCTAATTGTATTAAAAGATGACGTTGAAACATCACTAAAAAATAAAGATAAATTTATTGGCCATAGAGGAGAGGCTAATGATCCCTCTGCAATAATTCTAAAAAATAACAATCTTCATGTAGAAATAATTATAGATCCAAATGCTTTTAGTGCCCAACAAGATTCTGCTAAAATTAGTGATATTATTGTTGAAGCAGCAGTTTCAACTATTTGTGATAACGAGGATAGTGTTGCTGCAGTTGATGCTGATGACAAAATTATTTGTTACCGTAATTGGCTAGGTTTGATGAAAGGTGATTTAAAATCAACATTTGAAAAAAATGGAAAAACCTATGTGCGTAAATTAAACCCTGACAGAAGTTATATTTCTAAAGATGGAAAAGGATTAAAATTGCACGGAAGAAGTTTGTTGCTAATAAGAAATGTTGGACACCTTATGACCAATTCTGCAATTCTTTTAAAAGATGGCTCTGAAATACCAGAAGGAATTATGGATGCCTTTATAACTTCAGCCGCGTACCTTCACGATATAAATAAAAAAAGTAACTCAAGAAGTGGATCTATTTATATTGTTAAGCCAAAAATGCATGGCCCTGATGAAACTTCATTTACAGATTTAATTTTCACTAAAGTTGAAGAAGTTTTAGAGTTAGAAAAAAACACTTGTAAAATTGGTATTATGGATGAAGAAAGAAGAACTTCCTCAAACTTAAAAGAGTGTATTAGAACACTTGAAAATAGAGTATTTTTTATTAATACAGGATTCCTAGATAGAACTGGTGATGAAATGCATACTTCAATGGAGGCTGGTCCTATGATTAAAAAAGGAGATATGAAATCTTCTAAATGGATTAGTGCATATGAAAATAATAATGTTGATATTGGTCTGCAGTGTGGCCTTTCAGGTAAAGCACAAATTGGTAAAGGAATGTGGGCTATGCCTGATAAGATGAAAGATATGATGGAGCAAAAAACTGGCCATTTGAAAGCTGGAGCAAATTGTGCTTGGGTTCCCTCACCTACGGCGGCAGCCCTTCATGCTCTGCATTATCATGAAATAAATATTTTTGATAAACAAAAAGAAATTCAAAAAAGAGAATCTGCAAAAATTGATGATTTGTTAACAGTTCCAATCGCAGATAGACCAAACTGGTCGATGGAAGAAATTAATTCTGAAATTTCCAATTCTGCACAAACTCTTTTAGGCTATGTTGTAAGATGGATAGATCATGGAGTAGGCTGTTCAAAAGTGCCTGATATTAATAATGTTGGTTTAATGGAAGATAGAGCCACTTTAAGAATTTCCTCTCAACATATTGCTAATTGGATACATCACGATATTTGTACAAAATCACAGGTTATGGACGTAATGAAAAAAATGGCAAAAATTGTTGATGACCAAAATAAAAATGATGGTGCGTATACTCGTTCAGGAAGAGGAAGCTACGAGATGATGTCTAAAAATTTTGAACAATCAGTTGCTTTTAAAACAGCTTGTGATTTAATCTTTAAAGGTAAAGAACAACCTTCTGGTTACACAGAACCGTTATTGCATCTAAATCGATTACTAAAGAAATCTAGTCAGAATTAGTTTTAATTCCAGTTCTATTTTTAAAAGCTGAATATAAAGTTCCATCGTCAAGATTTTCTATTTCGCCACCCACAGGCAGGCCTTGTGCAAGTTTTGTAACTTTCGCTTTTGTTTTTTTGAGGCTGTCTTGAATATAATAAGCTGTAGTTTGACCTTCAACAGTTGCACTAGTTGCTAAAATAACTTCTTCAATATTTTCTCTAACAACTCTTTCAACTAATGAATTAATTAAAAGGTCTTCTTTTCTTTGACCGGGAGATGAGATTGTTCCACCTAGTATGTGAAAATATCCTTTATAAATATTTGAATTTTCTATGGACCACTGGTCTGCAATATCCTCAACAACACATATTTTATTATATATTTTTTTTGTATTTTCACAATTATTGCAGCCTAAAGAATTAGATTTTAAAGTACCACAAGATTGACACCTAATAACATTTTTATAAACTTGAGCTAGAGTATTAGCCATTGGCTTAACTAATTCATCTCTATTATTAATAAGTTTTAATACAATTCTTTTTGCAGATTTTGGTCCTAGACCTGGGAGTTTAGCAATTAATTTTATTAACTCTTCTATTTCATTAATATTTTGCATCTAATTAAAGTGGCCATTTAAAACCGGGAATACCAAACCCACTTGTAGACTTTGAAATTTCCTCAGATGTTTTTGATTTTAATTCAGATTTTGCATTATTATGGGCTGCCACTATTAAATCTTCTATTATAACTTTATCTTCCTTCATCACTTCATCTGATAAATTTATTTTTATCATTTCGTTTTCACCATTTAATGTAACTTTTATAGAGTTGGCGCCTGATGTTCCCTCAACCTGAATATTTTTAATTTTTTCTTGGCTCTCTTTCATTTTAGACTCTAATTCTTTAGCTTTATCTAAAATTTTAGTAAAATCAGTCATTCTTATTTTCTTTCTCATTAGGCTTAACATCAACCAGTTCAGCATCTGGGAATTTTTCTAAAATATTTTTATAAATTGAAGAATTTTTTACACTTTCTATTAGCTCTTTTTTTAAGTTAACTTCTGTTTCTTTTTTAGACGGCTGGCCTTTAGTTTTACTGAGTGTTATTATCCATCTATTATTAGTCCATTCATAAAGTTTCAAAGATAAATCTTTAATAAAATCTTTATCTAAATCTTCATTAAATGAAATTTCAATTCTTTGATCTTCAAAGCTAACAAGATTAACATTTTTTTCTAATTCATATTTTAGTTTAATCTCTTTTTTTGAAGAGCATATTTCTAACAAGTCATCAAAAGAATTTATAAGATTGATCTGCGTTTCAACTTCCTTAGTATCTTTCAGTGTTACATCTTTCTCTTGAGCAATATTTTTTATTTGACCAATTGTTTCAGTCTTATCTTTTATTCCAAACAAATCTTCACTCTCCTTTTTTTGTGAACGAGATGTTTGACTAATATCTCCATTTGTCTGATATGAGTCTTCATGACTAAAATTAGGTGTGTTCTTAATGCTTTTTAGATGAATTAATCTAATTAAAAACATTTCCATTGAAAGATGCTGATTAGAAACAATATCAAGCTCTTCTAATGCTTTAATGGTAAACTGCCAAAACAATATTAAAGTTTCATTTTTAACTTTCTCAGAAATTTCTTTAATTCTATTAAATTCTTCATCATTTAATGAAAAATTTGTACCATCTATATTTAATGATTCAATATTCTTAAAATAATATAAAAGTTCTAAAAAATCATTTATAAAAATCTTGGGCTCAACTCCTTGGTTATAAATTTCTCTATAAGTATTTAAAACCTCTGTTTCTTTGCCTTCAAATATAAGTTGAAATAAACTAATTAATTGAGACTTGTCAAAGTACCCAAATATTTTTTGAGCAGAAGTTAAATCTAACTCTTTGTCTTTGTCTAATGAAAGCAATGCTCTATCCAGTAAAGATAATGCATCTCTAACAGATCCCTCTGATATTTTAACAATTAATTTAAGCGCATCATCAGATGCGTTACCACTCTCTTTATCTTTAATTTTTTTGATAAAGTCAAATAACTCTAAAGATTTAATTCTAGATAAATCAAATCTTTGACAACGAGAAACTACCGTGATTGGAATTTTTTTTATTTCTGTAGTTGCAAAAATAAATTTTAAATACTCAGGTGGCTCCTCTAAAGTTTTTAGTAATGCATTGAATGCCTGTTTACTAAGCATATGCACTTCGTCAATAATAAATATCTTATATTTAGCAGTGGTGGGACCGTATCTAGAAAATTCAATAAGATCTCTTACATCATCAACACCAGTTTTACTTGCCGCATCCATTTCCAAAACATCAATATGATTTGAATTTGAAATAGCTGTACAATTTTCGCAAAAGTCATCTTTACAAAGGTTGTTAATACCATTTGAGCAATTTAAAGATTTTGCAACTATTCTTGCCGTAGTAGTTTTTCCAATCCCTCTAATCCCAGTAAAAAGATAGGCATTAGGGACTTTATTCGCTTTAATTGAATTAGATATTGTTTCAGCAACAATATCTTGACCTATAAGGTCAGCAAATGTCTGAGGTCTATATTTTAAAGCTAAAACTTTTGTGTTTTTATTCATTTTTATAAGGAGACTAGAACCTGAAAAACTGTCTCTACGACTGCTTCCGTTAAGATCTGGTCGGGTTCAAGCAACATTCACCTCTAGCCTCCAAAACTATTATAGCAGTAATGTTTTCCAATCTACAAGAAAAGTTTATGGACTATTTTTCTCTAAATTTATCAGCCTCAAAAACACCTAGTACGTGAAAATCTTGGCAATGAAGTCCTAATTCTTCTAAAGATTTTTGAACTTTTTCATCTTCTATGTGACCATCTAGATCACATAAGAAAAAATATGATTCGAATGAGTTTTGTTCTGGGTAACTCTGAAGCTTTGTTAGATTTACACCATTGATCGCAAACCCCCCTAAAGACTGATAAAGTGCAGCAGGTTTGCTTTTTAACTTAAATAAAAAAGAGGTTATATATTTTTTATCTTCAAAATCTGGTTGAGAAACTTCTTTACCCATAACTAAAAATCTAGTTGCATTACCTTTTTCGTTTTCGATGTTTGCTGCAAGTATTTTAAGTTTATAGATATTTGCACTTAATGATGATGCAATTGCCGCCTCATTTTTAGTTTTATTTTTTGAAATTGTTTCTGCTGAACCAGCTGTATCTGCACGAATATGTTCGACTAAGTTATTTTTTTTAATAAAATTAGAGCACTGAGATAGAGCTTGTGCATGAGAAAAAACATCTTTTATGTCTTTTAAATTGCTTCCTAGCTGTCCCAATAAATTATGTTCAATTTTTTGAAAATGCTCTGCATAAATATTCAATCTATATTTAAAAATTAAATATTCTATTCCAATATTTCCTGTGATTCGGTTTGACTCAGGTATGACTATTCGTGAACCACTCTCTGACGATGCTTTTAAAAAGCATTCATCGAATGTCTTACAAGGTATAATTTCTGCATCTGGCTGAACCTCTAGTGCTGCCAGATGTGAATAAGCACCAAAAGTTCCTTGAAAATAAATTTTACTCATATTTTATTTTATATTCCATAATTTTTTTTATAGATAGATAATCTTCTTCAGTATCAACTCCTATGGGAGAGGATTTTGCTAAAGCTACATTTATTTTTAACTTATTATCTAAAGCTCTTAGTTGTTCTAATTTATTTTCTTTTTCATTATTTGTTTGATCTAAACTGACAAACTTTTCTAATACACTCGCTTTATATGAATAAATTCCAATATGGTGATAAATATTTTGATTGTTTATTGATAAATTATCTCTAGTAAAGTTTAATGCTTTTGGAAAATTATTTTCTCCCAACTTATTCTCTGTAATAACTTTAACTACATTTTTATTATTCAACATCTTGTCATCTTGAATTTTTGCTGCCAATGTCCCTAATTCAGCATCGTGTTTAATCATAAAATTATTCAAATTAATAATGTCATTTTTATCAATGTCGGGCTCATCTCCTTGTAGATTTAATATGTAATCAACATTTTTTATATCTAGTTTTATATATGCTTCAAAAATTCTATCTGTGCCAGTTTTATGATTATTATTTGTTAAAATTGCCCTGCCTCCATTTTTCAAAACATCCGTTAATATCTCTTGGTCCTCTGTTGCAACTACCACTTCGCCAATGTTTGCTTCTTTTGCTCTTTTAAAGACATGAGAAACTATGGATAAGTTATTAATTTTTAGAAGTGGTTTTCCTGGTAACCTACTTGCAGCCATTCTTGAGGGGATTAATATTAGTGTTTTTGTCATTATAAAATTGCCCACTTTATGCGCCTAACTGACGCAAAATTATAAAATTAAGTATTTTTTTAATTATCATGTTATATGTCCAAAATAATTAAAATTAAATGAATTCGTTCGAACTAAATAAAATTATTGCTGCAGTTTTGATGGTTGCGCTGCTTGTAATTGGTTTGGGAAAAATTGCAGATGGTATCTTTTATGTGAAGAAACCCAAAAACCCTGGATATCAAGTTGAAATAGAAAGCCAATTAACCTCTAGTACATCTCAAGCAGATGAAGCAATAGAAAAAATTGATATAGCTACAATAATGGCATTGGGCGATGCTGTAAGTGGAGAAAAAATTTTTAAAAAATGTGCAGCATGCCACTCAATAAATAAAGGTGGAAAAAATAAAATTGGTCCCGCATTATACAATGTTGTTGGAAGAACAGTTGGTGGAGTGGATGATTACAAATACTCTAAAACTTTAGCTTCATACGGTAAAAAATGGACATTTGATGAACTAAACGGTTTCTTAACAAAACCCTCCTCTTACTTAAAGGGAACTAAAATGTCGTATGCCGGTTTAAGAAAAGAGAAAGACAGGGCTTCTATAATTAAATACTTAAATCAAAACAGCGACAGTCCTAAGCTGCTACCTTAACTTACCAAAACAATATAATAGGATGCTTTTTTGAACATGTACTCTATTGAGTGCTTGTAACCACACCTTTGAATTTTTTCCTAAGAAAACTTCACTTGTGACTTCCGTACCTCTTGGTAGACAATGTAAAAAAGTTACATCTTTTTTAGCAAAACTCATAATTTTGGAATTAATTTGAAAATTCTTAAAATCTTTAATCTTTTTGGTTTTATTAACTTTATCATTTAAAGAGATAACCTTATCTGAAAAGATAACATCCACATTCTTAGCGGCTTTTTTAGCATCATTATAAATATGCATTTTTCCTTTATTCTTTTTAACCCAGTCTAATACAGATTTTTTAGGTTCATAATTTTTAGGACAACCAATGTTTAATTTAAATGAAAACTTAATTGATGCTGCAATTAAACTATTAAGAACATTATTTGAATCTCCAATCCAACAGATATTTAATTTTGAAATAGATTTTTTTTTAATTTCCTCAACTGTAAAAATATCTGACAAAACTTGTGTTGGGTGTGATGATGGGCTCAAACCATTAATAATAGGTATTTTTGAATATTTACAAAATTCTTCTATTTTTTTATCACTATCAGTCCTTAACATGAAGCAGTCACCATAAGTTGATAAAATTCTTACTGTATCAGCTAAACTCTCCCCTCCTTTTCCGAGATGTAGTTCATTTGCTCTAAGCGTTATGGTTCCACCTCCTAACTGCTTTATTGCAAGGTAAAAACTTAGTCTTGTTCTAAGACTTGATTTTTCAAACATTTGAATAAGCAATTTTCCTTTTAAAGGCTTGTCTTTATCAATCTCAAGGGTGCTAAATTTCTTTCTTTTATCTTTCCTTTTTTTTGCATCAGTTACAATTCTTCTAAGGTCTGCCGCAGATATGTCTTTAAGATTAATAAAATGATTCATTATTATTTTTAGGTTAAGCAAACCTTTTTGATAATTTTTATAGCCATATCTATTTCTTGTTTTTTAACATTAAGTGGAGGCAGTATTCTTATAACATTTTCTGCAGCTCTAATTGTCAATAATTTATTATCCATTAACTTTTGAATAAATTTTGTTTGATCATTATGCAACTGTAATCCAATCAATAAACCAACACCTCTCACTTCTTTAATTATTTTTGGAAAGTCCTTTTTTAATTTATTTAACTCAGAATGAAAGTATTTTGATAATTTTTTCACATTAGCCAGAAATCCTTTTTCAAATATTTGATCTAAAACTGCATTTCCTACTGACATTGCCAAGGGATTACCCCCAAATGTAGAACCATGTGTTCCAGCAGTCATTCCTGATGCTACTTTTTTATTCATTAAAACCGCTCCAAGTGGGAAGCCACCCCCAATTCCTTTCGCTATTGGTACAATATCTGGTTTAATTTTTGAGCTCTCAAAGGCAAAAAAATTTCCAGATCTCCCTATTCCACATTGAACTTCATCTAAAATTAATAAAATTTTTTTCTTATTACAGATTTTTCTTAATCCTTTTAGACACCAATCTGGAATAACTTTAATTCCACCTTCTCCCATAACAGTTTCAACCATAATTGCAGCTGTTCTACTAGTTATAGATTTCTTTAATGATTTATGATCTCCAAATTCGAAATGATCAAATCCATCAACTTTTGGGCCAAAACCTTCTGTCATTTTTTTTGATCCACTGGCATAAATTGTGGCTAATGTTCTTCCATGAAATGAGTTTTTAACACAAAGAATTCTATTTTTTTTTGGCTGTCCTATTGAATAAAAATATCTTCTGGCAACTTTAATTGCTGCTTCTGTTGCTTCTGCCCCACTATTTTGAAAGATAATAAAATCAGCAAAAGTTTTTTTAGCTAATCTTGTGGCTAGCTTTTCACCCTCTGGAATTATAAATGCATTAGAAACATGCCAAAGTTTTTTTGATTGTTTATTAATTGCTTTTATTAAGTCTGGATTAGCATGTCCTAAAGAGTTAACTGCAATCCCTTGTACAAAGTCTAAATATTTTTTTCCATTAGTTGAATAAAGAAAACTTCCTTTTCCGTAGCTAAACGAAATTTTTCTTCTATTATAATTTTTTGCTAATGCGCTCATGTTCTAAGATTTAATTTTATAACCTTTTTTGTAAAGAAAAAAAGCCACATACCACATTGCAACACTTAAAATTGTTAAATAAATTAACCCTAAAGTTATTGACCCATCTGACTTTCCTAAAAAACCATATCTAAATCCATCAATCATATAAAAGAATGGATTAATATGACTAATGGTTTGAAAAAATTTAGGCAGTTTATCTATAGAGTAAAATACACCAGATAAAAAACTTAATGGGGTAATAACAAAATTAGTGACAGTTGCAGTATGATCAAATTTTTCAGCCCAAAGTCCAGTGATAAAACCTAAGCTCCCCAATATAAAAGCGCTTAAAAAACCAAAAATAAAGATAAATAAGATGTTATTTATTGGCATCTCAACAATTAAAGAGAAAACACCTATTGAAATTATAGCAATTAAAAAACTTCTTGTAAGAGCCGCTAATATTATTGCCATTGAAACTTCTAGTGCTGATAAAGGTGCATAAAGCATATCAACAATATTTCCCTGAATTTTTCCAATCATTAATGAGGATACTGAATGACTAAATGATTGAGTTAAAATACTCATCGCAATTAAACCTGGTGCTAAAAAACTTATAAAAGAATAACCAAGAACATCTCCCCTATTATTCCCTAAAGCTAAAGATAAAACTGATAAAAATAATAAACTTGATACAAGTGGAGATAGTAATGTTTGTTGCCAAACTGCCATAAATCTATTGCATTCCTTAAGCCATAAACTTTTGAAACCAATCCAGTTTATAAACCCAAATTTTTTTACACTTATTTGATATTTATTATTCAATTCAACCATAAGTAATCATATATAAATTTTGAAAAATTTGTGTACAAAACAAAAATATCTATTGTTTTTTTTTTAAACCTATGTGATCTATATATAGTTATTAAAATTAATTAACATACTAAATATAGATTATGAGCTGGAACGAAGAAAAAGTCAGTAAATTAAAAGAGCTTTGGGGTAAAGGAAACACGGCAAGTCAAATTGCTGAAATAATTGGTGGCATTAGCAGAAATGCAGTTATTGGTAAGGCTCATAGATTAAATTTGTCATCTAAAATTAAAACTAGAAATGCTTCATCAAATCAAAATTTTAGTAACAATTCAGAAGAAAATAACTCTAAACAAAAACAAGGAAGAAAAAGTAAGTTTAAGTCTTTACTTATTGAAAAAGATTTTGAACCAGAAAATCCTAAAAAACTAGAAGAGCTAGATGAAAGTTCTTGTAAATGGCCTGTTGGACATCCGGAAGAAAAGTCTTTTTATTTTTGTGGAAGATCTTCTTTAAAAGATTTTTCATATTGCAAGCTTCATTTGCTGTACGCCTATCAGCCAAAAGGAAGAAAAGAAGAGGCTACTAATGAAAAAGAGGAAGAGGCTCCTCAATACATTGAAAAAAAAATTAATACTGCTTAATAAATAATTTTTTTAAAAATTACTATCCTTTCTTTCTATTTTTCTGTCAGCCCCATTGTAAAATGGTCTAATTATTAAATATAATGGATATGAAATATTAAAATATAAATAATATTAATCACCGTGTAATAAATTATAGTTTAATGAACTCTATTAAGAATTAGTAGGATTGTATTTTTTTGTGGAAAATTGACCACCCTCTCTCCACATATAACTATATTTTTCCACTTCTTGATCAAACATTCTTGTACTTGGAATTCCTATATCAAAGTTGGTTTGATATTTATTTGAAGGAATATTGTCATATTTTAAAATTATGAGCTGATCTACTGTCAATAATGGTTTCGGAAACAATTGAAATAATTTTGCCGACATATTTGCAGCAAAGAATGGAAGGGGAATTAACAATCTATTCTTACTAATTAGCTTTAATAATTTTATTAAAATCTCCTTTAAAGAAATAATCTCAGGTCCTATGCACTCAATTATTTTAGAATATATATTTTTAGAGATAACGTGATAAATAGTATCTGTTAAATCAGAACAATGAATTGGAGCAAATTTTGTAGCTCCATTATAGTAGAGTGGAAAGAATGGAAGTCTACTTAGCAAAGTCATAAAGTTTGTAGTAAAATTATCATCTACTGAATAAACTACTGATGGTCTCAATAATGTAGCTAAAGGAAAATTTTTTTGAATATTGGATTCACCTTCTAACTTACTTTTTGCATACTCTGAATCTATTGCACTATTAATACCCAATGCGGATAAATGGATAAACTGCTGAACTTTATATTCTTTACAAAGTTTAGCTAAAATAGATGGAAAAATAGAATGAATATTTTTAAAAGTATTTCCTCTTCCACTTTCATACAAAATACCGATTAAGTTAATACAAATGTCAGTTTGAGCAAAAAGCTTTCTAAGTTTTATCTCATCAAAAATATTGGCCTCAACAACATCTATATAGCCTGCATTAGCTTGAGTTTTTATTACATATCCTTTTTGATGAAGGTTTCTGGTCACCACGGTAACTTTATAATTATTTTTAGTAAGCTTTCTTATTAAATGGCGACCTATTTGACCACTACCGCCAAAAATTAGACAATTTTTTGCTTTCATATATATATATTTAAAAATGAATATTGATATTAAACTTCACAAAGATGATCTACCAGAAGATTTAGATTTAGGCAATATTATAGCAGTAGACGGCGAGTTTATGGGTCTCAATGTTAAGCGTGATCCTTTGTGTCTTATTCAAATATCAACTGGAAATTCAGACGCACATATTGTCCAGTTAGATAGAGCAAATTATAATGCTCCAAATTTAAACAAAGTACTTTCAGATGAAGCCATTACAAAAATATTTCATTATGGTAGAGCTGATATGGCTCACATCAAATATTATTTAAAAACAGAAACCAAAAATATTCTAGATACTAAGATTGCTTCCAAGTTAGCTAGATCTTATTCTGATAGCCATTCTCTTAAAACTTTAATTAAAGAATTTATTAATATTGACGTGAGTAAACAGTTTCAAAGTTCAGACTTTGGTGGTGAATTGTCAACAGCTCAACTTAAATATTGTGCAAATGATGTTGTTTATTTGCATAAAATTCATGAGGAATTAAATAAAATTCTTATAAGAGAAAAGCGGATTGATTTATATAAAGACTGTTTGAAATTCTTAAAAACTAGAGTCGAACTTGATTTAGCTTTATTTAAAGAAGATATATGGTCTCATTAAATGAATAAAAATAAAATAAGCCAAATTGCAAAAGGTGTAATTGATCTTGAAATTCAAGCTTTAATAAAACTAAAAAAATCAATAAACAGCTCATTTAATTTAGCCGTTACATCTATAGTTAAGTGTCAATCTAAAATTATATTATGTGGTGTGGGTAAAAGCGGTCTCATTGCATCTAAAATATCAGCTACATTATCTTCGGTTGGCTCTCCTTCTTTTGCAATTTCGGCAAGTGACAGTTCTCATGGAGATTTAGGAAGTATTTCCAAAAAAGATGTTCTTATTTTAATAAGCTACTCAGGCAACACACAAGAATTAAAGAATATAATCCAATATGCTAATAGAAATAAAATTACTTTAATTGGAATTACTTCTAAAAAAAATTCAATTCTCTACAAAGCATCAGATATAAAATTATTTATTCCTGAGGTTCAAGAGTCCGGCTATGGAATTGTACCTACCTCGAGTACAACTTCTCAATTATGTTTGGGGGATGCCCTGGCAATTGCCTCAATGCAAAACAAAAAATTTAGTAAACTAGATTTTAAAAAAATTCATCCCTCTGGAAACTTGGGGACTAAACTAAAAACTGTTGAAGATTTAATGCTAGTAAAAAATAAAATACCCTTTGTAAGTGATAATGCAAACATGGAAACAGCTTTAAAATTAATAATATCAAAAAAGCTAGGTTTCATAATTGCAATAAACAAAGTTGGAAAAACTACCGGAATATTCACTGATGGTGATATGAAAAGATTAATTAAAAAAAATAAAAATTTTTATAATCTTAAAATAAGTCAAATAATGAATAAAAACCCAATTAGTGTGGAAAAAGATATGCTTGCAGCAAAGGCTCTCTCGATTATGAGTGAGAAAAAAATAACTAGCCTTTGTGTACATAAATCTAAAAATGATAAAAAAACTATAGGGGTCTTACATATTCACAGCATTTTAAATGCACCCATGCAGTAGGTGATGAATAAAAAATCTATAATCAAAATAGTATTTATTTTACTGACAATTTTTTCACTATTTATTTATTTTTCTTATTATTTTTCAAAAAAAATTGACTCAAATTTAATAATTAAAGCAACAGAAACAGAAGATTTAACAAGTAAATCTAATGAGAATGTAATCAAGGGTATAAGATATTATTCAGAAAATAAGAATGGCGATTCATATGTAATATTTTCTGATTATGGTAAAATTAATTTAGAAAATACTGACTTAACGTATATGACAAATGTAACTGCAATTGTGAATTTAAAAAATTCTGAAGAAATTCAAATAACATCAAACTTTGCTAATTTTAATCAAATATCATATGAAACGGAGTTCTTTGAAAAAGTAATTATCATAAGAGGTAATGAAAAAATTACATCTGAAAAACTAAAATTTTCGCTGGAAGAAAATGTAGTTGTATTGTCAAAAGATGTTATTTTTAATAAACCTGGTTTTAATCTAAAAGCTGATAGAGTAGAAATTGATTTAATTACAAAAAATTCAAAAATTATAATGAATGGTAAAGAAAAAAAAGTAATCGTTATTGGAGAAGGTAGATAATGGCCATAATAAAGAAATTTAGAATTAAAAATTTTAAAAATCAACTGCCTATAATTTCTTTAAAAAATATTTCACTTTCTTATACAAAAAATCACTTAATACTCGATAATATTTCACTTGATATATCAAAGGGGCAAGTTTTAGGTTTGCTTGGTCCTAACGGAGCAGGAAAATCAACAATAATGAATATTATAACAGGCTTAGTTAAACCTACCTTTGGCGATATTTTTATTAACAACAAAAATATTAACAAATACCCAATTTATGAAAGAGCAAAAAAATTTAATATTTCTCTAGTACCTCAAACTGGTGGATACTTTTCTTCCTTAACAGCTGAAAAAAACCTTGAAGCAGCAGGAGAAATACTTATCAAGGATTCTAAGGTGAGAAAAGCAAAGATTGAAGAGCTTATAAGTAAATTTGAGCTTGATGCAGTTAGAAATGTTGAGGCCAAATTTTTAAGTGGTGGGATGAAAAGAAGACTAGTGATTAGTATGAGTCTATTGGGTAGTCCAGAAATATTACTAATGGATGAGCCTCTAGCAGCTCTTGACCCACAAACAATTCAAATGCTACAAAATATTATTGTTACACTTCAAACAGAGTTTAATTTAACAATTTTACTTACTGACCACCAAGCAAGAGATTTACTTGTAGTTTGTGATAAAGCAGTAATTCTTTCAAACTCCAAAATAGTTGCTGAAGGTACACCAAGTGAATTAATGAATAATGAAAATGCACACAAACATTATTTTGGAAAAAATTTTAAATTCAGATAAAATGATTATTAATGAAAAAATCAATATATATTAATAAAAAAATTAATATTTATAAAAAAAAATCTATAAAAGTAAGTGGTGATAAGTCATTAAGCATTAGATTTGCAATATTGGCATCACTAGCAAAAGGAAAGAGTAGAGCCACAAATCTATTAAAATCCGAAGATGTGATTAGTACATTAAATTGTCTTAAAAAACTTGGTATAGGAATAAAAGTTAACAAAAAATTCTGCGAAATAACTGGTAAAGGGCTAAATGGTTACAGTTATAAAAAAGACTTAATTTTAGACGCAGGAAACTCTGGTACTACAGCACGCTTGCTAATGGCGGCTCTAATTAAATCTAAATATACTATAAAAGTTACAGGCGATACTTCTCTAAAAAAAAGGGATATGGGAAGAATAATGGACCCACTCCAAAAATTTGGAGCAAAGTTTTTAAATAATAGAAAAAATTTACCTATTCTAATAAGGGGCTCCAAACACTTAGCACCAATTAATTATGAAGAGTTAAGAGGTTCGGCACAATGTAAGTCTGCAGTGATGATTGCCGCTCTTAATGTGAATGGAAAAACAAAACTTAAATGTGTTCCATCCAGGAATCATTCAGAGCTAATGTTTAAAAATGTTTTAAAAGTGCCTATAAAAATAAAAAAAAATAAAAATTTCGACATCATAGAGCTAACAGGAGGAAATAATTTCAAATCTTTTAATTATAAAATTCCTGGTGATATTTCATCAGCTTCTTTTTTTATTGTTTTAACTCTCTTGTCTAAAAATTCTAATTTATTAATTAAAAATATTAATGTGAATCCTACTAGAACGGGAATTATTTCAATATTAAATATGATGGGTGCAAAGCTAAAGTTTAAAAATATAAAAATTTACAAAGGAGAGAAAGTTGCTGATATTTTTGTAAGCAATACAAAACAATTAAAAGCAATTAAACTTAACCCAAAATATAACAGCTCTGCTATTGATGAATTTTTACTCATATTTTTAGTTGCTTCAGTTGCAAAAGGAGTAAGTGAATTTAAAAACTTAAAAGAATTAAACAAAAAAGAATCTAAAAGATTAGATTGGGGTTTTAAAATTTTAACTATGATGGGGATAAAAACAAAAAAAATAGGAAATCATGGAATAAAAATTTGGGGAAACCCCAATTTAAAACTACATAAAAACTATAAAGTTCAAAATTATTTAAAAGATCACAGGGTATTTATGGTTTCGGTAATTGCGGCACTAAGCCTGGGGGGCAATTGGAATATTTATGATCCCGATTCTGTCAGAACTTCTTTTCCAACTTTTTTAGAAATTATCAAAAAACTCGGAGGAAAAATAAATTGAAAAAAAAAATAAACTTAATAAAAGTAGCAATTGACTCACCTGCTGCTGCTGGAGCCGGCACACAAGCCAAATTAATTTCTAAACACTTCAATCTATTCTATTTAGATACAGGTAAAATCTATAGATTGATTGCAAATATTAAACTTACTCAACCTAAAAAATATAGTCATGCGTTAATAAAAAAAAAAATGAGCAAGTTAAACATGAAAGATTTGCAAAATAAAAAATTACTGTCTGAGGAAGTTGGAACAATGGCCTCTATAATATCAAAAGATATAAAAATAAGAAAACTTGTTCATGCTTTTCAAATTAAGAGCGCTTATCATCCTCCAAAAAAATTTAATGGTTCTTGTCTGGATGGAAGGGATATAACTTACAAGATAATTCCTGATGCTAATTTTAAGTTTTTTATAACTGCAAATGCAAATGTGAGAGCATTAAGAAGATATAAGGAGTTTAAAGGGTTAAATAAGAAAATATCTTTTAATGAAGTCCTAAAAAGTATCAAAAAACGCGATAAAAGTGATTATAATAGAAAAATCTCACCACTTACGATAACTCGAGATTCGATCTTGATTAATACTTCAAATTTAACTAAAAGATCATGCTTTTTAAAAATTAAAAAAATTATGGATAGGAAACTAAAAGCTTAATGGAAATTTATAAAGATCTTTCAAACCCAGCCTCAAAAGAGTTCGAACAATTATTAAATTCACAGTTTACTAAAACAGCAAACCTTGAAGAAGGAAAAATTATTACAGGTGTTGTAAATAAAGTAACTGACAACTTTGTATTCCTTGAAGTACCAGGTTTAAAATCTGAACCTATTTTAGATATCAATGAATTAAAAAGCATGGGTATGCTTGATAAAGCGAAAGTAGGCGAAACAATTTCAGTTCTTCTTGAAAGACTAGAAGATAAAAAAGGTGAAGTGCTAGTATCCGCTTCTAAAGCGCAAAAAATTCAAGGTTGGGACAAACTAGTTGAAGCTTATGAAAAAAACGAACCTATTATGGGCAAAATTACTGGACGTGTTAAGGGTGGCTGTATCGTGGAACATATCGATACTGGATCTTTAATGTTTTTACCTGGATCACAAATTTCAGATAAGCCCTTAAAAGATATTAGTCATTTAATGAATGAGCCACAAAAATTTGCCCTTATAAAACTAGATAAAGTTAGAGGAAATGCCTGTGTTTCTAGAAGAGAAATTATTTCTTCATTTAAAAAAGAAGATAAAATTAAAATTGTTGAAAAATTCAAAGTTGGAGATGTGATTAAAGGTGCTGAAGTAAAGGGTTATAGTTCATTTGGCTGTTTTTTTAGCGTTAATGGTGAGCTAGATGTTTTGGTGCACCTTCAGGAAATTTCTTATTCAAGAGTTAATCACCCCGATGAAGTTTTTACAATTGGTGAAAAACATGATTTGTTAGTTATTACTGTAGATAAAGAAAAATTACAGGTTGGCTGTTCTGTTAAGCAGCTTTTACCAGATCCGTTTGAAAATATTTTAAATTATGAACTAAATAAAATCTATAAAGTTAAGGTTGTTAAATTGATGGACTTTGGCGCTTTTTGTGAGCTTGAAAAAGGTTTATCGACTTTGTTGCACTCAAGCGAATTAAGTTGGACTAAAAAAAATGTATCAGCAAAAAAAATGTTTAAAGTTGGTGATGAAATAGATTGTGTTATTACTGAAATTGATAAAGAAAAAAGAAGAGTTGCGATCTCACATCGTCTAACAACTGATAACCCATTTGAAACGTTTGAAAAAACTTACCCAATTGGATCTGAAGTTGAAGGTGAAGTTGCAAGTAAAAATGAATACTCTATTTTCCTAAAAATTGATGGTTTAGATATTGATGCATTCTTACACTGCAATGATCTTACTTATCTGACAAATGCTGAGGAAGAGCTAGCTAAACATAAGGTTGGTGATAAATTAAAAGTTAAAGTATTAGAAGTTAAAGCAGCCGAGCAAAAAGTTAGAGTTGGCCTACGACAAACAATGCCAGATCCATTTAGCTGGTTTAATGATAAAAAAGTTAAACAGGCGATTACTGTTAAAATTATTTCAACAGATAACAAAGGTTTAGTTGTTAGACCCGAAGGCTGTGAAATGGATTTTAATATCAAAAAATCTGCAATAGCTATCAATTTAGCTGATGCTAGACCAGCGAGATTTACAGGTGGAGAAAGAATTGACTGTGCAATTCAAGAATTAGATTTAGATAAACGAAAAGTTACATTGAGCATCAAATTACTTGAAGAAATTGAAAGAAAAGTAGCTTTAGATACTTACGGTTCTGAAGCCAGTGGTAAAAACTTACCTTTCTCATCATTATCTGATGATTTAGAGAAAAAGAAAAAAGAAGAAGAATAAAAAATTGGCTATTGTAAAATCAAAGCTTCTAAACCAACTTAAAAAATCATATCCTAATTTCCTCAAAAAAGATCTAGAGAAGGTTGTTTCTGTTATTCTAAATGAAATTAAGCAAGCTCTTAAGCGTGGCGATCGTGTTGAACTGAGAGGTTTTGGTATGTTTTCAACAAACATTCAAAAAGCTAGAATATCTAGAAACCCAAAAACTGGGGAAAAAGTAAACACACCAGAAAAGAGGGTAATTCACTTTAAAATGGCAAAAGAAATGTTTAAAAAATTAAACCATGACGAATAAAAATATCTTCGTAGCCTGTGATGTATCAAGCCAAAAAGAAATATTAAATTTATTGGAGTTAATTCATGAGGATATTTCAGGAATTAAAATCGGATTACAATATATAACACAAAGAAGTCCTGCAGAAATAAGAGAGCTTTCAAGATTTAAAAAACCTATTTTTTATGATGGAAAATTTTTTGATATCAAAAACACATTAGTTGAATCGATAAAGTCGCTTAAAAATTTAAATGTAAATTATGCAACAGTTCATCTATTAAATGGATTAGATGCTCTTAAAGCTGCAAATCAAGCTGCGCAAGGAATTAATTTGAACTTATTAGGTGTTTCTGTTTTAACAAGTTTTAGTGACGATGATTTGGAAAGCTTAGGTTTTAATAATAAAATTGAGGATCAGGTTAAAAAGTTGATTAGAATTGCAATGGAAGCTAAGTTGCACGGTGTTATCTGCAGCCCACTTGAAATTAAAATGATTAAAGAAATTGCACCAAAACTTAAATGTTTTACTCCAGGAATTAGAATGGGAGTTACAAAGGATGATCAGAAAAGAACTATGAATGCCAATGAAGCGATCAAAGAAGGTAGTGATTGTCTGATAATTGGTAGGCCTATTACTAAAGGCAATCCAAAAGAAAACATAAAAAATATTCTTTCGTCGATAGATTAGATGAAGTCAAAAATTTGTGGAATCTCTGATTCTGAAATATTAAAATATTTAATAGAACACCCTAACCCACCTCAGTATATTGGTTTCATTGTAAACTACCCTATATCTAAAAGATTTGTTGAATATGATAAGCTTAAAAAACTATTAAAAGTAGATAAAAATAATTCAAAATATGTTGCAGTATTAGTTCGACCTGATGAAAAAATTCTTGAAAAAATAAAAAATTTACCTTTTGATTATTATCAAATTTATGATTGCACTCCAGCTGAGGTAAAATCTATTATAGAACAATATAATAAAAAAATTATAGTTGCTATCACTGTTAAAGATCAAAACGATGTTGTAAAATATATGGAATATAAGAACCTTGCAGACATAGTATTATTCGACAGTAAGGGCTATGAAAAAAGCATATCTTTTGATCACCAGTTAATTAAAGATCTTAAAATAAATAAGGAATTAATGTTGGCAGGAAATATCCAAATAGAAGATAATCTTGAAAATTACAAAAAAATAGCAGACATTGTAGATATTTCTGGAGGTCTAGAAACTTCTGGATTAAAAGATATCTCAAAAATAAATATTTTTTTAAACAAAATTAAACAAATTAATGATAAAGCTTAAAAAGAAAATTCCTTTAATTGATCAACATGATAAAAGTGGTTTTTGGGGTGGAAAGTTTGGTGGTAATTTTATTCCAGAGACTTTAAAAAAACCTGTTGAAGATTTAACGCTTCTTTTTGAAAAGCTTAGATATGACAAAAAATTTCTCAAACAAAGAGATTATTACTTTAAAAATTATATAGGCTCACCCACCTCATTTATAAAACTTCACAATTTGTCTAATCATCTCGATGGTGCCCAAATATACGCTAAAATGGTGTCTGAGGCTAATGGTGGTGCTCATAAAATATATAATGCGACAGTTCATTGTCTTATTGCTAAAAAAGCTGGAAAAAAATATGTCGTCGGTGATACGGGCGCTGGTTACGCTGGTAAGATGTTGAGTATGGCTGCTATGAAGTTTGGTCTTAAATGTAAAATATTCATGGGTACAAAAGACATAAAGAGACAAAAACCAAATGTTGATGCAATGAAAAAAAATGGTGCTGTTGTAGTGCCAGTTTACTCTGGAAGCCAAACATTAGTTGATGCCGTTAGTGAATGCATGAGATATTGGGTTTCAAATTGTGACAATACTCATATGTGTGTTGGCTCAACAGTGGGGCCGAATATATTTGTTAAAATTTGTGGTTGGAGTACAGCTCAAATTTCAAGGGAATTAAAACTTCAAATTAAATCTGAATTTGAAAAAATTCCAAAAAAAATTAAACTTATTAACTGTGTAGGTGGAGGAAGTTCAGCATACGGGTTTTGGAGTGAGTTTATGGATTATGATAAAAAACAAATTGAACTGATTGGTGTTGAGGCTGGTGGACCAAAAAACTCTAAACTTCATGCCGCTCCTTTAACAACTAATGCAAAACTTGGAATTTTACATGGAGCTGCCGCTTATGTCTGTCAAAACAATGAAGGACAAATTAATGATACGGCTTCTATTTCTGCTGGATTAGATTACCCAGGAGTGTCTCCTATTCACTGCTTCTTAAAGGATACCAAAAGAGCGAGGTATACATCTGCAACAGATGAAGATGCTTTAAATGCTTATAAACTTGTAACCAAACTTGAAAAAATAAACCCAAGTTTAGAACCAAGTCATGCTTTTGCAGAAGCAATAAAAATTGCCCCCAAGTTAAACAACGATACAATTATTATAGTAAACTCTTGTGGTGATGCCAAAAAAGATCGTGACATTTTAAAAGCAAGATTGGGAAAAATTAATTAAGATGTCATTAATCAACTTAGCATTTAAAAAAACTAAAAATGAAAAAAGACCTGCTTTACTCACCTACACTGTTGCAGGCGACAATAATAAAAAAAAATCATTAGAAATATTAAAATCGATTGCAAGCTATGCTGATATTTGTGAGATAGGTTTTCCTCATAACACTCCAATCGCTGATGGAGGCCAAATTCAATCAAGTGCTTACCGAGCTTTAAAAAATGGTATTAAAATAAAAGATGTTTTTTCAATTGTAAAAGATTTTAAAAAATCTAAACAAGCGAAACCAATAATTTTGATGGGTTACTACAATATGGTTTATCAGTATGGTGATAATAACTTTATAAATATCTGTGAAAAAGTTGGTGTTGATGGGTTAATTATTGTTGATTTACCTTACCCTGAAAATAAAGATTTTGCTAAAAAGTGTAAGAAAAAAAATATTAGTTTTATTCAATTAGTCTCTCCTACTACATCGCCAAATAGAATGAAAAAAATTATTAAAGACTCTCATGATATGGTTTACTACATCAGTATGCTCTCAACAACTGGGGGTAAATTAAAAGTTTCACCCAACAAAATTCTAGAAAGATATAATAAAATTAAAAGCCTTAATAAGAGCAAGAACATTGTAATCGGTTTTGGAATTACAGAAAAAACTATAGCTTCACTAAAAGAAGCTGATGGATTGGTGGTTGGTAGTGCTTTATGTAAAGAAATATCAAAATCAGTCGAAAAGGGACAAAATCCTGTCACAAATGTAACTAATATTGTAAAAAGATTAAAGAACAAAATTTCATGAATTGGATTAAAAAAACTCTAAGTTTTGGTGAAAAAATAAAAAGAATAATTAAGAAACGTGCGAGTAAAGAAGAAATTGCTAACAGCGACTGGACATCTTGTTGTAAAGGTCCAATTTTAAAAAAAGATTTAGAAAATAATTTATGGGTTTGCCCATCTTGTAATAAACATCACAGGATAAGCCCTCGTCAACGATTTGATGTTATTTTTGGTAAAAATAATTATGAAGTTTTAAAAACACCCATTCCACAAGATGACCCTTTAAATTGGAGTGATTCCAAACCTTACAAAGAAAGATTAAAAACTGCTAGAAAAAAAACAGGTATGGACTGTGGAATGATGGTGATAAATACTAACATTCAAAATATAAAGGTTACTGTCATTGCATCAGACTTTAATTTTATAGGTGGATCAATTGGTGCGGCAGAAGGTGAGGCTTTCTTGTATGGAATTCAACATGCCATTGAAAATGAACAACCTTTTGTAGTTTTTACTTCAGGTGGTGGAATGAGAATGATGGAATCGTTAATTTCACTTTCACAAATGACCAGAACTACTTTAGCAATTAATGAACTTAAAAAGTATAACCTTCCTTATATTGTTGTGTTAACAGATCCAACTGCGGGTGGTATTACAGCATCATATGCAATGCTTGGTGATATTCATTTAGCAGAACCTGGTGCTCTGATAGCTTTTGCAGGAGCACGTGTAATTCAAGGAACTGTTAGAGAGGAATTGCCCGATGGCTTTCAAAGAAGTGAATATGTTGAAAAAACAGGATTTGTGGATTTAATCGTTGAAAGAAAAGACCTTAGGGAAAAATTAGGTTCATTATTATCAATATTGTTAAAGAAAAATTCTGCTATAAATTCATCAAAAAATGAAACTTCAGAAGATAATAAAACGCTTACAAGAGCTGCATCCTAAGGAAATAGATTTAAGCCTAGATCGAACTAAAAATCTTTTAGAAAAACTAGGTAACCCTCAAGATCAAATTAATTGTATTTCAGTTGTTGGAACAAACGGTAAATTTTCAACCATACAAGCTCTTTATGCAATTTTAAAAGAAGCAAATTACAAGTGCAATATCTATACAAGCCCACACATCCAAAACATTAATGAACGATTTGTTTTTAATAACAAAACCTTAACAGATGATGAATTATCTAATCTTTTTTCTGAAATAGAAGAAATAAATGATGAGACACAAATTACTTTCTTTGAAATTTTAACTGTTGCATACCTTCATTATGCTAAAAAATACACTGAAAACATTAATTTAATTGAGTCAGGCCTATTTCACAGGTTTGATGCTACAAATATTTTAAAAAAAAATTTGGCGAGCATCGTGACAACTATTGGTCTCGATCATTTGGACTGGCTTCCAAAAGAAGATCAAACTGTTGAAAAAATTATATTTGAAAAAACATCAACATTATTGAATTCTAAAATAATCGTTGCGAAACAAAGCTCCAAAGAAATTAACAGAAGTATTGAAAAAACAATTCAAGATAATACTTCAAAGAAAATAATTTTTAATAAAAATTATAGCTTCATCTTAAAAGAAAATGACTTTTTCTATTTTGAAGATGAGTTTGGAGGTCTAAAACTTCCAAAGCCTAATTTACCTGGTGAATTTCAATTAGAAAATGTCTCTACTGCAATTGCAACTGTAAGGCAGCTAACAGATTATAATATAACTGATGAGCATATTAAAAGTGGTATTACTAAAATAGAAAGTATTGCACGACTGCAAGAATTAAAATCTGGAAACTTAAAAGATTTAGCTAAAAACAATCTATTATTTGTAGATGGGTCTCATAACCCACTTGGTGCAAAAGTATTAAATGAATATCTTCAAAGTTTAAATTGTAAAAAACATATTATATTAGGAATGATGGCAAATAAAGCTCACAACGAATATATGAATTACTTTAAAGATATTAAATCTTTAACAACAATTGATATTCCAAACCAACCTAATGCTATTAAAGGAAATGAACTTAAAGAAAAAATTAAAAATTTTAAAGATATCAAATACCAAAACTCAGTTGAAAATGCGATTAGATCAATTGATCTTCAAGAAAATGATATTATTTTAATTACGGGTTCTTTATATCTTGCGGGAGAAGTTTTAAATTTAAATTAGATATTCTTATCTAGAAATTCTTTCATGTGACTCTCAGCAACGCCACCTACTTTTCTGTCTACCTCAACACCTTTTTTGTAAACTATAACGGTAGGTACACCTCTTACACCAGCAGCTGAACCCGTGTTAATTCCACCATTTTCAATGTCAGCATAATAAAAACTAGCTTTATCCTTGTATATATCTGATAGTTTTTCCATAACCGGTTTTAAAGTCTTACATGGTTGGCACCATTCTGCTGAAAACTGCACAATTGATACTTCTTCGTTCTTAATTTGTGTTTCAAATTGTTCGTCTTTAAAATCTATAAGCATGCTACTTATATAAATTCTTATTATATTTATTCAATATGTAAAAAAGGTTTTTTTTAATTAATTCACAGGAGAATTATGCTTGCTCGTATTTTTTTTGAATACCTTCAACAAACTCATTAATTTCGTCTAAAAACTTAAGCTTTTTCTCATCTTTATCATTGGTATATCTATCTCTTAAATTATCACATTCAAAATAGAACTCTTTGCAAGTCCACCATTTTTCTTTTTCATCACTCAATATTCTTTCAGCAATCCCTCTTTTTATAGTTTTAAACATGTCTGCAGGCAATGTTTCAGGTGATTCTTGATAAATTATTTTTTTTCCAAAACTTACCATTCTTTCATCTTCAAATTTATCCAGTAAAATCAATTTATCTTTCCAAGACGCTGCATGCCATTTTGGAAATAAAGCTGTGTCTTTTTGAGGAGTAAATTTTTTATAAATAGTCTCTTCAGCAAGCAGGTCTACCTGTGAGTCAAATTGTGCTTTTTCTTCAGCAGTTTCTCTTAATGCTGTTAAAATATTTTGAGAAAATTTCTCATTGCTGTTCACTAACTTTGCACGCTCTTTAATTAAATCAGGATCAAGTTTGCTATATGGTTCAGTTTGTAATCCATAACTTGCATCTAAAATTATAGGAGCTTTATTTGATCGTATAGTTCTTAAAAACTTTAATTTTTTAATAGCACTTTTAAGTTCTGAAATTGTCATATCAAATAATGGGATTGGATCAATTTTAAGATCAAATGCTTGGCCCCATTGATAAATTGGATGAATACAATGTTTGGGGTGAAGTGGCGCAACTACAAATCTATAATTTTTACCAAAATGGTATTCGGCTAAAGTAAACATCTTCTCTGTTTTAAATATTGTTTCAGTGTCACTCTTATTTGCTGTTCTTAAAAATGTGTCCCAGGTTTGAGGTTGATTTTTTTTAATTAAACCTAAAACCTTAACAGTTAGTTCTGCATCAAATAAAGCAGAGTGAGCCCCACTTGATTCAAATCCATTCATTCTAGCTAACGATTCTAATTTCATTACTGCGTTACCTTTTGCATTTATTTCTGTTTTTACAACATTCTCATCAACAGCATGAGCTCCTCTTGCTATGTTTAATCCATCATGTCTTTTATTTGGAGTGGCATTTGTAATGTAAGGATATCTTATTCCTCTAAAAAATTCGTTTCTTATCATTTCATCATCAAATCCAATATTTGACCAGCCCATGAATATTGCTGGGCTCCATTTTTTAAATACTGCTTCTAACTGAGCTAGCATTTGATAGTGGCTTAGGTTTCCTTTGGTTAGTAAATCAACACTAGTTTTATTAACTATTAAAGCCATTGCCTGGGGCACTTCCCCTTCAGGTAACCTGCATCTAAAATTAAATCTGTCTAATTCTTTAAAGTTTGCATCAACTAAAACACCACCCACTTCAATAATACTTCCCCATGAAGTGTTTGCACTGCTAGATTCTATATCCCATATTGCTAAATTCATATTAGTTCACATTCCTTTGGTGATAAAATTGTTCAACTTTTTCTAAAAACTTGTTTTGATATTCTTCTAATTTTACGCCTTGAATTCTAAAGTCTTGGAATAAATTATCTACAGTACAAAGTAAAACAATTCCTTGGGTGATGTTTGAGTTATGAACAACGTTATGAGCTAATGAATAGGCTCCTAATTGCAGGTAATAGTCCTCAATCCACTCTTCTTTTTTAGGTTTGTTGGATTGTTTAAAATCTATAATAGTTTCTTGCCCTTCATACACACCTACCGCATCGCACGTTCCAGCATACTTTCCGGGGTAGTATAAACAAGATTCCGTTCCCCATATCTCTGACAATTTTCCTTTAATTCCTTGCTCAATAATTTCATCAGCCATTTTTTTAGATTTATTCTCTTCTTCTAATAATTCTAGATTTAACTGGCCTAATAAATATTTTTCTAGAAAACCATGCATTGATGTTCCTCTGCTTGAGGCATCATTTTTAATTCTATTTGCTTCAGCAGCTCCTACTCTTGCTTTCCAGTTTGCGAGTGATGCTTTTTTTTCTTCGCTTTGTGTTGCTTGCAAAATTGATGTAACTGATGGAAGCTTTTGTTGATTTACAGCATACATTCTTGAGCCACTAACCATTGATCTCATGGATTTTGGATAAGTAAATTTATTATTCCACTGCATATAGTTTTTATAATCGTTATTTAGAAAAAAAATAAATTAATTTTTTGCTTGTTTTGAATGATCTACAAATTTTTCTACATTTTCTGTTTGAACTGCTTTTTCAATTTGCTCAGGATCTTTTATATTTTCCAATGTTCTTGTTATTGATCTTGCATCTTTACCAAAAGTATCCACAACACCCATAGCCTCTTCTAGTTTTTTTCTTAGAATAAGAATATTATCAAAATGTTTTGAAAATCTTGTACTAATTGTTTTTAAATGATCATAAATTTCTGTAGCACCCTTTTGAACTTTTAAAGATTGAAAGCCCATATGTAGAGATTGCAGATAAGCTGAAAGAGTATTTGGGCCACAAATTACAATTTTATATTTTTTCATTAATTCTTGAGTTAATAATTCTTTAGTGGTTGCATCTTGGTATTCAGTTAGCTCTTTATATAAACTTTCAGTTGGTGCATAAACTATTGCAAAGTCTGTAGTTTTTGGTGGAACAATATATTTTTCATTAACACTTTTAGCTTTAGCTTTAAATGCAGTAGCAAGCTTAGTTCTAGCTTCTGCAACAGCTTTTTTATCATCCGAATCATAAGCATCAGTAATCGCTTTAAATTTTTCTACAGGAAAATGTGAGTCTACTGGAACCAAAACATCACCCTGAAGTCTAATAGCAAATTCAACATTCTCACTTGTGTCCTCTTTCATCTTAACATTTGTCATGAATTGTGATGCAGGTAATAAGTCTTTAATTAATGCATCCAATGAAAATTCCGCAAGAGTTCCATATTTTTTAACTCCCGCTAAAATTTTAGTTATCCCCTCTTGGCTCTTATTTAATAATTCAACTTGTTGATTAAAGTTTCCTACTTTTTCATCAACTTTAGTTAGGGCTGCTGTCATATCTTTAGTTACTCCAGTTGATAGAGAATTAAATGACGTCGACATAGAACTTAGTGAGGTATTAATAGTGGTATTTAAAGAATCTTTTAGCTTAACAATTTCTGCATTTAGATTTGCTATTTCTTCGTTTTCTTTATTTTCATCTTTAGGTTTAGATTTTAAATTTAGATATAAAATACCTAAAGTAGCAACAAGCAATAAAACTATAAGGGTTAATAAAATACCATCCATGATTCTCGTCTATTTTATAGTATAAAGTAGGTCAATCATAGTTAAGTTGCTTAATTTATTTAATTATTTAGAAATCTACCTATGGAATTTTTTTTAATACTAAAAATACTATTTGTTATAGGGGCTATTGTTGCAGCTTATGCAGTACTTAGAAACCTTGATATTATTAAAATTATTCTAATTTATATAAAAGATACTTTACTTAGAAAGTAGCTTAACTAGTTTTTTAACCAAACTATTTTTTAAAGAAGATTTTGAAACCATCATACAGGCCTCTGACTTTAAAATTTCACCATCTTTAAGAATTCTAAGGTTATTTGCTCTTAGGGTTTCACCTGTAGAAGTAATATCAGTTATAATCTCAGATGACCCGGTAAATGGATATGCTTCTGTTGCACCTAAACTACTAACTAATTTAAATTGAGTAACACCTTTTGAGAATAAAAATTCTCTTGTTAAGTTTGGATATTTCGTTGCAACTCTCAATCTTTTCTTTTTTTTATCCTTAAATTCAAAAGCAATTTCTTCTAAATCAGCAACAGTTTGAACATCAATCCAAGGATCGGGAATAGCAACTACCAACGTTGCTTTACCAAATCCATATTTCTTAACTACATTAATTTTATTTTGAATGTTAATTTCACTTTCTTTTAACAAGTCATAACCAGAAAACCCAAGATCTAAAGATCCATCACCAAGTCTTTCTACTATCTCTCTTGCATGCAAATACAGTATTTTAACATTAGATAAGTTCTTAATAGATCCTAACAAATCTCTTTCCCCTCTTTCAGACACTAGATTTAATTTATTTTTTATAAAAATCTTTAAAATATCTTTTCTAAGTCTACCTTTACTTGGAACTCCAATATTAATTATATTTTTAATCATTAGTGATTTAAATTTAAAGCAGCTCCTACTGCAGGAACTTGTTTTTTTGATCCAAGGTCTGAAATTAATTTGTCATAGCGGCCACCATTAATAATATTAATATTTTTTGATTTAGATTTAATATCAATTTTAAAAACCATGCCTGTGTAATACTCTAACTGACGGCCGAATGAGGCTGAAAATTGAACATTTAATTTTTGAATTTTATTTAATGAGGTTGGAAAATATTTTTGATCAACAGCTAGGTTAATCTTATTCTTTTTAAAAAAGCCATTAAGTTTTTCAGCAGCTTGGTTTATCGGGCAATTAATCTTTAAAAACTCTTTAATAATTTTTGAAACATTTTTACCTTTGCTTGCTCTTCTTGGGTCTTTAATTTTGTTATCAAATCTTTTTAAAATTTCTTCAATAGAACGTCCTGCAACAATAGTTTGCTGATTCTCTTTTAGCATTTTTAAATATCTTTTTTTATCTACTTCAACGATTGTTGGATCTACATCAGAGTTCGTCTCTAACCTTTTTAATAAATCATTAAAATAATCTTCTCTCCAAAAGTGCCTTAAAAGTCTTAGATTCCAACGCTTTGGAATGTCTAACTTGGATATAAGAAGATTAAAAATTTCAACATTTCCAATCTTCAAAGTTCCTGATGAATATTGTAAATTTGATAAAGATTTTAAGGCTGTGTTAATAATTTCTTTATCATCATTTTTTTCCTCTTTAGATCCAATTATTTCAAAGCCTACCTGGTCTCTAATAATAGAATCTTTTTTATTATTAGACTTTCTGTAAGCCTGTCCACTATAAAATATTTTCTCTTTACCTTTAAGGTTGTTTTCTAGATATCTTAAGCAAGATGCAATAGTTAGATCGGGTCTTAAACAAAGCTCACTACCATTTTGATCAATGAATGAAAAAATAAATTTCCTAAAATTTTCACCAGATCTTTGCACAATATGGTTGGCTTCAATTACTGAAGGTAAATCAATATACTTAAACCCTTTAGATTTTACTGATCTAAGGATTTTTTCAGATAAATTTTTTGATTTCATTAATTAAGTTTTCTTTTGGAAATGTAACTTGGTTGTTTTCACCTTTAGTGCCTAAAAGGTTTTTTAAAGTAATTGTGTTATCTTTAAATTCATTTTCACCACAAATAACAGCCACCGGACATTGCTTTTTGTTAGCAAAAGTAAGCTGCTTACCAAGGTTTTTCTTACTGTCTAAAAATATTTCAGAGTTAATGTTATTGTCTCTTAAAATTTTTAAAATCTGATAATAATTTTTTAAATATTTTTCATCCATAATACAAACAAGGACTGGTTTTTTTTCATCAACTTTAATTTGATCAAGTTGCAACATAGCAAAAAGTAATCTATCCACTCCAATACTCATTCCCGTTCCTGGTATATCAACACCTTTAAATCTTGAGATTAGCTTATTGTATTGTCCGCCTGAACAAATACTTCCAATATCAACTTCTTTACCTTTGTTGTTTTTTGCTTTGAAATTTAAATTTGTTTCAACACAAAAACCATCATAATAAGCAAGACCTCTAACAATAGTAAAATTAGTTTTAATCTGGTCTAGATAATCGCCGTAACTCGCAATTTCTAATAAATCCTCTAACTCTTTAATTCCTTCTTGAGATAGTGGATTTTTTAAATTCTCTTTTAATTCTTTTAAATCTTTTACTTTTAAGAAATTAATTATTTGTGAAGCTTGATCATCAGTTAAGTCAGCACCTTTAGTAACTGCTCCACTGACATCTACTCTTTCTTTTTTTAACAAATCTTCAACTCCTCTTAAACCGAAGCCAGGCTTATCTAATTTATCAATTGCCCTCATAACCTTTATTTTTTTGTTTTCGGATATTTTAAGGTCTTCAATTAACCCTTGAACAATTTTTCGATTACTAATGTTAACAACGAACTGATCTTTTTTTAAACCACAAGCAAGAAGTGTACTGACAATTAAATTACAAAGTTCAGCATTTGCTTGAGCTGAGTTAACGTTACCAACTATATCGGCATCACATTGTAAAAAGCTTCTGTAACGGGCATTGCCTGCTTTTTCGTTTCTCCACACATCACCCATTTGGTATCTTTTATAAGGTAGTGGTAATTCTTGATTATTTTGTGCAACAAATCTAGCTAACGGGCTTGATAAATCATATCGAAGAGTAATATTTTTTTCACCATCCTTAAATGAGAATACGTCAGACATAGGATTACTATCGTCATCTGCAAGAAATGATCCAATATTCTCAGAAATTTCAAATGAAGGAGTTTCAAGAGCACCAAAGCCAAATTTTAAAAAATTAGCTTCAATTATATTAATTAACTTTTTCTTGATAATTAATTTCTTGCCCCATCGATCTTCAAACCCTGAGGGTAACCCAGGAATTAATTTGTTTTCTTTATTCATTTTTTTTGGTACCCGCGCTTGGAATCGAACCAAATCCTATAGTTCCACAAACTATCGTACTAACCGTTATACTACGC